>OKSH01002308.1_pt1 | contig 14449 bp, 9 predicted proteins | sample 1601231 | NCBI WGS metagenome assembly OKSH01 (sample SAMEA3541596, study PRJEB24748) | human gut metagenome | biome: human gut; feature: human-associated habitat; material: faeces | place: China | collected 2012 | reverse complement strand
ACTTGACTTTTAATCAAGTTGTCCGGGGTTCGAATCCCCGCACGCTCACTGTGAAACAAGCGAATATGCTTGTTTTATTTTTTGTATAGGCGACGTGCTAAAGTCCGGGGATGCCCGGAAATTTGGAGGTTGCTTACAAAGTCCCGAGATATGCCTTTTGGCGTTTTCGGTGATCGAAATATAACATGCGGATGTGGCGGAACTGGCAGACGCGCTAGACTTAGGATCTAGTGGGAGACCGTGCAGGTTCGATTCCTGTCATCCGCACTACAAAAGCCGTAACCTTTGAGTAATCAGAGGTCACGGCTTTTTTGTTACGGTAATGAGCCAAAATCCGGATTTATCCGAGATCTTGACGGATAAGATGTTTTATCCGAGTTTTCGTTTTTTGTGCATTATATAAAGCAATCCTATGATGCTGCACATTGTGGCAAGAGGAAGCAAAAGAGGTGTGCTGTCTCCTGTTTTTACACTGGTATCCGCATGTGAAGTGTTTGTATTTCCCTGATTTCCGCTATTGGGATTTTGTGGGTTTTGCGGCTCGAGTGGTTCTTGTGGGTCTTTATTTCCGCCCTCATCAGGATCATCTTTGTATGCGAATTCAAATGTATTTAATTGATTCAGTATATCGGATACTTCCGCAGGCGTTGCGTTTGGATCGGTTAAGATCGCATTTGCAAGCTCTCGAAGTCTGGTGAAATCATTCCAGGAAGCATCTGTTGCGTTGCCTTGAGTCATATCTTTTATTTTGTTATATTTTTCCTGAAGCAAAGTTTTATCTGCGCGTAGATCCTTCATACGCTGTATTAAAACGGCGGTTTTTTCATCGACTTCTTTTTGGGTATATGTGCCGTTTAATAAAGCTTCTGCCTCTAAAATGCTTTGTGTTAATGCTTCAAAACTTTCTTCCGTATATCCTTCCCGGGAAATGGATTTTGCGGCTTTTAACGCGTCGTTTAATGCGGACGTATCAACTTTTATCTCCTGAAGACTATTTCTTGCATTCCGAACTTCATTTGCCTTATCATTCATTTCGGAAGTACACGTTTCTTCATCCTTTTTGTTTAGGAGTTCTCTGGCGCTGTTGACTGCCTTTTGTAATTTGTTCCAGCTTTCTTCTGTGTATTTGTCTTTATTCAGCCCGTCGCAGATCGTCAGTTCTTCTTCCAATTGGCTTCGGTCTACGATTTCTTTCTTTTCTGTACGGATCTTCAGTGTTCCGACTTCGACCCATCCTCTTTTTTCCGGTGATCCGTTTGGACTTTTTCCGACACGTTCAAATTGAATTGTGTAGCTGCCCTCCGGAAAGTCTTTCTGTATCAGTTCGGCGCCCTCTATGCGTTTTTCGGCATATGTATCAATTTCTTCTCGGCAGATCTGTTTCTCGTTTTGATCTAGGATCGTCACCCGGATAACGCCGTGATCATCTCCTTTGACCGTGGAAACTTGTATCGAATTTCCGTTGAATTTATAAGTCAGAGGCCCCGCATCATCTGCTTCTGTTGCTTTGAAATCTCCTGCCTGGATCCACTTTCCGGAACCTTGCAGATCTCCTGCCGGGATGGATGTTTCGGAAAAACCGCCTTGTTCGAGACTGTTTAATGCTGCCTGTAGTTTTTCTGTCATTTGATCGACGGCTGGTTGTTTTACGTTTTCGTCATCGGCTGTTTTCTTAGCGTCTGAGAGAACTTTTTTCAGTTGGTATAAAGAATCGTTTGTATAGTTTCCGTTTAGTTCCTGTTCTGCTTTTGTGATCAGCGAGTTTAATTTTGACTTATCTGTCGTTCCGAATCCGAGACGGTGATATCTGTCAGATAAAAATTCGGTACGGGAATCAATAATATCCTGCGATGCTTTCAGTTGTTCTTTCCCGTCTGAAATACTTTCTTCAAACGCGGTTTTTAATGTTTGCGGCGCGTTTACATAATGGTCGGCAGTTCTGTCGGCTTCTTCTGCCGAACGTATCATTTTTTCTAATTCTGACGTATCTCCGGCGCCGTCTGCCTGTACGCCTGTGTAAAGAGGCGCTATTTCATATAGAGACGGTTCGCCTAAGAATCCCGGTTTTAATATTACCTTTACGGATTCTGTCGTTGTTTCGGGAAATTCGGCGAAGCAATAAGCGTGATATCCGCCGCTTCCGCCGTCGATATCGCCGACTTTGTCGTCGATATTTCCCATTTTTGTTCCTTCATACACAGTTCGATATGTTCCGTCAGAAAGCGCCTGAATTTCAAAAGCGCCGATTCCGTTATTTTTGGATACGAACAGATCGAAATTCATTTGATCGAGCGTTTCTTTTTCGGAGAAATTCAATGTGATTTCCAACGGTTTAGAAGCGTCTACGTTTTTGGATGCCCACCGTGTCGAAGTGTTTTGATCGATCATACCGGCTTTTACATAGTTATTGCCCCAGTCCTCTGTATGAGATACGGTTACGTCTTGGATCTTTATGCTTTTTGCTATGTATTTCTTTGTGTATACAGGGCTGACTCTCTGTTCGTTATAAAACAGCGCCGCTCTGACAACGGTATTTTCTTTATTGTCTAATTGCAGAGGGTGTTCATACCGGTCAGATGTATGTCTCGGAATACTTCCGTCTGTTGTATAACGGATCTCAAAGTCTTTGGCGTCTGAACTCTTACTCAAAGTAAGTGTCCGGTCGTTTCCTGTGATGACACCGGAATCTTTGCTGAATGAAATGATCCGGTTTGCCATCGGTTTTTCTAATTGTGCGCTAAGATCTGTAAATTGGTTCTCGGCGTTTTGATAATCCTCTAAATCTCCGGTGTTTTCCAACAGAGTCTTGCGCAGTTTGCGAAGCTGATTGTAAAGCGTGTCGATCTGTGAATAGGTTAAGTTATCTTTGTCGGTCAGATAATATATGTTTTCTGCCTTATTCAGATAGGAGCGATATAACTGATCCATTAGTTTGACTTTTGTCAGAACTGTACCTAATTCTTTTGAAGAAAGATCGATTGCTGTCTGCAGTTCGTTTTTGGCATTGATGAGATCAGGGTGAAGCTGATTTAAAAATGTAGACGCCTGCTCTTTTAGTTCGTTTATATTTGTTTCGGATATATCGATCGTATATGTCTTGCCGGCGTCTGCCTCAAAGGAAATACGATCTTTATCGGTATCTTTTGTCACCTGAACTTCTTTGCCGTCTTCGTAGATCTTTGCAGAAGTAATATTTTTATATGATCCTGTGAAAACAGCGCTGTCTTTATTGCCGTCATAACGTACGGTAAAGGCTTCCGCAATGCCGTTCGCCCATTTTTCGCCGATCGTGAAGTTACCTCTGGCCTTTAGACCTCTGACCTCTCCTTTTTCCCATGCGTCTGGAATTGCGGGGAGGAATTGTGTGTAGCCTGACTGCGATTGAACAAGCATTTCTGCTACGCCGGAAGTAAGACCGAAATTGCCGTCGATCTGCCATACCGGAGTTCCGTTCATCATTGTGTCTCCTCCGCCGGATCCGTGAGAATCGAAGAGATTATGCTGGAGACCGGAAGAATTTCCTCCGATCAGATTGTTCAAAAGCTTATATGCCTTTTCTCCGTTTTCGGCTCTCGCCCAGAGATTGATCTTGTTTGCTTTCGACCAGCCTGTAGAATATTCTCCTCGTTCGGTCAATGATTGAATAGCGGCGTTCATGTAAGTCGGATTCTCTTTGTTGATCAATGTTCCGGGAAAGAGTCCGACCAGATGGGAGGCGTGTCTTTGCTCTCCGTTATGTCCGATATTCCATCCGCTGTTAGGTACTGCGATCTCTGCCAGATCTCCTGCTTTTGCATAAGATTTGTTATGTCCGGTTTCCTGACCTACACGGGTTTCTTCGTACCATTCTTTAATTCCGTTTGTAGCGTTGATTTCAATCGGATCAAGTTTTTGCATCTTTTCTTCCCAAGATTGCAGAACAGCTTCATCTTCTCCGACGATTTTGCCTGCCTGGATACATTCGTTATATAATTCCCATATAAGAGATTGGTCGTAAGTTGTTCCGATTGCGGTCGGTCCTTGTTCCTCTGAAAAACTAGGCGCTGCTACAAGTCTGTTTTCACCGTGATAAGGCGAAGTTTCGTCGTTGATTTTCTGGTATTCTGACGTCCAGAGATAAGAGTCCCAAAATTGTGCCGCCTCTTTCATGATCGGATAAATAGTATTTTTTAAATATGCTTCATCCTGCGTAAACTCGTAATGCCACCAAAGGTTTTGGACAGCCCATGCCGCTCCTGTCGGATTCCAGCCGTATTCCTGCGCGTTAGTAGGAGCGGTCATGCCGAAAGGATTGTTTTCCGTATGTACGGTAAATCCGGTGTGGTTATCGACAGCCCCTTTAATACCGTGAACTCTTTCTGCCGTCAGGCGTCCCGGTTCTCTTAATTTATCCATGTAATCTACAAAAGTTGTTCCGCATTCGGCAAGGTTCGTTGAATATACCGGCCAATAGTTCATCTGTACATTGACGTTAAAATGATAATCTCCCGTCCACGCGGAAGGACCTACTGTCCATAAGCCGACAAGGTTGCTTGGGAGCGTACCTCTGGAACCGGCTATTGTCAGATAACGTCCGTATTGGAATGCAAGAGTTTCCAGGTAGTGCGAGTAGCTGCCGTTTCGATATTCGTCTATCAACTGATCTGTCGGAACGGATGTCTGAAACTCTCCTAAGTCTAAACTTACTCTGTCGAAAAGACTTTGGTGGTCTTCTATATGCGTCTGCTTTAATTCATCGTAAGATTTTTTCGAGCTGTCATTGATCCGGGTTCGACAGATTTTTCTCTTTGTCCCGGTAAGTAGGATAATCGTTTTTGTAATCTGTCTCGGCAGCCATTATGATTGTGACCTGATCTGCATTTTTAATCCGGTAAACCTGATTTTTTTCATCTGCCGTTATCTCGCCGCCGGTTAGAAGGAGTTTCATAGTTGTACGGAATTTTAAATCATTATCTTTTACTTTTCCTTCGATAGTGCAAGTTTGATTCCGGACATCGAATGTAAGCTTTCCTTCTAAGTTATCGTTGTTTAGTTCCATTTTTGCGCTGAAATTAAGTTTTCCTTTTTCAGAAGCGGAGAGGTTTGTTACCATTACCTGATCCGGACTGCTTACAAAATGCTCTCTTTTGTAAGAAACATTTTTATAAGAAAATTCTGTTGATGCAATTCCGGTTTGTAAATTCAGTTCTCTCCGATAATTCTGCACATTATCGTCAGTGATTCCCATTGCGGAAAAATCAAGCCAAATATCGCCGAAATCTTGATAACTGCCTTTGTTTAGATTGTCTTCGCCCGGAAATCTGATTTTTGCCCCCATACCGTAACCGCCGAGACTTTGGTCATCGTTAAATACATTAGAAGATTTGTCATCAAGCAGTTTTCGATAATTTTCAATCTCTGTGGCAGTATATGCCGTTGCTTTATTTCCGAACTGGTAGTTGGGACGGCTCGATGAAGGACCGCCTGTCCAAAGTGTTTTTTCGTTGAAATGGATTCTTTCTTTTGAGATTCCGCCGAAAATCAAATTTCCCAGATTCCCGTTTCCGAGAGGCAGAGATTGCTGCATCCATTCGCCGCCGCTGGATTCGGCAGTATTAATTTTGGCAGGAGAACCGTACCATAGTTTTAATGTCTGATTTACCGCTTTTTCTACGGATATCGGGAAGTTTTGTTCCGGCTCTTCGGCAAGAACAGTTTGCGCGGAACCGATGGGAAGTATGAGAACCGCACACATCCCCGCAAGCAATTTTTTCATTCTTGTTTTCATCATTGTCTCCTCTAATTTCTGTAGATTCATAAATAAGTATAAAATTCTATTATGAATATATCGTTTGGAGAGGAGATTGTCAATTTAAAACAGGATATTAAAAGCTGTTTTTTAACACATTCCGGATTGAAATGGACAATTAACAAAAAATTCTGAAAATTCAAAAACTGAGTTTGTGGTCATTGTTTTTTTGAGCATTGATAAATCGAGTTATAACTGTGGAAACCGGTGTCGGTCTGCAGAATTTATTTTTGCTCTTTGTTGACAAACATCATGAAAAATGCAATAAACAAAAGCGCTGAACATACGAGGATCGATTTCTCATGAAAGCGTTTGATGACGAAGTTTCCGAGGACTGCTCCGATTATAAAGCAGAGGATAATGCCGTAGAAAAGAAGGGCGTTGTAGAATGCTTTACGGTCATGGGTTCGCAGAAAGCGGTGCAGATTCTCGGTTCCGTTTCTTAAGTTTCCGATACACATAGTTGTAGCCGCTCCTCTGTTGCGGATCTTGCGAAAGCTTTCGGCCTGAATGCCGCAGGCAAAAGAGGTGAGTGAGTTTGCGAGGGGATTTAAAGAGTGAGGGAAAAAGGCTACACATATTAAAATAACAGCTTCCAACAGAACGGAAAGCTGACGCCAGTGGAGTCGTATGTTGAGGCAGCGCACAGTATCGGCAAGTAAGATGCCGAGAGTAAACGCGAGAACAGGGAGGAGATAGCTGAGCATGGCAAAATAGTTCCCTTCCGCGAGATTTACACCGAATAGGAGCAGATTTCCGGTTTGGGCGTTTGCGAATACGTTTCCCCGTTCAAGATAAGAGTAGGCGTCCATAAATCCGCCGGATAAGGCGAGGATGATTCCTAAGCGGAGTGTTTCAGACATTTGCAAAGAGTGTTTCATAGGGAAATCTCCTTTCGGTAATTAAAATGGTTTTGCTGAGGATGTCGTATTATATAGAAGGAGCATCCCGTCAAAGAGGCGAGAATGCTCCGTTTTGATATTTTTTTAATAGGCAGAACGCCGCGGCGGAAGCGCAGAGCTCACCTACAGGGAATGAGATCCATACGCCCGTAGGTCCGAAAAAGCGGGTGAGGATGAAACTTAACGGGATTGTTATCACAAATTGGCGGAGCAAAGAGATGATCAGAGAATTCCGCCCGTTTCCTATCGCCTCAAATACGCCGGAATAGATCAGACCGACAGAAGAAACAAGAAATCCGAGGCTGATGATGCGAAGAGCAGTGACTCCGGCGCTCATTAAAGCGGCGTCTGCATCGAACAGAGCGAGAATCTGTTTCGGAAGGGCAAGAGCGAGGATCGTTCCTGTCAACATCAATCCTGCCGCAGTGAGCAGGCTGTATCGTATTGTTGATTTGACGCGGGAACTTTCACCGGCGCCGTAATTGTACCCGATGATCGGACGCATTCCCTGTACGATTCCGTTTGCAGGCATATAGATGAAAGTCTGAAGTTTGAAATAAACGCCTAAAACTGCGACATAAACGTCTGAAAATGCAGTAAGTATACTGTTTAGTACACTGATCAATATAGACGGCAGGAGCATCATAACAGTAGAGGGGATTCCGACACTGTAAATTTGTCTGATGATCGCTTTATCAAAGACAAGATGCTTGAAGCTGATGTGTACCGCGTAAGAGTTTCTTCTATATACGATGATGTATAAGAGTAAGGCGCTGATCTGTCCGATCACGGTGGCGATGGCAGCGCCTGCAACGCCAAGCGCCGGGAAACCGAGCAATCCGAAGATCAGGATCGGATCGAGTATAATATTGACGACACAGCCGGCGATGAGAAGGTACATTGTAATCTTCATTTCACCGATTCCCTGGAAGATCTTTTCAAATGCAATTTGAAAAAGAGAGCCGAAAGAAAGGCAAAGTACGATTTCCGTATATATGGATGCGTCGTTTAATATTTTCGGGTTGTCTGTAAAAAGTTTTAAAAACGGTTCGGAGATCGTCAGACCTGCAATGATAAAAAAGATGCAGTGGATCAATGTAAGGGCGATTCCCAGAGTCGCCGCCCGGTCAGCTTTTTCCCGATTTCCCGCTCCTAAATGAATGGAGATAGCGGAGCTGATCCCGACGCCGATTCCGACCGCTGCGGATAAGATCGCGTTTTGAAGCGGATAGGCAAGCGAAACGGCAGTCAGAGCATCTGTGCCAAGTCTGGAAACGTAGATACTGTCAACGATGTTATAAAGCGATTGAATAAGCATGGACAGCATCATAGGTACAGACATAGAAAGCAGAAGAGAAAAAACAGGTTTCGTCTGCATGAATGAATTTTTCTTTTCCATAATAATAAAAGTCTCCCTGATGTAATACTTTTGCCGATAAAAATATCGGATCAAAAGTTTGTCATTTAAAATATGCCGAGATGTTCGAGCAGGATCTTAACGCCGAGAAGAATCAGGATGATACCTCCGGCAAGCTCTGCTTTCGCTTTGTATCTTGTCCCGAATATGTTTCCGATTTTTACACCTGCGGCAGCGATGATAAACGTTATTACGCCGATAAATGAAACGGCAGGAATAATATGTACATTTAAAAAGGCGAAGGTGATGCCTACGGCCAGAGCGTCAATACTTGTCGCAACAGCCAGAGGGAACATCGTTTTGCAATCTAAAAGGTCGTTTGAAGATTCTTCGTCGCCGGAGAAAGCTTCGCGGATCATATTGATTCCGATGATGGAAAGCAGCATAAACGCAATCCAGTGATCTATAGCGGTAATGCCGTCTTTAAACCGGATGCCGAGAAAGTAGCCTGCTGCAGGCATAAGAGCCTGAAATCCGCCGAACCAAAGACCGACGGCGGTAATCTTTTTCCAGGTGACTTTCGGCATAGCAAGTCCTTTACAGACGGCAACGGCAAAAGCATCCATGGAAAGTCCGACTGCCAGGATGAAAAGTTCTGTAAGTCCCATATAAAAAACTCCTTAGGAATTATAAATCTTAAAAATAATAGCACTAAAAATACTGTTTTTCAAGAGAAAGGAACGGGGGTTTTGGGACGAGAAATAAAACAAATTCACAGGATTGACATATTTGTATGGTAATCTGAAAATAAAAGAGAAATTATCGGAATATTTTTGCCGGTACATTTTTATATGAGAGGTGGATATTGTGGAAAATATAAAAGTGCTTGTTGTAGATGACGAGAGCAGGATGAGAAAACTTGTGAAAGACTTTCTTACCCGGGAAGGATATGCTGTGCTTGAGGCGGGAGACGGCATGGAAGCGATGGACATTTTCTATGAAGATAAGGAGATTGCCCTTGTGATCCTTGATGTGATGATGCCGAAGATGGATGGCTGGCAGGTTTGCCGGGAGATCAGAGAGACGTCCAAAGTACCGATCATCATGCTGACGGCAAGATCGGAAGAACGTGACGAACTTCAAGGGTTTGAACTTGGAGTGGACGAGTATATATCAAAGCCGTTCAGCCCGAAGATTCTTGTGGCGCGGGTAAACGCTATCTTAAGACGAACTCTCGGAAATACGGCCGGAGATGTGATCGAAGCGGGAGATATCAAGATTGATAAGGCGGCGCATATTGTTAAGATCAATGACAAGATGATCGATTTAAGTTATAAGGAGTTTGAACTGTTGTCATATTTTGTGGAAAATCAGGGGATTGCGCTGTCCAGGGAAAAAATATTGAATAATGTGTGGAATTATGATTATTTCGGTGATGCGAGAACAATCGATACTCATGTGAAAAAACTCCGTAGTAAATTAGGCGACAGGGGCGAGTATATCAAAACGATATGGGGTATGGGATATAAATTTGAAGTCAATTAACCGGAGGAAATACAAGGATGATAAAGTATTCGATCAGGCGTCAGATGACGGCGATTTTTATCGGATTGTTCAGTCTTATTTTAGGTCTTGTCCTTATTATAAATAACGCTTTTTTAGGACATTATTATCTGTCTCACAAAGCGGATGATCTGATCCGAACATACAATGACGTCAATGCGAAGCTGGAGTCCGGAAGTCTGTCAGATTCTGATTCGGTGAGGGATATTCTGACACAGCTTGAGCGGGCGAACGTTGACCTTGTCGTGGTGGACGGAGGTGGAAATGCGATCCTTACGACACTTGGAGAAAGCGATCCGCGTTTGAAAGAAATGTTCAGCGGCTTATTCGGAATGGAAGGAGTCGATCATGAAAACATACTGAAGCGGAATGAGGACTACACGATTTACAGAGATAAGAGCAGTCAAGTACAAAGAGATGTAGAGTATTTGAAAATGTGGGGAAGATTTATGGACGGCTCATGGTTTATCATGCAGTGTCCTTATGCGAGTATTACGGAAAGTGCATCTCTTGCAAACCGCTTTTTGATCTATCTCGGATGTATCGGAATGGTTATCGGAGGTCTGTTAGTATGGATGTTTTCCCGAAGTATTACAAGACCGATCATGGAACTTGCCGGATTATCCCAGGAGATGGCAAACTTAAATTTCGATACCAAGTATACGCGCGGCGGCATGGATGAGATCGGTGTGCTCGGGAATAATTTCAATAAAATGTCGGAGAAGCTGGAAAGAACGGTGTCAGAACTAAAGCAGGCGAATAATCAGCTGCAGAAAGATATCGAACAGAAAGAAAAGATCGAGGATATGAGAAATGAATTTCTCGGAAACGTGTCTCATGAACTAAAGACGCCGATCGCCCTTATCCAGGGGTATGCGGAAGGGCTGAAAGAAGGAATCAGCGAAGATCCCGAAAGCCGCGAATTTTACTGTGATGTGATCATAGACGAAGCGGCGAAAATGAATGTGATGGTGAAAAATCTTCTGACGCTGAATCAGTTGGAATTCGGCTCTGATGAAGTACAGTTTGAGCGGTTTGATATCGTGCGCCTTGTAAAGGGGGTAATTGCAAGCTGTGAGATCCTTGTTCAGCAGGCAGGGGCAAAGATCAGTTTTATTTCCGATGAAAGTATCTGTGTGTGGGCGGATGAGTTTAAAACAGAGCAGGTTGTACGAAATTATCTTACGAATGCGATCCACCATGTCGGCAATGAGAAGCGCATAGAAGTCCGTATAGAAAATGGGGACGGAAAAGTGCGGATCACTGTGTTTAATAGCGGAACTCCGATTCCGGAAGAAGATATTCCGAAGTTGTGGGATAAGTTCTATAAAGTGGACAAAGCGCATACAAGAGAATATGGCGGCAACGGAATCGGTCTGTCGATCGTGAAAGCGATCATGGAATCGTTCCACCAGAAATACGGAGTAGAGAACTTTGATAATGGAGTAGCGTTTTGGTTTGAATTGGATGCAAAAGCGTGAAAAACTTATAAGTTCAATGCTTTACGTTAGCGCGTAAATGTGCTAAAATGCAACTAATAATTCAAGGATAGTTGCGTAAGAGGGCATACGGCATGCCGGCTGTCAGCGGTCGGTATATCGTATGCCCTTTTTGCAATAGTAAAAAATGTAAAAAAGAGTGTAAAAGTAAGAAGGAGGGCGGGATAAGTATGTATGATAAAATATACGAGATCATTCAATCGGCAGACGATTTCGTATGGGGCTGGGGGATGATCGCACTTTTGCTGGGAACGCATCTGTTTTTGACAGTTCGCACAGGATTTATCCAGAGAAAGACAATTACAAAAGGGATTCGGCTTTCGGTTGCAAAAGAAGAGGGGGCAGACGGAGAAGTCAGTCAGTTCGGAGCGCTTGCAACAGCGCTTGCCTCCACGATCGGAACGGGAAATATCATCGGTGTCGGAACAGCGATCGCTCTGGGCGGTCCGGGAGCTGTATTCTGGTGCTGGATCACGGGCATTTTCGGAATTGCAACGAAGTATGCCGAATCGCTTATTGCGGTAAAGTACAGAGTAAAAACAGAAGACGGGCGAATGCAGGGCGGTGCGATGTATGCGCTGGAGCGCGGACTGAATATGAGGTGGCTCGGTTTGGCGTTCGCTTTTTTGGCAGGTTTTGCTTCTTTTGGAATCGGATGCGCGACTCAGGTAAACGCGATCGCGGAAGTGTGCAGTAAGAACCTTGGGATCGATCCGTTTGTTGTCGGCGTTGTTGTGGCAGGGATGACGGCGGTTGTGATTTTCGGAGGAATAAAAAGTATTGCGAAAGTATGTGAAAAGCTTGTTCCGTTTATGGCGGCTTTCTATGTGATAGGCTGCGTCGTTATATTGTTTATCAATTATGATTACATCATTCCGGCGGTCACGACGATCTGCCGGCTTGCGTTTACAAAAGGAGCGGCCGCAGGCGGACTTGTAGGCGGAGGTATCCGGTATGCCATTCAGTATGGAGTCGCAAGAGGACTTTTCTCAAATGAATCGGGACTTGGTTCGGCTCCGATCGCGGCTGCGGCGGCAAAGACAAAAAATCCGGTCCGTCAGGCTCTTGTTTCTTCCACGGGAACGTTTTGGGATACGGTTGTCGTCTGTTTGATGACCGGACTTGTGCTTGTGACAACGATTATGAAAAATCCGGCGATCAATATTGACGAGGCGGTAAACGGAGGCGAACTGACAACGATGGCGTTTGGTCAGATTCCCTTTTTCGGTCCTCTTATTCTTGTTGTCGGTATTATCTCATTTGCGTATTCGACGATTTTGGGATGGGCGTATTACGGTGAGCGGTGCGTAGAATATTTTGCGGGAAAAGCGGGACTTCTTCCATATCGGCTTCTCTATGTAGCGGTGCTTCTTGTCGCTCCGGTGCTTACGCTTGATCTTGTGTGGAAGGTGGCGGATATACTGAACGCGTTGATGGCGATACCGAACCTGACCGCAGTGCTGCTCCTTTCTCCGGTTATCGTAAAAGAGACGAAAAAATATATTAAAAATCTGGATGCGGTAGATCATACGCCGATTCCGGTCGTAAAAACAGGAAGAGGAAAAAGAAGATAGAAACACGAAACGAAAAGCGGAAAACTGCCGTACGGAATAAAGAAACGAAAAAGAGAAATATAGAATGAAAAACAAAAGCAGGGAGAGGAAAATATGATCGCAATTATAGACTATGACGCAGGAAATATTAAAAGTGTGGAAAAAGCGCTCTTAAGTCTCGGACAGGAAGTGACAGTTACGGCGAAACAAGATGAAATACTGGGCGCGGATAAGATTGTTTTACCGGGGGTAGGCGCGTTTGGAGACGCTATGGAGAATCTGAGAAAGCGACAACTTGACGCTGTGATCCGGGAAGCAGTGGAAAAGGAAATTCCGTTTCTGGGGATATGCCTTGGACTTCAGGTGTTGTTTGAACAAAGCGAAGAAGCGCCGGGGGTGGAAGGACTTGGGATTTTAAAAGGAAAGATATGCAGGATCCCGAATGCAGAAGGATTAAAAATTCCGCATATGGGGTGGAATTCTCTGCATTTAGAGAATAACGGAAGGCTGTTCAAAGGGATAGAAGATGATCCGTATGTTTATTTTGTGCATTCTTATTATTTGAAAGCAGAGGATGAGCAAATAGTGAAAGCTTCCGCTGAATATGGTGTACATATCCATGCGTCGGTAGAACAAAAAAATGTTTTTGCGTGTCAGTTTCATCCGGAAAAGAGCAGTACGGCGGGACTTCGGATATTGAAAAATTTCGTGGAATTATAAGAGGTGAATGTGATGTTTACAAAGAGAATTATTCCCTGTCTGGATGTAAAAGACGGACGGGTCGTAAAAGGAGTCAACTTTGTAGGTTTGAAAGATGCCGGAGACCCGGTGGAGATCGCGAAGGCATATGACGCCGCAGGAGCGGATGAACTTATATTTCTTGATATTACAGCGTCTTCCGATCAGCGGAAAACGGTAGTCGATATGGTCAGAGAAGTGGCAAAATGTGTTTTCATTCCATTTACTGTCGGCGGAGGAATCCGCACGGTCGATGATTTTCGGGCGCTTCTTCGCGAAGGGGCAGATAAGATTTCCATTAACTCTTCGGCGATCAATACGCCGGAGCTGATCCGCGATGCGGCGGATAAATTCGGCAGTCAGTGCGTTGTAGTGGCGATCGACGCGAAAAAACGTCAGGACGGTTCGGGTTGGAATATTTATAAAAACGGCGGCAGAATTGATATGGGGATTGATGCGCTTGCCTGGGCGGAAAAAGTAACAAGGATGGGTGCGGGAGAGATTCTGCTTACAAGCATGGACTGCGACGGTACGAAGGCGGGATATGACATTGAACTGACCAGGCGCGTTGCGGATCTGGTTCCGGTTCCGGTGATAGCATCCGGCGGCGCGGGAAGGCTGGAGCATTTTTACGACGCACTGACAGACGGAGGCGCAGAGGCGGTTCTGGCGGCGTCCTTATTTCATTATAAGGAACTGGAAATAAGGGACCTTAAGGAGTACCTGTCGGAGAGAGGGATTGCCGTAAGGATATAGCGGAAGGGCTGGAACGCGGGGGCCGGAGGCTTTGACGGCGGAAGCAGAACGGGTAGCATGGTAAATAGAGTGAAACATGTGCCTGTTTTTCATGGGTGGAGACATATGGGGCGATCCGGCTGACGTATGAAGCCGAAAGCCCCCATCCGCAAGCCCCCATCCGCAAGCCCCGTCCGCAAGTTACAGCAGCAAGCCCCATCCTCCATTCATCCATCCTCCTGTCTCATGCCCTCTGTCCCATATCTCGATACCGTTGCCCTCCTATATCCATCCTCACCAGGCTGCGCTCCCGG
>OKSH01002306.1_pt1 | contig 14455 bp, 12 predicted proteins | sample 1601231 | NCBI WGS metagenome assembly OKSH01 (sample SAMEA3541596, study PRJEB24748) | human gut metagenome | biome: human gut; feature: human-associated habitat; material: faeces | place: China | collected 2012 | reverse complement strand
CGGCGGGCTGCTGCCGTGCGCTTTGCTCGCGCGTAAGAGCTATCGAAGGGGATGGTTTCACGTTGAACCATCCTCTTTTTCTGCGACCTGCGGTTTTTAGATAACTTTATACACGCGTTTTGGGGTTCGAAAAACCGAGCCCGTTCGGGATGGTCAATGAGGGCCACGAGGCGGGTAAAGGCCCGCTTTCGAAATGGCTGGGCGGCTCCCAAGCACCTTCTGTGGCGCCCAAGTAGCGTCGTAGTGGGCGATTTGCCCACCTGCGCAGCGATCCAGCGGGGCAATAACTGTTGGTTAGCTAACGAGTGTCCACAAAATGAAGTCGCGAAGGTCTTGTTGAGGGCTCGCAGAAAGTCGTTCAGCGTGCCTTGGCCAATGTATAAGCCGCGGCGTACCCGCCTCGTGGCCCTCATTGACCATCCCGATCGAGCGCGACTGCATTTGAGCGCCAACAAAAGGTTCTTTGAAGGCTCGGCCGCGCCACCAGCATCGCGCGGGGCTCCCAAAACCCCACCGCAGCATTTGCGCTAGAGCGGACTTCAAGTCGTACAATCTAGATACACCATTGAATTCCTGTGTGAAAGGGAGGGCCTCATGGCCAATGCCACCGCAACTGACGCCGCAACCAACGTCGACGCTCCTGCTAAGGTTTACTTCACCAACCTGCGCACGCACGGTCGCGAGAGCCAGCTGGACAAGCTCAAGCGCCTCATCAAGCGCGCCGGCATAGAGCAGATCGACTTCGAGAACAAGTTCGTTGCCATCAAGATCCACTTTGGCGAGCTGGGCAACCTGTCCTTCCTGCGCCCCAATTACGCGCGCGCCGTGGTAGACGTGGTCAAGGAGCTGGGCGGCAAGCCCTTCCTCACGGACTGCAACACGCTTTACGTAGGCAGCCGCAAAAACGCGCTTGAGCATATCGATTGCGCGTACCAAAACGGCTTCACCCCGTATGCCACCGGCTGCCACGTCATCATCGCCGACGGCCTCAAGGGCACGGACGAGGCCCTGGTCCCGGTCAAAAACGGCGAGTACGTGCAGGAGGCCAAGATTGGCCACGCCCTCATGGATGCCGACATCGTTATCTCGCTCACCCACTTCAAGGGTCATGAGCAGGCAGGTTTTGGCGGCTGCATGAAAAACCTTGGCATGGGCGGCGGCAGCCGCGCCGGCAAGATGGAGCAGCATGCAGCCGGTAAGCCTAGTGTGGACGAGGGCAAGTGCATCGGTTGCCGCGCCTGCGAGCGCATCTGCGCGCATGGCGCCGTGAGCTTCCCCACCACTCGCGAGCGCACGCTTAAGAACGGTAAGGTTGTCGAGACGCCCGTCGCCCGCATCGATCACGACCGCTGCCTGGGTTGCGGCCGCTGCGTGGGCGCGTGCAACCAGGACGCCGTCAAGCCGGATTACGATGCCGCGGTCGACGTGCTCAACTACAAGATTGCCGAGTACACGCAGGCCATCGTTCAGGATCGTCCGCAGTTCCACATCTCGCTGGCCATGGACGTAAGCCCCAACTGTGATTGCCACGCGGAAAACGATACGCCCATCGTGCCGGACATGGGCATGTTCGCAAGTTTCGACCCCGTCGCGATCGACCAGGCCTGCATCGACATGGCGCTGCAGATGCCCGCTATGCCCAACACCGAGCTTACGGAGATGCGCGACAAGCTCGAGGCCGCCGGCGGCGTGCCCGAGCGTTGCCAGCACGACCACTTCAACATGACGCATCCGGACACCAACTGGCGCTCCATGATCGAGCATGGTGAGAAGATTGGCCTTGGTACCAGCAAGTATGAGCTGATCGAGGTCAAGTAGCCACGTGCCCTCCCGCGCAGCGGCGACGTGTTTATAAATCTTTCAAGGGCGGGCGTCTTAACCGGCGCTCGCTCTTTTTGCTGCCAAGAGAAGGTGGGCCGGCTGTTTGTCCGAAAGGGCCTCCGCCTGCAATTTAGGTGCCGCAACGTACACCTTCTTGTCTTCTTTTGCACGCGTGGGCATCCGGTTTGATATTGGGTGCCCACGCGTACAGATAAGCTGCCGCATGTGTACGTAGCGGCACCCAGATAAACGCTCGGTGCCCCGGCGTACATGCGCGCTGTCACGGATGTACGCTTCGGCGCCGAGCTTTGCTCTGGATGCCGAGGCGTACAAAAGCGCATGTCAATCATCGAAGTTGCGGAAGCTGGCATTTCACTTGGCGTCAAGCGCGGCCAAACTTCTCTGTAACACGTGTTACAGAGAAGTTTGAGTAGCATTTCGATCGGCAATCCATTGCGGTCGCAATCGACGCCGCGCGTTGCCGCCTACTTGTCTCCAAACGCTCCAACAAGGATGTACTTGCGAAAGCACGGTAAGGAAAACCGCAGCACGCCGCGCATGGGAGACTCAATAACCCCGGCGTCCATAAGGCGCTTTTTATAGGACGAGACATGGCCGGATGACTTGCGCAACCGCTTGGCCACATCCGCCTGACGGCTTGGGCCATCGTCCTGCGCCATGGCCTTAAGAAACTCCACATCGGCATGCGAAAGCTCGCAGACCGTTGCATCAAAAACGCGCGAGGCAAGTTCGCTTTGGGCAACCAGGGCTCCGCGGCGAACGTCGTCAACGGTGAGGACATCATGTCCAAATGCCATATTCCACGTTCGATACCCCAGCAGCTGCAGCATGAAGGGAAAGCCCCCAATAATGTCCGCGGCTTCCTCAATCGCGTCGGGCTCGATATCGCGACGTGCGTCCTGCAGGGTGAGGTTGAAGGCCTCGATAATGTCGTAGCGTGGAACCATTCCCAAATTATGGCGGGCAGCGCGGCGCAAAAATGAGGTGGAATCGCCCGAAAGCAGCCCGTCGATTTTGTGGGGATGCCCCGCCATCAAGAGCGCGATGGGCTGCTCCTCTCTAACAAGGTGCTGGTAGGCGGTTATAAAGCGGCGCGTTCTCATCAAGGTTTATAAGGTGGGAAGACGCTTCAACGGAGTCCTTTAGGATTTCTTGCAGCATGCCGGGCTGAGCGGTTGTGTTGACGCAGATTCACCCGCGTTCTTCTGCCCGGTGGGAAAGAAACGTGAGCAGGGCCGTTTTGCCCGTGCCTCGAGCGCCCACAAAGAGCGAGCAGCGATCAGGATTGTTATGTGGATGATCAAACGCAAGAATCATGTCATCAATGATGTTCTCACGTCCCGCAAAATATGGCGGTACCTGGCCAAAGATGGGCGTAAGGGGGTTGCGGGAAATGTATTGGGATCTTAGGTCAGGTTGAGAGGCACTACCTGCGGGCATGGTGACCATCCTTTGTTGGGAATATTGCTGTGTTTTAGAAGTTCAAGCTATATTTAGCTTTTCAAGCTCCATTTAGTTTTTCAAGCTTTAAAGCAAAGCGCCCCCGGGCTCGCTGTAAGCGCCAGGGTAAACGGCAGGGAAAGAACGCGCCCAAATGGACGCAGAAACGGTGCATCATTCTGCCTTTTTAGGCAGTTCTGCTATAGTATGCAAAAACGATTTTTGGAGGAATCACAGCTCACATGCCAGATTCGAGTGACAGTCCCAAGCCGCGGGCAAATACCGCGGCGTCCCCCGTATCATCATCCGGGTCCGCAGCGGCGGGTCCGGCCTGCAGCGATGGCTGTGCAGACCCCTGCATTGATGAACTGAATACCAGCGAAAACGGTGCGTCTTTGGACGAGGGCTCCTCGCAGCTCGCCGCTACTGGCAACGCCAATGAGCTTGACAGCGCCTCCTGCGGCGATGCCGCCTGCAGCGACACCGCTGCCCCAGACGTCCTCGCAGACACTCGCGACCTGCTTAATGCCGCCCGCGACCAGGGCGTGTCCCAAGACGTGCGCGACGCCGCCATGGCAGCCGCCGCAAAAGCCGCATCCAAGGCAGCCAAGACCGCCGCGGCTCGCGAGCTCGAGAAAGCGAAGGCGCATGACGGCATTCCGCACTACACCGTGGGCGAGGAGATCTTCAACTCCGTCACGCACGGCGTAGGCGTGCTGTTGGGTATCGCCGCGCTGGTGCTGCTGATAGTCAAGGCGGCCGTGGCGCCCGCGCACTCCGCTTCGATGGCGGCGGGCATTGTCTACGGCATCACCATCATCTTGGAGTACCTGTTCTCCACCCTGTACCACGCAATCCCCGCGCGCGGAGCCAAGCTGGTGTTCCGCGTGTTCGACCACAGCGGCATCTACCTGCTCATCGCCGGCAGCTACACGCCGTTTTTGCTGGTGACGCTGGCGGATTACGGCGGCTTCCCCATGTTTGTGGCGATATGGGCCCTCGCCATCGCCGGCATCCTGTTCGAGCTCATTGGCCGCGAACGCCAGCCCAAATGGGTCACCATCCTCATCTACCTCATCATGGGGTGGTTAGTGGTGTTCCGCTTGCCGCAGCTGCTGCACGCGCTCAACCCCATTGGCATTGGCCTGCTGCTCGCCGGCGGCCTGTGCTATACCGCGGGTACTGCGTTCTACGTGGCCAAACGCATCCGCTACATGCATAGCGTATGGCACCTGTGGGTGCTGGCGGGAAGCGTGCTTCATTTTATGGCGGTGATTCTCTTCGTTATCTAGCGACTCTGCCGTTACGTTTCGCCTCGGCCGCGCCGCCGCGCAACTGGTGACGGGCCTCGGCGCCCCGTGTCCGCTCTCGTTTCGATGCGCGCCCCGCGCGGTCAGCGCCCGGCGCACCCCTTGTTTGCAACCGCTCTTTTGGAGGTTTAACTCGTCCCCATGGACATAACCATCAGTATTCTCACCACCATCGTCCTTACCGTAGTCAACGGCTTCTTCTCCATGTCGGAGATGGCGCTCACCACGGCCAAGCGCGCCGTGCTGGACCATGAGGCGGAAGAGGGCGACCGCCGCGCCAGGCGCGCCAGCGAGCTTGCGGCTGACTCGGGTAACTTCCTGGCGACCATCCAGGTGGCTATCACGCTGGTGGGCTTCGCATCGTCCGCGGTGGCGTCTACCAACCTGTCCGACCCGCTGGCAGACTGGCTGTGCAGCTTTGGCATCGAGCCGCTCAGCATGGTTGCGCGCGGCCTTTCGCCCGTGTTGATCACGCTGGCGGTCTCCTACCTGTCCATTGTGGTGGGCGAGCTGGTGCCCAAGCGCATCGCCCTGGCAGACGCCGAGGGCATGGCGAAGCGCGTGGCCCAGCCCCTGACCGTGTTCCAAAAGATCGCCCGTCCCCTGGTGTGGTTCACCCAGGCTTCCGCTAACGGCTTGGCCCGCCTTATGCGCATCAAGAGCGGCGACGACCGTCAGAACGTGTCCGAAGAAGAGATCAAGTACATGATCAACGAGCAGGACACGCTGTTGGACGAGGAGAAGCGCATCATCCACGAGGTTATGGACCTGGGCGACGCCGTGGCCCGCGAGGTCATGGTGCCCCGCGTCGACGTCACCATGGTGGAAGACGACCGCACCATCGCCGACGTGCTGACCCTCATGCGCCAGACCGGCTTTAGCCGCATGCCCGTCTACAAGGACGACCCGGACGACATCGCCGGCATCGCCCACATCAAGGATCTTATTGGCCTGGCCCTGGACGGCAAGGGCGACGAGCCCGTCCGCGAGCACCTGCGCGACGCGACCTTTGTTCCGGACACCAAGGACATCCTGCCCCTGCTTTCCGAGATGCAGACCGCCCATGACCAGATTGTGGTTGTTGTGGACGAGTACGGCGGCACCGCCGGCATCATCACGGTCGAGGATATCGTCGAGGAGATCGTGGGCGAGATCGAGGACGAGTTTGACCCGGATAACAAGTACCTCACGCGCCTGTCCCGCCGCGAGTGGCTGGTGGACGGCCGCTTCTCTTGCGATGACGCGGAGGAGCTGGGCTGGCCCATCGAGGAGAGCGACGACTACGAGACCGTCGCCGGTTGGATTTTGGATCTGTGTGATTCCGTGCCGGATATCGGTGAGGTCTTTGAGGTCGATGGGTACAAGTTCAAAGTGCAGTCCATGCGCGGCCAGCGCATCTCGCTGATTCGCGTTATCGCTCCGGCGCCGGAACCCAAGCCGGAGGAGCTGCAGGACGAGGAGAAGGACAAGAGGGCTGACAAGAAGGGCGCCGCCAAGGGCGATAAACCCGAGAAAGCCTCCACGCCCATCAAATACGTTCTGCGCTCCAAGCAGGATAAGCACGAGGACGAGTAGAAACGGAAAAAGAGCATGGCAGACCTGTTCAACATCATGAAGATCACGGTGGGCGCGGACAAGCTTACCGCGCGCGTGCTGGTAAACCCGGGCATGCCCGTTCGCACGTCTGAGGACATCGAGGCGACCGCCCGCGTGTACTATCTGGCTCCGGCTATCGCCATGCATACCTGCCTGGGCGATGCGGGCGAGCATTTTCAGGATTGCATGAGCGACACCGAGGTGGCCCACCTGCTGGAGCATCTTACGGTTGAGATCCTGAACGAGACGGGCCTTGCCGGCGACGTGGTAAGCGGCCGCACCAAGCCCAATCCGGATGACCCGCGCCTGTTCGATATCGAGCTCTCTTGCGTGGACGATGCCCTTACCGTGGGCGCCTTGTCTTCTGCAACGTTCATGATGCAGTGGGCGTTCTTGCACCCGGATCAGGTGGCCCCGGACTTTCCGGGCACCGTGGTCGCCCTGCGCAACCTTATGCTGCGCCTGCGCGGCGAGGAGCCGGAGGAGTTTACGCCCCAGGCAGATGAGGGCGCGCAGTACGTGGGCGACGAGCTGCCGTATGAGGCCGAGTCCGCCGTGGTCGACACCGAGGGCGCCCGCGCCGCGGTGAACGAGCTGGGCAGCGAGGTGCTGTTTGGAGGAGCCGCCGAGGACATGTGGCAGGGCGGCGAGCAGCAGCAGTAGTTTCGCTGGCCGAGGCAGTCGTCAGCGGGATGGCGGCAGTATCTGCGGCAGCGGCGGTCCAATAGCAGAATAACGCGGCTGGCGGTTGCGTGCGGCGGCGGGCGGATGTCCGCAGCAGCTCGCGATCGCTAGCCGTTTTCCGTTTGCGCATAAAGAAGGGGCCGCGGCAACCGGCCCCTCTAACCAATAATACCTTGCGCCGCCCGTGACGTTTTAACCAAGTGCGGGCTTCGCTGGTACTATTTTGATTGTACCCTTTGAACTGGCAATTCTTGCTTCTTTTTATATGAAATGCGCACGCAAGCGGCACGCGCGGCACGGTATGTGAGCCACGGTCACATGGCACTCTATTCCCGCTTGTCGTGCGAAGTGGAGAAATGGTCCTCTGTAATACATGTATTACAGAGGACCATTAATAACAGCAGAAGTGGTTGCTTCTAATATCTCTGTTGAGATTGGTATTAAAGGACGCCACTTTTTCGAGAAAAAGTGGTTCAAGATAATACAAGTCCCAAGATCGGTATTATCTCGTGCCACTTTGGTGGTTTAAAACGGTCCAAAGTAATACCCAGAGCCACCCAGAGCTCGCGTATTACTTTGGACCGTTTTGAACCGTTTCATATGGTCCCCCGTAATACCGATTTTGGAATTGGTATTACGGGGGACCACTTTTTCTCAGAATTCTGGTTCTTTTTAATACCAATCTTAAAATGTGTATTACAGCGAACCATTTTTCCCTCATAAAATGGCTCGATTCGATACATGTGTTACAACGGGCCGTTTTCCAAGAGTGCTAAGCGGCAGGCATGAAAGGCCACGCGCGGCGGGCATGGCCCCAAAGACCTACTTGAATAGCCTGCGATACAGCCTGAGCGAGCCCTCCCATACGCTAAACAGCGGGCTCAGCGGCTTATCGAACGTGCCGATCCACTGCGTGGGCTCCTCGATGAAGAGCATCTTGAACTTGCTGATACCGTCGTTGAGCAGACCGTTGAGATCGTAGAGCACAGCTCCGCTCTGTTTGGCCTCAAGAATCGCCGTCCACTTGAGCAAGTAGTTGGCGCGCTTTGTTTTACCTTCCTCGTTCACGCCGCCCCAGAGCTCAAACGCAGCGGCAGGCGTGGTGACGTTCCACAGAAACGCGAGCAGGCGACCTTCGCACTCGGCGACAAAGACCTGGTTCACATCGTCCATAGCGTCAAATGCCACCTGGTAGTAGTGGTCATCATGGATAAAGAAGTTATCCTCTTCGGCCGTCTTGTGATAGAGGTCGAGGATGGCTGGCAGGTCCTCGCGGGATGCGCGACGCACCTCGACGCCCATGCGCCCGGCCTTGCGAATGTACTGGCGGGCCTTCTTGGAATGAAAGCTCTTGAGGATGGCGTCCTCATCCGGCACGGTATCGATCACCGCGGTGTTGGCGATCAAGATGGTACTCCCCTGTTTCCAACCGTCATTGAGGGTCACGCCGGAAACGCCCGGGTCGATCTTGAGCGAAACGGCGTGCACGTGCTCGCGGCACCACTGGGCGATAAGGTCCGCAGCGCGGGGCAGATCGGCGACATCCTCAACAATGGGGCCGCGCGGAGAATAGCAGATGCTCTTGAACGGCCAGGGAAGCTTGCGCACCAGTACCAACGCGGCGCAGACAAATGAGCCGGCATCCTCGCACACCACATGATGCGCGGTCCAAGAACCGGTCTGCTCCTTGAGCGATCCCCAGCCCCAAGACTGCATGGGGTGGCCGTTATGGGTTCGGACAATCTGGTCCCAGGCCTCTTGCGTGTCGATCAGACGATATTCCACGGTTGATACTCCATCTATCTCTAATATCCGGCAAACATGCCGGGCTTCATTACAAAGATTGGCAGACAGGTAGGTGGACGATGAAGGGCGGCGCAACCAGAAGCGGGCCCGCCCCCGCCGTCCTACGCCCTGCGCACCAGACGACCTACCTTGCCAAAGATAGCGTCGAAGAACGGCGCCTCGGACTTATGCATAGCGTATGACAAGCCATAGCACACAATCAAGGATGGGATTCCGGCCGCGCAGGCATAGATCAAGCCGCGCATCATGGATCCGCCCACTTCGCCCGCAAACATGCTGAGAGCGAGCAGGATACCGGCGCCGGTCGCCGCGCCCAACAGGCCAAAGACCAGCCCGCGCACGCAGCTGGACACCACGGACGAAAGACCCAGGGAGCCAATCTCGCGGCGAACATTCAAAATGGTCACCACGTCGACGGCGATAAAGAAGAACGTGGAGCTAAACGGAACCACGTACAGGCCGTAAACGGGCGTGAGGACGATGCAGAACGTCACCTGCACCACGGCGGCCACGCAGGTGGCGATGGCGTAGAACTTCATGCGCATAAGCGAGGAACATACCTTCTGCAGATAGGTGGACAGCGCGTAGAACGGCAACGCCACGGCCTGGACCTGCAGGTAGGCAGCCGTAAGTGCGGCGTCCTCGGCATCAAAACCGCCTATGACCGCGATGAGCACCGGGGCGAAGACAATCAGCAGCAGCGAGCACGGAATGAGCGTGAACATGAGCTTGCGCATGCCGGAGACCAGCGCGCGCTTGTAGGCGTCCATGCGGCCCGCAACGCGGAAGTTGGACAGCTCGGTAAACATAGTGACCGAGATGGGGATCGCCAAAATGGAGTATGGCAGCACGTACCACACGCGCGAGTAATATGCGATGGCGGCGCCGTTGGCCGTGACCTGCAGGGCGCAAGAGGACTGCACGGCAGACGTTGGGAACGACGCGAACGTGACCACCAGCGTGGGCAGACCGATAGCCAAGGTCTCCTTGATGGCGGGGTCGTGCAGATCGACGCGGAAACGAAGGCGTACACCGTGGCGCGCCAGGGCGGGTATCTGCATAAAGACCTGCGCGGCGACGCCCAAGGGATTGCCCACGGCCAAGATGATCAGTGCCTGCTCCCACGTAAGGATGCCGCTCTTGACCACATATGCATACAGCGAGAACGACGCGATGGTGATGACGTTGTTCACAATGGGAGCGGCGTTGCTCCAAAAGTAGTCGCGCTCCGCATTGAGTACGCCGGAGATAATGGACGAAAGACCGTACAGCACGATCTCGAACGCGAAGAACCTAAAGAACCATACCGCGAGGTCGAAGTTGAAGTCAGAGCTGGCACCTGCGGACTGCGTCCAAATGAGCGGCGCCGCGAAGATAAAGCTCACCACGGACATCACGCCCATGAGCATGACCACGAGAGAGAGCAGGTTGGACGCGTAATCCGCCGCGCCTTGGCGTCCCAGACGCTTGCGTACGGAAACGTAGACGGGCAAAAACGAGGTGATGAGCATGCCGCCCATGACCAGCTCGTACAAGAAGTTAGGCATGGTCGAGGCAACCGTGTAGCAGCTCGCCACCGCCATAAGGGCGCCGGACAGCGCGTTGGCCTGGGCCATGGTACGGCCAAAGCCGGTGATGCGGCTGATGATGACGAGGATGCTCGCCGTGTTCGCCTTTTGCGAGGCGATCTGCTCGACCTCCTCCTCGCTCTCAAAATCCTCGTCCATAGCTGGAATTACGCCCGTGGACTCAGCGGGTTCAGATTCCAACGCAGCATCCCCGCGGGCGGCCGCATGGGCGCGAGCGGCAACATGCGACGGGGTAGCGTGCGAAACCAGAGCTGCATGGTCACCACCAAGCGCGCCGGTCACACCGGCGTCGCTAAACAACTCGCCGGTGGCGAAATCGCTCCCTTCCTCTGCCACAAGCTCGGAATCAGCGGGGAACAGATCGCCCACGTTGTCCATCTCGCCCATAGGCTGCACGGGAACAGGGGCCAGCGCCGCCTCTAAACGCGAGCGCTCCGCAGCAGACAGATAGACAGACGTCTCGTCCGGTCGGCGCATGGGTATGCCATCGCCTTCAAAGCGCGTGCGCGCAGCGGCCAGAAACGCCGTCGTCTCATCGGGACGAGGCGCCTCGCTCCTTACGGTGGGCTTGGACGCAAAATGCCTGCCCCGCGGTCGTTCGTCCATATCCATTGGGTCCCCCTTAGGTCCCTTCATTGCTCCATAGTCTCTTAACTATAAATCAGGCTCCGGGAATGACCCGAAGCCTGATAATCATCACACGTTGACGTGTTTTCTATGTAACTGCAATCTCGCGAACGGATTACACCGGAGAGCCGCCGCCCATATACGTGGCGCTGCCGGTGTTGAGCGTAGCGGTAACAACGCCAACGCCGGGCATGGAGGCGTGAACGTAACGGCCGCCGCCAATGTAGATGCCCACGTGGTAAATCGAGGTTGCGCTGTAACCCCAGAAGACCAGATCGCCGGGTTTCAGCGAGCTTGCGGAACGCACCAGGTGACCCTTGGACTGAACCAGGTTGAACTGGCCTTGCGACCAATGGGTGATGGAATAACCAACCTGCGCGTAGCTGTAAGACACCAAGCCGGAGCAGTCGAAGGTGTTGGGGCCGGCAGTACCGTATACGTACTCCTTGCCCACCTGCGCCAACGCGATATCGACCACGCTGGAAGGAGCGTTGCCGGAATTAGAGCCGTAATCAGGAGTGCTGGGCTTGCTGGGCTTAGACGGAGTCTCGGGCTGGCTGGGGGTCTGGGGTTGGCTGGGCTGCTGAGGCTGGGAGGGCTGCTGGTTGCCAGCAGAGGTGTTTCCTCCATTTCCTCCAGCATTACCGGCATTGCCCGAGTTGGAACCGCTATTGGAACCGTTGCTGGAAGAGTTGTTGTTGGACGAGGAGCCGTTGTTCTGCTGCTGGGCGGCCTGCTGCTTCGCATACTCCTCCTGGGCGATGCGAAGGGCCTCCTCCTCGGCAAGCTGCTCCTTCAGCTGGTTATCGAGACCGCTGTAGAAGTTCTGCTGGGCGTTGACGCGAGCGGCGACCGTATCGGTCTGCTGCTGCTGGTCGGCGACCAGCTGCTTCTGCTCGGCCTCCTGCTTCGCCAGGTCCTCCTGCTTCTTCTCAAGCTCGGACTTGGCAGTGCGCACGGCGTCGATTGCCTGCTGATCGCGCTCGGCGATTTTGTTCGCGTAGAACATGCGAGAAAAGAGCTCGCTAAAGTCATTTGCACCAAGGATGACGGAGAGAAGGCTCGCATCGCCTCGCTTATAGCTATCTGACAGGCGACCGCTCAACTCTTCCTGGGCGACCTTGAGCTCAGCTTCCTTTTCCGAAATCTCGGTCTTGGTGGACTCGATCTCGCTCTGGACGTTGCTCAGGTTGGTCTTAACCTCTTGAAGCTTATTACCAGCGAGCTCGAGCTCCTGCGTGTAACTCATAAGCTGAGCATACGCCTCGTTAACGCGCTGCTGCAACTGGTCAGAAGGCTCAGCGTAGGCGGGCTGAGCGGGAATAGTGCAAGCCGCGAGTGCAAATGCAGTGGCAACCGTAACAGCCGCGCGAGTACGTTTTAGCATCATTTCATCGACCTTTTCTATCGACGGCGGACCGTTCTATACTAGCAGCCCCGCAACCATCGCGCCAATGGCGTTCACGTCCTCAACACCTTTCAGGCCGTTTACGGGCCCCAATCACACGCTCGCGTCGGTCGCGCGGCAAATGTCGGCAAACGTCGCCGCGCAGTAAGTTCCAAGGTCATCGGGCGTGATTTCAATCTGCACACCGCGGCGTCCGCCAGAGATCATGATGGTGTCGAATAATTGTGCAGTTTCATCGATGAGTGTGGGGGAACGCTTCTTCATGCCCACCGGGGAGCACCCGCCGCGGACATAACCCGTTGTTGCAAGCAGGTCGCGAACATGCAACATCGACAGAGACTTCTCCCCCGCCGCCGCTGCCGCGCGCTTAAGATCCAGCTCCTCGGCAACCGGGATGCAGCACACCACATGACCGCCCTCGGGCGTCGCCGTCACCAACGTCTTGAACACGCAATCGGGATCCTGACCCAGCACGCTGGCAACATGCGTACCGGATAAATCGGATTCGTCCACCTCATACGTATGGACCGTATAGGCGAGCCCGGCGCGATCGAGTTCGCGCATTGCATTGGTCTTCTGAAGCTTCTCGCGCTTTGCCATCGCGCTTCCTCCTTGCGATCCCCACGCCCCGGCTCCGTAGGCGAGCCCTCGGGCTGATTACTTGGACGAGCTTTTGGGTGGAAACCCTCTAAAACGAGTCCCGATACAACAAAGGCCCCCGCTAGGAGGCCTGAAGAAATCTGGAGCCGGAGGAAGGATTTGAACCTAGAATCTGCGGAAAACGAGACCGCCGCTCTAACATTGAGCTACACCGGCATATATGCGCTGCACTTGCAGCGAGATATATAGTACGCGCGCTTGCCGCCGCACACGGGGCCGAAGGGGAATATGCACATCTTCAACACGAAGCCTCATCGCGAGGCGACCGACGGGACCCCGGCATGGCCCCTTCACGCCCCTATGGCGAGCTCTCTGGCACCAAAAGGAATCCATCACCCCGTCCCCCGAATACGTACGCGCCGCATGCCGACAAGACGGAATATTCCACACAATCGCAGGGGAAAATGGAATAGTTCGTATGTTCTGGACGAGTACAGTCCGGATCCGGGCTTGCCCGGCAAATGTGAAAGGAGCATATACATGCTACTGGAAGGCAAGAAGGCAGTTATCACCGGCGGCACCCGCGGCATCGGCTACGCGATCGCAGAACGCTTTATCGAGGAGGGCGCTGTTGTAACCGTCTTTGGCTCCCGCCAGGAAACCGCTGACGCCGCAGTCGAGAAACTGCTGGCAGCGCACCCCGATGCCAAGGTTTGGGGCCGCACCTGCGACCTTACCTCCCTTGACGCCGTGACCGAGGCATTCAAGGCAGCCGCCGAGGACATGGGCGGCCTGGACACCGTTGTCAACAACGCCGGCATCTCCCAGTCCACCCCGCTGCTTGACTACACCGCCGACGAGTGGCAGAAGGTCATGGACCTCAACGTCACCGCCGTCTTCAACGGCTGCCGCGCCGGCGCGCAGATCATGACCGAGGCGGGCCACGGCGGCACCATCACCACCACCAGCTCCATGGTCTCCAAGTACGGCCAGCCCTCCGGCTGCGGCTACCCCACTTCCAAGTACGCGGTCAACGGCCTTACACAGTGCCTGTCCCGCGAGCTCGCGCCCAAGGGCATCCGCGTGAACGCCGTCGCCCCCGGAATCACCAAGACCGACATGGTCGCCGCGCTGCCCGAGAAGATGATCGCACCGTTGATCGCCACCATCCCGCTGGGCCGCATCGGCGAACCCGAGGACGTCGCCAACGCCTTTGTCTACCTGGCGAGCGAAATGTCCTCCTACGTAACCGGCGCCGTCATCCCCGTCGACGGAGCCGCCCGCTCCTAATGCTGCGCCGGAGATGAAACGCAGGGGCGAACGCCCGTCATCATCGCGCTCGATGCGTCCAGCATGCACTTAGCAAGAGGCCCCGGCAGCCGTTGTGAACTGCCTCCCATTTCTTGGACAAGGAAATAAAAGTCCGAGAGATGGGAGGTTTTCCCTATGGGAACCGATCTCAGATGCAAGCACGACGCGTCCCTCTTGGTCGAGGCGGCTCGTCTCCACGACGCCGGGCTCGGCCGGCGCGCGATCGCCGCCCGGCTTGGCGT
>OKSH01002294.1_pt1 | contig 14542 bp, 14 predicted proteins | sample 1601231 | NCBI WGS metagenome assembly OKSH01 (sample SAMEA3541596, study PRJEB24748) | human gut metagenome | biome: human gut; feature: human-associated habitat; material: faeces | place: China | collected 2012 | reverse complement strand
GGTTTTGGCCTTTTGGCGTATTTGTGCGTAACCGAGGCAGGCATGGGAAGGTAGAGTTACGCAGCAGGGCTTCCCCACGGGGCACCTGCTTAACGGGAATCCGATTTTAGGATGATTCTGCGTAACTGACCTCAGCTGGGGAGGAGCAGGTTACGCAAGCGAGAGTGCTGCCGCCCCCGCTGCTTAACGGTTTTGGCCTTTTGGCGTATTTGTGCGTAACCGAGGCAGGCATGGGAAGGTAGAATTACGCAGCAGGGCCTGTCTGAGTGCAGTGCTGCTTAACCGTTTAGGCATTTTTGGTGATTTCTGCGTAACGGATAGGTCACTCCTTCTATATGTGAGCACATATTACTTCGTGTTTTTAATGAACCAAATCGTTTGTGAGGACACTATATAAGTGAAGGCCTTTATAATCTGGGAGGAGGAAGGGATGAACGATATTGAAAAACTATTTGAAGAGTACAGCGACTGTATCTATCGTTTCTGCTGCAATATAGCGGACAACCTCTATGAGGCAGAGGATCTGTTTCAGGATACGTTTTTGAAAGCGATGGAAATCGAAGCCAAAGTGATGGCGGCAGAAAATAAGAAAAGCTATCTGATTGGAATCGCCATAAAACTGGAAAAAAACAATCGGCGGAAAAAGGCCAGACACAAGGAAATTGCGCCAGAAGCCAGAGGGTTTGATCGAGAAAGCGATATCTTGGAAGCGGTTGCTATGGACGAAAAAAGTATAGAGGACAGCTTCATTGAAAAGGAGCAGATTGTACGAGTAAGAGAGAATTTGCAGGAGCTGGCCCCGTCGTATAAGATGATAGCTTCTCTCTATTATGGCGAATCCATGCCGATTAAAGAGATTGCGAGAATCGTAAAACTTCCTCAGGGTACGGTAAAAAGCCGCCTTTACAAAATCAGGGGGATGCTCCGAAAAGGATTGGAGGATTGAGAAGATGGAAGAAAAGAAACAAGAAAAGCTGTTTAACGTAGCACTACGCGGAAACGTAAGAACACCGGAGTCCTGGGCAGAGAGAACTAGGGCGCTGGCTGCGCAAAATCGGACGCACACTAGTAAAAGATGTGCAGGCAGGCGGCTGATTGTTTTGCTCCTAATATTGGTGCTGGCTGTCCCAGCTGGCGTGTACGCCGCGTTTAGGCTGCTGAGTCCCGCCGATGCCGCTTTGCTCATGGAACGAGAGGAACTGGCAAAAGTCTTTGATAAGGAGACGACAGACATTGTCACAAAAACTGACGGAGACTATACAGTGAGCCTTTTGGGGATGGTATCAGGGGGACAGCTAGATGCATTTGATCTTAACGCTGAGGATGCTGCGAAGCGAAATTATGTGGCGTTGGCCGTGCAGCGCAGTGATGGAAAACCGATAGAGGACTATGACAAACCAGGTATTTCGGTTTCACCACTGATCGAGGGATTTGACCCAATGCGTTGGAATGCGGCAGCCTTTGACAATAAATGGGAGAAACAGATTGTAGACGGCGTGCTTTACTACATTGCAGACTGGACTGATATAGAGATGTTTGGCTATCGAAAGATGTACATCGCAGTAATGGAAGACAGTTTTCTGCCGTCGAGAGCACTTTTTCATTACAGTGAGAAGACGGGAAGCATATCGGAAAACAAAGATTATGAAAAAGTGAACCTGCTCTTTGAAATCGAGGCGGATCAGAACAAAGTCAATCAAAAGGCTGCGGAGAAGTGGATTGCCGAGAAGGAAGCGAGACGGCAGGGCGACGATGCCAATGATGATACACTGTCGCTGGAAGTGGACAGTGTAAAAAAACAGGGTGTCACTTTTATGATCAAAGATGAGATGGGGGTCGTTACGGAAGGAGAATCTGAATATCCGATCAATATCTTCCTAAAGGGGGACGGCATCAAATCGGTGCAGTTAACCGCCAGCAGAGGAAAGCTTTTGGAGGCGGAAAGAATCACAAAAAAGGAATATGAACGACTGAAGGCGGAAATGAATAATAAGGATTCCCGGCGTCATATGGGACTGGACAGCTCTGAGAGTATCTATCGGGCTTGGCATTATGAAAACGCTGCTAAAACAATTCAAATCAATCATTCCCTTTTGACAGAAAAAATGTATCCAGAGGAAACTTTGCACGGAATTGCAGAACTGCAGAAGATGAAAAATCTGGAAATAGAAATAACCGCGATAAAGAAAAATGGCAAAAGGGTTTCTGTAATTGCTGAAATGACTGCTGTGAATTGCGGCGATGCAATGGATGTATTCAGGTTCAAATTCAAATAATCGGCGGGGAGGCTTACAAAAATGTAAGCCTCCAAAATCTTAATTTTTCTTCAGAACTATCGACAAAATTCTACATAAATAGTAAAATGTCATAGTTACAGTCAGTTGACTCAATAAAATAAAAATTAAGAGGATAATATGAGAAGTGATAAACATCATAAGAAAAATAAAGAGAGCAGCAGTCTGCATAAGTTTACAAAAGTATGGTCCATACTATATTTACTAGTGACAATTGCTTTTGCTGGTATTCTGGTTTATATGGATTTGCTGCCATTCAAATACCTTTGTATGGCTATTGGGATCATAGCGGTCCTCCTTTTGATTATTTTTCCGGCTATGTTTTTTAGAAACTTTAAGAAGTCGCGGAAGATCATCTCATTGGTGCTTTCCATACTGCTGATGCTGGCTTACGGCGCGGGCATTGTCTATATGAGCGGCACGATTGATTTCTTTTCTAAGATTACCAAAATCGGCGTGCAGATGGAAGAGTATTATGTCGTAGCGAGAAAAGACAGCGATTACAAAGACGAAAACAGCATCAAAGGGAAAACGGTACAGACTTATCTCAGCAATGAACTCAACTACTCAGAAGCTAAAAACAAACTGAAAGAGGTGGTTGATGTCAAATACGAGATGACCGAAAGTTTATCTGAACTTGCCGACGGGCTCATCGATCAGAGTTATGATACGATATTCGTCAGTGAAGCCCATTACACGACGATTTGCAGCGAGAAGAAAAATTTTAGAAGTGATACTAAAATTATATACACCGTGGAGGTGGAGAAAGAGACAAAAGATATCGTAAAAGATGTAAATGTGACGGAAGAGCCTTTCAACGTGTATATCAGTGGGCTGGATACGGAAGGCAGTATCAGCACGGTTTCGCGATCCGACGTGAATATGATTGTAACTGTCAATCCGAAAACCCACAAGGTGCTCCTGACTTCTATACCGAGAGATTATGAGATTAAGCTGCCAAGCAAACAAAATGTGCTGGACAAGCTGACTCATACGGGGCTCTACGGAATTGAAGAGACCATAGCCTCTGTAGAACAGCTGATGGGAATCGACATCAACTACTATGTGAAAGTGAACTATACGACGGTAACCAAGATGGTCGACGCTATCGGCGGTATCGATATCAATTCGGACTACGCTTTCACTACCCATGGAATGGGCGTATATTATGCATTTAACGAGGGTGAAAATCATTTGGATGGTTCGATGGCCTTAGCCTTTGCCCGGGAAAGAAAATCTTTTAGCGACGGGGATTTCCAAAGGAATAAAAATCAGCAGATCGTATTAGAAGGGGTCTTAAAGAAGGCGTTGTCCAGTACTACCATTCTGACAAAATACACCAGTCTCCTCAATGCTGTGGAGGATAATGTTGAAATCAATATGTCTCAGAAAGACATGCAGAAACTGATCAAGATGCAGATGGACGGTATGCCGTCCTGGAATATTCAAAAACAGAGCATCACCGGTACGCCGGACAGTAAAATCTGTTTTTCAACAGGTGATTATTATGTGGCCGTCGTAGACGTAGATCAAAAAAGTGTGATCTCTGCCGTGGACAAAATCGTAGCCGTCATGGAAGGTGAAAAAAAATAATAAGAAAGTTAAAAAATCATTGACATTGACAGGCTGCTTTGGTACACTTAATAGGCAACTTTATGATTATTATGACAGAGCTGGGTCACTCCGGCTCTGAATTTTGAGTTTAAAAACGGAGGACAATCAAATGAGAGTAAAAGTTACATTAGCATGCACTGATTGCAAGCAGAGAAATTACAATACGATGAAGAACAAGAAAAATGATCCTGATCGTATCGAACTTAAGAAGTATTGCAAATTCTGCAAGAAAGAGACTCTTCACAAAGAGACAAAATAAGGAGAAATTTTTATGGCAAACAAAGACCAAGTAAAGAAAGCCACAGCGAAAGCGAAAAAGGGCGGCGGTGCCAAAGAATACTTCAAAGGCATCAAGCTCGAGATGAGCAAAGTTGTATGGCCTACAAAAAAAGAATTGGGATCTTTTACAGCTGTTGTAATTGCGACATGCGCTGTATTCGCACTGGGATTCTGGCTGATTGATACGGGCTTCTTAGCAGTTTTAAGAGAAGTGCTGGATATCAAACTAAACTAATTAAAGAAGAAGGTACGGAAAATGTCTGATATTGAAAACAACAATACGTTATCTCCATTAGAAGGAGAGGGTATTCGAGGTGATGGCCAGGCCAAGTGGTATGTAGTTCATACTTATTCGGGTCACGAAAACAAAGTAAAAGTGAATATCGAAAAGATGGTTGAGAACCGTGGCATGCAGGATTTGATTTTGGACATCATCGTGCCGACAGAAGACAGAGTCGAAATTAAAGACGGTCAGCGTAAGATAAAGACCAGGAAAATGTTTCCCGGTTATGTAATTATAAAGATGATTGTTACCAATGAATCCTGGTACCTCGTAAGAAATACGCAGGGTGTTACCGGGTTCGTAGGTCATGGCTCCGAACCGATTCCTCTGACAGATGAAGAAGTGGCTAGAATGGGAATCGAAAAAGTTTACATCGATCTGGATGTTGAAACTGGAGATACAGTACGTGTAATCAGCGGTCCTTTTGAGAGCTTCATGGGAGAGGTTCTCGAAATCAACAAAGAGAAACAGGTACTGACGGTCAAAGATTCGATGTTCGGTAGAGATACGCCTGTAGAATTAGAATTCGGTCAGGTAGATAAACTATAGTCAATCTATAGAGAAAGGAGAAGAACAATGGCTAAGAAAGTTGAAGGTTATATCAAACTTCAGATAGCAGCCGGTAATGCTACTCCAGCACCTCCAGTTGGACCTGCACTAGGTCAGAAGGGTGTTAACATCATGGACTTCTGTAAGCAGTTCAATGCTAAGACTCAGGACCAGCCTGGTATGATTATTCCAGTAGTAATCACTGTTTATGCAGACAGATCATTTACATTTGTATGCAAGACACCGCCAGCAGCAGTTTTACTGAAGAAGGCAGCAGGATTAGATGCGGCTTCTGGAGAACCAAACAAAAAGAAAGTTGCTACTCTGACTTATGCGCAGGTAGAAGAAATTGCTAAGACAAAGATGCCAGACTTAAACGCAGCAACACTTGAAGCAGCTACAGACATGATCAAGGGAACTGCAAGAAGCATGGGAATCGTTGTTGAAGACTAATGAGATGGGAGACTGCCCGCCCGCGATAACTGATCTAAAGAGAGAGCGGGACGACGTCGCTAATACCACGAGGAGGTAGAAAGATATGCCAAAGAGAGGCAAGAATTACAAAGCAGCAGCTGAAAAATTCGATAAGTCACAGCTGCACGAAGTAACAGAAGCTATGAAATTAGTTTGTGAGACTTCAAGAGCAAAGTTTGACGAAACTGTAGAAGCACACGTTAGACTTGGCGTAGATGGAAGACACGCAGACCAGCAGGTTAGAGGTGCAATTGTACTTCCGCACGGAACTGGTAAGAGTGTAAAGGTTTTAGTATTTGCGAAAGGCCCTAAAGCTGAAGAGGCTGAGAAGGCTGGTGCTGACTACGTAGGAGCTGAAGACATGGCTCAGAGAATTCAGTCTGAGAACTGGTTCGACTTTGATGTAGTAGTCGCCACACCGGACATGATGGGTGTTGTCGGAAGACTGGGTAAGATATTAGGACCTAAGGGATTGATGCCAAACCCTAAATCAGGAACTGTAACGATGGATCTTGAAAAAGCGTTAGCCGATATCAAAGCTGGTAAAGTTGAGTATCGTCTTGACAAGCAGAACATCATCCATACACCAATCGGAAAGAGTTCATTCGGTCCAGAAAAGTTAGAAGAGAACTTCAAAGCTTTGATGGAAGCAATCGTAAAAGCAAAGCCTGCTACTGCAAAAGGTCAGTATCTGAAGAGCGTTACGCTTGCGTCAACAATGGGTCCTGGAGTAAAGGTTAATCCAGCACTGATTGGCTAACAAAAACTTTATAACTTTGAGATTTAACCGTAGACAGCGGGTGCAGCGCGAAAGCGCAAGGCTTAATTCCCCGCCGAGGTACAATATATAGATATTGACCCTGTCTACCGTGACGGGGTTATTTTATTGAGTACCAGATTCGTAGATTGCCCTGACGCAATTTACAGAAAGGAGAACAGATTATGTCAGTAGAAGCAAAACAGCAAAAGCAAGTAATCATTGACGAAATAAAAGGTAAGCTAGAAAACGCGCAGTCAGCAGTTGTAATCGACTACATGGGAATTACAGTTGCAGAGGCTGACGCGATGAGAAAAAAGCTTCGTGAAGCAAATGTTGATTATACTGTTTACAAGAACACTTTAATCAAGAGAGCCATCGAAGGAACAGATTATGCTCCTCTAGCAGAGGTACTTGACGGACCGAGCGCTGTCGCAATTAGTACAGAAGACGCCACAGCTCCAGCAAGAACCTTAAATGGAATAATCAAAGAGTACAAAAAAATGGAATTCAAAGCAGGTGTCGTTGAAGGCACTTACTATGATAAGGCAGGTATTGAGCAGATTGCCGATATCCCTTCAAGAGATGTACTCATCGCGAAGTTCATGGGCAGCATCCAGTCACCAGTCAGCAAGTTCGTAAGAACTCTGCAGGCTATTGCTGATGATCAGCAGGATGGTGCAGAGGCGTAAGCCGGTTTGCCATTTCCGTCTGTCACATTGTTGGCTGCATTTATTTGCCGCCCAGTGACGACCGAAAATTTCTGCGCCGCATAGACCGGCGTGAAAACACGAAATTAAAATCCAAGATATAATTTAGAAAAAGGAGAAAAGAAAATGAATAAAGAGCAGATCATTGAAGCTATAAAAGCTATGTCAGTTTTAGAATTAAACGAATTAGTAAAAGCATGTGAAGAAGAATTCGGAGTATCAGCAGCAGCTCCAGTAGCAGTTGCAGGTGCAGCAGCAGGTGCAGCAGAAGAGGAACAGACTGAATTCACTGTAGTTCTTGCTGAAGTTGGTGCAGAAAAGATCAAGGTTATCAAAGCAGTTAGAGAAATCACTGGCCTGGGTCTGAAGGAAGCAAAAGCCGTTGTAGACGGAGCTCCTTCCCCAATCAAAGAAGGCGTTGAAAAAGGCGAAGCTGATGCTATCAAAGCGCAGCTGGAAGAAGTTGGAGCTAAGGTTGAACTGAAATAGTTCCCCTAAGTGACATCAGATTAAACAATCAAGCCAAACACCCTGTGCATTTGATGCACAGGGTGTTTTTATAGCTTCAGCCGCAATATAGAGTGGATCTTCATGAGAGCGAGAGACCGTTGGGGGAGAAGCTTGATCGGAAACTTCTGAGAAGTCTAAAATTGTATATGCTGGTTGGCGGCATGCCGCAGGCTGTGAGTGAGTTCCCTGGGACCAATAATTTTAGAAAAGCAGATTTTGTATACCAAAGATTTGACAAAGAATCAGGATATCTTGATGCTGCCTGTGTATATGGTGCCATTTTTTTGAAGACGAGTAAACCTTGGGATGATCAGATCAATCACAGGTACCTCATAAGGAAATAAAAACACATCTTGAGAATGGGTTCATTCAAAAGATGTGTTTGTCAGTTAAACTTTATTTTTCGTAGAATTCATGGAATTCACAGTTTAAGGCGGTGAGCTTCTCCATGACCCAAGGACGTTTTAATTGACCTGTTTTATCGATAGCATCCATAGATTTTTTCTCATTTTCCATGAGGAGGCTGACTTTCTGAAGCAGTTCCTCTGCCTCGTCAGGATTGATAAAGACAACACCGTCACCGTCCGCAACGACGATGTCGCCAGGGTTGACAATTCTTCCCCCACAGACTACCGGCGTATTGACTGTGCCAGGACCGTTCTTCCACGGGCCGTCGGGCGTCACGCCCTTTGCGTAGACAGGAAGCCCTGTGGCTGCAATGTCTTCCTTATCTCGTAGCGCTCCGTCAACGATGATGCCGCCAATGTTCTTTTTCAGCAGATAGTGTACCATGATTTCGCCAAAGATGGAACGACTGGTGCTGCCGCCAGCATCGATGACGATGACATCCCCTTCCTTCGCCAGATCCATGGCATAGTGAAACATCAGGTTATCGCCCTCCGTCACTTTTACCGTAAGTGCTGGTCCGATAAGGCCGCTTTTTCCGATGGGTTTGATAGCAGCGTCTGCTGCCGCTTGTCTCCCCATACAATCATCCAGATTGGCAGCTGGGATGCCCCGGAACCTTTCTATCAGCTGCTTGTCCGGGCGTTTAAAATCCTTATATACAATACAGTTTACATTGCTCATTTTCTTACCTCCGAAGAACCATTGATTTTACAAATTGCAGCCCTCATTCTATCGAGCGCTTCACGCAGATCTGCCTCGGCAGTGGCAAAAGACATGCGGATGCAGCGGCTGCCGCCCTTCCCGTAGGAATCGCCTGGAACTACGGCTACACGGGCTTCATCGAGGAGATAGTCTGCAATTTCAAAACTGTCTTTTCCGGCAAGATCGACTTTCGCCCAGGCGTAGAATGCGCCCTGAGGGACAAGGCATGTGACTCCGGGAATGTCATTGAGTCCCTTGACAAAAAAGCTGCGGCGAGCATCGTAGCTTGCAACCATTCTTGCAATATCCTCTTGACAGTCTAATGCTGCAAGAGCCGCTTCCATGGAAAACTGGCTGAGACAGCTGATCGTATGCTGGCTGAGGATAGACATTTTACCGATGACTTCTTTTGGCGCACAGGCGTAACCTAAACGCCAGCCGGTCATCGCTGCAGCTTTTGAAAAGCCGTTGAGGGTGATCACTCTGTCGGCAATCTGCGGAAGAGAGGCCAGACTGACACTTTGTTTTTTGTCATAGGTGATGCGCTCGTAGATTTCATCAGAAATCAAGATCAGGTCATGGGCCAGGGCAAAATCAGCCAGGATCTCTGCTTCCTCTTGGGATAGGATGCAGCCTGTCGGATTGTTAGGGTAGTTGACGATGACTGCTCGTGTTTGCTTGGAAACCGCGCTATCCAAGGCTTCTCTCGTAATCTTGTAATGAGTCTCAAAAGAAAGCTCCACATTTACAGGAATTCCGCCGGCTGCCATGACGATTGGTCCGTAGGAGACCCACGCCGGGTTGAGAATCATAACCTCTTCCGCTTTACCGGGCGTAATGAAAGTGCGGATCGCTTCATATACAGCATATTTTCCTCCAGGAGTCAGGATGATATTTTCTTCGGATGCGTCAATGCCGTTTTCTTCGCACAGTTTTCTGGCAATGCGCTGGCGCAGAGCCGGAAGGCCGAGAGCTGCATTGTAGTGGGTATGGCCTCCGGCGATTCCGGCGATTCCGGCAATACGGGCAGCATCGGGCGTATCGAAGTCTGGTTCTCCTGTAGCCAGGGTAATGACGTCAATTCCCTCAGCTTTTAATCTCTTAGCCTTTTCACTGACGGCTAGAGATGCTGAAGGAGGGATAGTTAGCAATGTTTCATTGAATTTATAATTCATGGTTCTCCTCCTTATTCCTTTGTATGACTACAGTTTATATGAGAAAGCCTGTGACTGTCCAATGGAACCTTTGTTTATTAAATATGAATTCCCTTTCTATTTGAATTAGAAAACGTTTTTATATTTAATAGCGAAAATCTGACTTTTACAAGCGCGGCCATGTTCGCATATAATGAGCCATATAAAATAAACGGATCAAACACTTAATGACAAAGGAGACAAAAATGGACTTAAAAAACAAATACACAGGAGGTTTTTACCTCGGTAAGATGGGGCCATGGATTCCTATTATTCTGATGGTTATCGGACTGATCGTGGGAACGAAGATCGGCGGCGGTGGAATCCTGCGGTTTTCGCTGATTACTTTCTTGGCCGTCATCGCAGGATTTTTTCTAACAAAGGACAAAAAGAATTTTGGAAAAGTCGCGATTTCCGGATTGACCAACAGCATGCTGGCAATTATCATCATCGCATTTCTGTCAGCAGGTGTTTTAGGACAGCTGCTGAGACAGAGCGGACTGATTGAAGCCCTGGTACATACTGCCGGCTCAGTAAATTTTGATGCTGGATTTCTTCCCTTGATCAGTTTCGTTATCTGTGCCATTATATCCACTTCCTGTGGAACGTCCTCAGGCAGCATCACTGCCATGGCACCAGTAATGCTGCCTCTGGCAGTCGGTATGGGATGCAGTCCAGGGCTTGTATGCGGCGCTATTATCAGTGGGGCGATTTTCGGGGACAATCTGGCCCCGATCTCAGATACCACCATTGGTTCGGCCTTGACACAGGAAGCGCAGGTGGGAGATGTGGTCAGAACGAGGCTGCCTTATTCTCTCATAGCAGGCGGAATTTCAGCTGTTCTCTTTGCTGTGCTGGGCAATGTGACGACGGCAAGCCGCGGCATGGAAGGCGTTGCCATAGAAGCCGATTTAAAGTCTCTTCTTCTTCTGGTTCTGCCAGTGATTATGATTATCATGATCAAAAAAGGTTTTGATCTGGTTGCGACACTGCTGGTCTGCGATGCGATGGGCATCGTGTTGAATCTGGTCCTGGGAACCATCAATTTGGACGCGATGCTTTCAAACGAAGGTCCGATCGTGGCGGGACTTTCCGGTATGATCAATCTGGTCATGTACTGCATCTTGCTATTTATCCTCCTGGAAATCCTCAATTGCAGCGGCGCCTTTGACGCACTGGTGCAAGGGCTGACGAAGAATTGCAAATCAGCTCGTTCTGCAGAACTGGTCTGTATGCTGGGTACGGCTGTGGGGACTGCGGCAGCAGGTGGAAGTTCGCCGGCAGTGCTGTTCTTTGGACCGATGGTGCGCAAAGTGACCAAGGACTTTGGGATCGAGCGAACCCGTGGAGCCAACATTTTGGACGGAACGGCCTGCGGGATTTGCTCCATCCTTCCTTATGGAACTCCGGTCATGCTGTGCCTGGGGTTCACTGCAGAAATTGCTGCAATTCCGGCTGATTTCGGGTACTTTGACATTGTGCCGTACAGTTTCCACGGAATTCTGCTTCTGGTGTTGTTTGTACTCAGCATCCTCACCGGTGTGGGAAGACGATACGTGAAAGACGGCGAAGCGTAAATATCTCAATCATAAAAAATCCTCCCCTGCTGCAGGGAGGATTTTGTCGTGTCAGCCGAAGTATTTTTTTACCAGGATTTTTAAGGTCTCCTCAGCCTCTTTGTGAAGAAACAAATAGAGAGGAAGAGTAAAATTGGTATCGGCCAGTTCATAGAAGTGAAAATCGGGTTCTTCTCGTAAGCGCCTTGCATGATTTTCGGGAAGAATACACCAGCCTTGCTCTGGCAGCGTTTTGACTAGGAGCGAGGGGGAATCCACATACATATGGAATGGCATATTGCCTCCGAACCAAGATTTGTAAAAGGCGGCACTGTCAGGGTTGTCCAAGGCGATGCCTTTTACCAAGACTGCTTTTGCAGAGTCCAATGTTCGGGGGTCAACAACGTCCGCGGGGCGGGCAGATTTTGATCGTTCCACCAGCGCCATGGGAGTGGAGTGAATCTCACGCACCAAAAGCTTAGGACTGTTTCTGTAGATGAAACCAAATCCGATATCGGCGTCTCTGTTTTCGATGACTGATGGAATGGCATCGGAGTTGTAAGTGCTGACCGATAACCGTGCTTTGCTGCTCTCTTCTGTAATCTGTGTATAGAGTTTGAAATACTGTTCGTGGACACTGGCCGGGGCAGCGATTCTGATCGTAGTGACTTCCGACAGGGTGCTGAAGGCAAGCGCTTTGCGGTACACCGCCTGCCATTCTCTGGCGATGGGAAGAAATTCTTCACCCTTTGCGGTAAGGCGGATGCTGGCGATTCCTTTGTTGCGCGTGACCAGAGTTACGCCCACCTCCTCTTCTAACGTCTTGAGCCGGTAACTCAATGCGGACTGAGATACGAATAGTGTATCTGCGGCTTTGGTAATATTCTTTAATTCTGCGATGGCGATAAATGCCTCAATTTGCTTATACTCCATTTCGATTCTCCCATTCGTATCGATATAAATTCATAGTACCATATAAGCGGCATGACCGCAAAAGAATTTCGTTTTTTCCCAAGAGAAGTATAAGAAATGCTTAATATTACAATACTCGAATAAAGGGAATGGAAAAAATTTGCTAGTATTTTTTTAAAAAAGCTTGACTGTTTGACAAGCATATGGTATCATAATAGACTGCCACGCAAATGTAAACTGTTAAGATATAAGGAGTGATAAATATGCCAAAACCTATCAAAGTAGGTAGAAAAGAACGTATGACCTTCTCAAAGATCAATGAAGTCGGCGTGATGCCAAACTTGATTGAGATTCAGACCAGCTCATATGATTGGTTCATAAAAGAGGGTCTCCGAGAAGTTTTCGAAGACATCTCCCCTATTAGAGATTATGCGGATAATCTGATATTAGAATTTATAGATTACTCCCTTAATGATCCTCCGAAGTACGAGCAGGAGGAGTGTAAGGAAAGAGATGTAACATACGCAGCTCCACTAAAAGTCAGAGTAAGACTCGTTAATAAAGAAACAGGCGAAGTAAAGGAACAGGAAGTATTCATGGGAGATTTCCCTCTGATGACAGAGAAGGGAACTTTCATTTACAACGGAGCGGAGAGAGTTATCGTAACTCAGCTGGTTCGTTCACCTGGACCTTACTACAGCGTTGAAACTGATAAATCGAACAACAAATTATATTCAACACAGATTATCCCGAACAGAGGCGCTTGGCTGGAATATGAAACGGACTCTAACGAAATCATTTCTGTCAGGGTCGACAGAACCAGAAAGCAGCCTTTGACTACCCTTCTCAGGGCTTTAGGGATTGGATCTGATCAGGAAATCCTCGACATTTTCGGAGAGGACAGCAGACTGCTGAAAACTTTGGAAAAGGATGCGACAAACGACTACGAAAGCGGTCTAAAAGAAATCTACAAAAAGCTGAGACCAGGCGAACCACCGACAGTGGAAAGCGCTAAGTCCCTGCTTAATTCGTTGTTTTTTGATCCAAAGAGATACGACCTTGCAAAGGTGGGCAGATATAAATACAATAAGAAATTGGGTCTTTCCAATAGATTGGCAGAAGCAGTTGCAGCAGAGGATGTTATCGATCCTAATACTGGCGAGATTTTGGTGGAGGCAGACCAGAAGATCAGCCGTGAATTAGCAAGGCAAATTGAAGATGCAGGCGTGGAATTTGTAATGGCATATGGAAAAGACGACGAGAGTCGGGTTACGAAGGTAATCGGAAATAAATTTGTCGCCCTGAATCAGTATGTGGAATTTGACACGACCAATTTGAAAGTCGCAGACAAGGTATTCTACCCTGTCCTGATGGAAATTTTGGAGCAGTGTCAAGATGAAGATGAAATTAAAGAGATGCTGGTAGCGAGAAAACACGATTTGTCGCCAAAGCATATTCTTATGGAAGATATTATTGCGTCAGTCAGCTATATTCTGAATCTGAATTATGGAGTCGGAAATACCGACGACATTGACCATTTGGGAAACAGAAGACTGAGAACTGTAGGCGAGCTTTTGCAGAATCAGTTCAGAATTGGTCTCGCCAGAATGGAAAGGGTCGTCAAAGAGAGAATGACCATTCAGGACATCGAAGTGACGACACCGCAGGCGCTGATGAACATCAGACCTGTAACGGCGGCCATCAAGGAATTCTTCGGAAGTTCCCAGCTGTCCCAGTTCATGGACCAGAATAATCCTCTTGCTGAGTTAACACACAAGAGGAGACTGTCCGCCCTGGGACCGGGAGGTCTCTCCAGAGAGAGAGCCGGTTTCGAAGTCAGAGACGTACACCAGTCCCACTATGGACGTATGTGCCCGATCGAGACGCCGGAAGGTCCGAACATCGGTCTGATCGGATCATTGACTACCTATGGTATCGTAGACGAGTATGGCTTCATCGAAACGCCGTACCGAGTCGTAGAAAAAGAAACAGGCCTTGTAACAAAGGAAATCAGATATATTACAGCTGATGAAGAAGAACTTCTCATTATCGCGCAGGCCAACGAGCCGCTGGATGAAGAAGGACATTTTATCAACGCAAAGGTTGCTGCCAGGGGTGTGGGCGGAGAAATCGCCATGTTCCCAAGAGAAGTGGTAGATATGATGGACGTATCGCCAAAGCAGGTAGTGTCCGTGGCGACAGCCATGATTCCATTCCTGGAAAACGACGACGCTAACCGTGCGCTGATGGGTTCCAACATGCAGCGTCAGGCTGTACCTCTGCTGGTAACGGAGGCGCCAT
>OKSH01002289.1_pt1 | contig 14575 bp, 10 predicted proteins | sample 1601231 | NCBI WGS metagenome assembly OKSH01 (sample SAMEA3541596, study PRJEB24748) | human gut metagenome | biome: human gut; feature: human-associated habitat; material: faeces | place: China | collected 2012 | reverse complement strand
GCGTGCTGCCGCACGAAGCGTAAAAATTAAAATAATACTTTTTTGACAGACTGAAGCCTCGGAGCATACATCTCCGAGGCTTTTCACACGTTCATAAATGATATCCTGTCGTTTGCCTGATGCTATCACCGCATAACCTCCACGAATGTAGGTTGCCCGGCAGGATGCTTACCCTTCCGAATAAAACTCCACCGACGGTTCGGTCAGATGCTCATACATACGCACGAACGAGCTTTCCATATACGCCGAGAGAAAACCGTTCAGTACGGCAGTCAGGCATAGCGCCGCCACCAGAGCTGCCGCGAACACCGCAATCGCCATGCCGGTGCTCATCACAGTCAGACCGACCGTGCCGAGCAGGATACATCCCCAGAGGACAACCGCCGTCAGGATATACCAGCCGATAAAGCTGAGGTCAAACACAAACAGCTTCATCAGATTTCCGCGAAACGCCCATGAAGCCTCGCGCGTAGCCGCCCATGCACTGCGGTTCTCGTCCTGCGCGAGCAGGAGCCAGCCAGCATTGTAGGTCTGCAGCCTAACGCGAATCGGAATCATCACCAGCAGGTACACAACCTGCAGCACTCCCGCAATTACCTGATACTGTGCCATATCTGAGACAGCCACAGCAACCGAAAATACGATTGCCGAATAGATGACGGTCGGCACGATTGACCAGATAATGCCGCGCAGCCACAGCGTAAACACCATGCGGATGCCCGCCCAGACACTTTTCAGCGAGGTAAACGGATACATGAGTGTACCCACCGTTACATCCTCGCCGTGTGCGAGACCGATGTAAAAGTGCATAAGGCCAAACTGCAGGGGGCCCGTGATCGCCAGCATAAGCGCAATGCACAACCATACCGTATTCAGTCCACGCGAGAGTGCCGCCATCAACTGGTAATCATTCGCAGAAACACCGCCTGCGATGAGCGCGAACGCTCTGCCGAACACGGAAACGTACAGGATCACCATCAGCAGCACATACGGCACGAGGTACATCAGCTGGATGCCGATACACCGGCCAAGGTTTTCCATTACACGCGCCTTCTGCTCCCGCTTAAGCTGTCTGCGGGTCTCAGCTGTAAAATTGTTCATAAAATTCTCCGTTTTCTTTATCATTCACCGACGTAAACGACCTCATCCCGCTTGGAATAGGTGGAGCTGTTGGCCAGCACCTCGGTCGTCTTGCCGTTTTCAGTAATCTGCTTGTAGGTCTTGGTCGAGTAGCCCGTGATGCCCGAGGTCTCCACACGGCTGTCGCCTGCCTCCATCGAGCTGTCCGTCTTTGTAACGGTCTCCGGCTTGTAGGTCTCGAGCACCTCTGTGCGGGTCGTGACCGTCTTGTCGCTCGTTTTGGTGCCGACAATGGTCATGATCATCTGACCGTCGGTCTGCTCGGCAAGAATCTTGACCGGATACGCCGTATTGTTGACGAACCGGAAATCCAGATTGCCGTAATCCACGGTTGCGTCCTCGCCGAGCGGTGTGTAGGACACGGTAAAAGAATGATTATGTCGTTCGGTCACCTTCAAATCGGCACGCAGTACAGCCATGTACAACGTCGAGGACGGCTGGCATACACCGCCGCCGAACTCGTCAATAATCTTGCCGCCCGAGTAGGCGTGCGCCTCCTGATAACCGCGTGCGGCTGTGCGCTCGCCAACCGTGCCATTATAGGAAAACTCGTCGCCCGGATTGAGGATGGTGCCGTTGATGGCTTTAGCCGCCAGACGGATGTTGTTCGTACGCGGTGCGTTGCCCTCGTCGAGATTGGTCGCCGTGCGCGCGAGCGTATCGTGGAACAGCTTCGCCTTGAGCGTCTCTGCCGTGATGGACGGCTGGGTGATCGTCACCGGAATGGTGTAGGTCTCCTGCGAGCCGTCGCCAATGATCTCCTTGGCCTTATCGGTGTCGAACGACACGCCTGCCTTGCCGGCGATGATGGTCTTGCCGTCCTCCTTGCTGACGGTAGCGTTGACCGGGTCACCGATAATGTCGGCTGCAATCTTGTCAACGTCAATCGCCGGAGCGGCTGTCACATCGGTCGAGACCTCATACGGCTCAAAGTCCATCAGGCGAATCTGATCGGTCAGCGCCTGCTCTACCGCATCCGTGTCAAACTTGACACCCGGCTTGCCGGAATGCACGATCAGATTGCTGTCCTTCAGCTCCCAGGTCGGATTGACCGGCTCGGTCAGCGCCGTGTCCGCGATTTCGTTAAGCGTGCCGCGCAGGCTTTCCTCATCTACAGTTGCCGCAATCTGCGCCTCTCTTTGACCGCGCATTGCGCCGATGATATCGTGCATGCGCTCGAGCGGATTGCCGGTGCGGCCTATTTCATAGGCGTTCTCGGCGGACTGGATGCCGTCCACGTTTTTCAGCACCTTATCGACCGGAATATCATAGTTGGAGCCGTAAATCGTCACCGTGACATTCTTGCCCTCGTACAGCGGCGCACTCTGGTCTTCAATGGTGTTTGCCGCATCATCGCGGTTCATGCCGCCGACCGCGATCGGTCCGACAGTCACGCCCGGAAAAACATTCGGGTAGCAGTACACATAGCCGAATGCACCGGCTGCCGCCGCAATGACAACGCCGACGGCAATCTTTACACCGATAGGAAAACGACGTTTCTTCTTCGGCTGCTTCGCTTCCGTCCGGATGACCTGCGCCGGTTTTTCCGGCTTTTTGGCCTGCTTTTTGATCAAATGCGCTCCCTTCTTCGGTTTGTTTGCGCTTTTATCTGCCATGAGTATACCTCTTAACTAATCTATGCTTGGAATATGCTTTGGATTCTCAATGCACCCGCCATTATTCGACAGGTATACCTTTATATTATAGCGCCCTGTATTCATGATAGCAACCACAAATTCGGATAAATTCGGTATACGCCGTCATAATCTGTCGCTTTAACTTGCTATCACGGCTCTTTTCTGCTATAGTATTATTAGTATGCTAAAATTTTTGTGAAAAAGAGGAGTAAATGCAAGTGAAACAATTAGGACTGTTAATTCGACTGATTATCGGCATCATCGCCGGTATCCTCATCGGTATGTGCGGACAGTGGTTCGGCATCGCGGACACTGCGTTCTTCGTTGCCATCATCCGCCTGCTGGCAACCTTTACCTCGCTGTTCTCAACCTTCCTGTCATTCATGATCCCGCTGATCATCCTGTCGTTCATCACGGTCGGCATGGCAGAGCTTGGCAAGAAGGCCAACCGTCTGTTCGGTCTGACCCTGCTGCTGGCCTACGGCACAACCGTTATTTCCGGCCTGCTGACCTTCTTCATCGGCAAGGCCGTTCTGCCGGGGATCATTCAGCCCATCACCGGCGATGTACTCGAGAGCAACGCCTTCGAGCCGCTGTTCTCCATCACGGTTGACCCGGTGTTCGGCGTTATGACTGCACTTGTGCTCGCGTTCGTGATCGGCATCGGCATGGCAAACCTTAAGGGCGATTCCCTGCTGAACGTTTTCCGCGATCTGCAGAAAATCGTTACCGGCGTACTCAGCCGCATTATCATTCCGCTGATCCCGATCCACATCGCAGGTCTGTTCGCCAACATCGCAGCCGAGGGCCGTCTGGCGGCTACCGTCAAGATGTTCGCTTCCCTGTATGCCATTATTATTGTGCTGCAGCTGCTGTACATCGTGTCTCAGTTTGGTCTGGCAAGCATTGTCTGCCGCAAGAACCACTTCAAAAGCATGAAGAACGCCGCTCCGGCGTACTTTACCGCACTCGGCACCCAGTCCTCTGCATCGACTATTCCGATTGCGCTGAACTGTGCATATAATAACAATATAAATAACGACGTTGCCGACTTTGTCGTTCCGCTGTGCGCTACCATCAACCTCAACGGCGATACCATCTGCCTCGTACTCGGCTCGATGGGCATCATGCTTGCAAGCGGCATAACCCCGACCTTTGCCATGTTTGCTCCGTTTGTATTCATGCTGGGCGTTACCATGGTTGCGGCTCCGGGTGTACCGGGCGGCGGTGTTATGTCGGCACTGGGCCTGATCACCTCGATGCTCGGCTTCACCGACCCGATGCAGCAGCTTATCATTGCCCTGCACTTCTCGCAGGACAGCTTCGGCACTGCTACCAACGTCACCGGTGACCAGGCGATTGCCCTCATCGTGGACAAGGTAGACCGTTCTGCTTCCGAAAAATAACCGGGAAGTTGTTTCCATAGCCATCCCCCGGTCATAAAACAACTTCTAATCCTGAAAGGCGGCGATTCCGGTAAATGGATATTCTGCTCGATATTGTGCATTCAGTTGACTACGGCGTTCTCGCGTACATCTCGGAGCACTGGCGCGGTGGTCTGTCCGACACAGTCTGGAAGGTGTTCTCCCTGATGGGCAGCTACGGTGCTGTCTGGATTACGCTTGCCGTACTGCTGCTGTTCTTCCGGCGAACACGCCGCGCCGGTGCGGCGATGCTGATCGCGCTCGGCGTCGGCTTTCTGCTTGGCAACGTGTTCCTCAAGAACCTTGTCATGCGGCCGCGTCCATTTGTCACCCACACCGACCTGACGGCGCTGCTCGTTCCGGAGGACCCGTGGTCGTTTCCGTCCGGTCACACGCTCAGCTCGTTTGCGGCAGCTTCGGCGCTGTACTTCTTCCACCATAAAACCGGTTTTCTGGCCTTTCTGCTGGCGGCAGCCATTGCGTTTTCGCGGCTGTATGCCAGCGTCCATTACCCGACCGACGTACTGGCCGGAGCGGTCATCGGCGTGCTGTGCGGCATTATCGCTGCATGGCTGACCGACCGCGTTACCGACCAGTGCCACACACTCCGGCTGAGAAAGGGCAAAAAATGAATCAATACAAACGCCTTCTCGGCAATACCTTTATCTTTGCGATAGGCACGTTCAGTTCCAAGATTCTCGTCATCCTCATGCTGCGTTTCTACACCGGCATGATGACGCAGGATGAAATGGGTGTCGCCGACCTGATCATCAAGACCACCAGTATTCTATATCCGGTGGTGTCGCTGTCCATTGGACAGGCGGTCATCCGCTACGGACTTGAGCGCAAGTATTACAAGCGCAGTGTGTTTACCATTGCGCTCGTGACCGTGCTGTGCGGCTTTATTATCGCACTGCCGTTCCATCCGCTGCTGAGCCTCATCCACTATAATACCTCGGCGGGCGTTACCGGCTCACTGCTTGAGTATCAGTGGATCATCTACCCGTATGTTCTGACCTCGTGCACGCAGAATGTGTGCAGCCAGTTCATCCGTGCGCTCGGTCACGTCCGCCTGTACGCGATCGACGGCATTTTCCGTACGTTCGTCACCATCATGCTGAACATCCTCTACCTGAAGGTGTTCCGCTGGAACATCCTCGGCTATGTGTTCTCCATCATCTGCTCGGACGCGCTTTCCACTGTTTGCCTGTTCATTATTGCCGGTTTGTGGAAGTACGTCAAGCTCAAGCGTCTGGACATGCACCTGTGGCGCGGCATGCTGGCATACTCGCTTCCGCTCGTACCGGATGCGATTCTCGTGTATATTATCGGCTTCTCAGATCAGGTGTTCCTCGCTTCCATGCAGGATACCGCAGTCAGCGCCATCTACTCGATCGCCTACCGTGTGCCGACACTGATCGCGCTTGTTGCGTCCATCTTTGTTGATGCATGGCAGATATCCATGGTCAACAACAACACCAAGGAGGAGCAGATCACGTTCTTCTCGAACGTCGGCAACACATACTCGTCCATCGTGTTCATCATCGCGTCCGGCGGCGTAATGTGCGCCAAGCTGGCTATGACGGTTCTCGCCGTGCCCAGCTACTATATCGGCTGGACGTTCATCCCGATCCTGGCCATCGGCGCGGGCTTCAACTGCCTGTCCAGCTTCCAGAAAAGCGTGTACCTGCTGGAAAAGAAGACGGTTGCGTCCTTCCTGTCCACGGCGTTCTCCGCGGTTATTAACATTGGTCTGAACGCCCTGCTCATCCCGCGGATGGGCGGCACGGGTGCGGCGCTGGCAACGCTCATCAGCTATGTGGCTCTGTTCCTGTACCGTGCGATCGACAGCCGGCGGTTCATGCCGGTCCGCTGGAAGGTGCCGCGCTTGGCGCTGACCGTGATTCTGCTTACCGTGCAGTCCATGCTCATGCTGCTTGAGCCGCCGCTGTGGCTCGTCTGGCAGATTGCGCTGTTCGGCGCGGTTGCGGCACTCAACAGCCGCGAGATGCTGCTCAGTGTCAAAAAGCTGCTGCATCGAGCATAAGTTTATATGCAAAGGGAATGCCTGTGGGGTGTTCCCTTTTTCTTTTGCTGTCTACACGACATTATCACGTTATATTGTAGGATGCGCCGACTCGGTGCACCGCCTGTAAACCACATGCACGCACACAGAAGATAAAACCGCATCGTTCATTCTCCATTCTCAATGCTCCATTACGCAACGAAAAAAAAGACAGACGAAAAATCGTCTGTCTTTTTGCGTTAGATGGAAAAATTAAGCGTTCCGTTATTGACAAGATCCTCGAGCGTGACCGAATCAACATAATTATTGATTGCGTCATACAATCCGCGCCAAAAGCTGAGCGTAATGCATTCATCTACACGAGGACAATCCACCGGCTCATGCTCCAAACAAGCCACCGGTGCAAGAGAGCCTTCGGTAATGCGCAGAATATCGCCCACGGTATACTCCGAAGGATGCCGCGCCAGCTGGTAGCCGCCCTGTGCGCCTCGCGTCGAGATAACAAAGCCCGCACGCGAAAGCTGCACCACGATCTGCTCCAGATACTTGGCCGAGATCTGCTGTCGCTTGGAAATATCGCGCAGCGGAATGTAGCCGCCTGCGTCATGCTGCGCCAGGTCGATCATCAGACGAAGCGCATATCTTCCTTTGGTTGAAATCTTCATAGTTGCAAATTCCCCTTTTCACTAATATACCACAGGTTTACTATGAATTCAAGTCCAAACCGATTTTTGTTTACAATTTTTTCAGAATTGCCTCAATATGCTCATTGGCCTGCTCTACTTCCCAGTGCAGCTCGGTCGCGGAGATACGCTCTGCGCCATGTCCGAGAATGATCATCTGCTCCATACCGTCCGATGTAGCCACCCGAACCCGGTGCTTGCGCGACAGGTCGTAGGACGCCTGCTCAATGTACATATCCGCAGTTTCGGCCTCCTTGGTGTAGACAATATGGATGCCGCCGCGCTGCTCAATTGAGCCGGTGCCGCCTTTGACCTTATAGGCATCGAACACGAGAATAAGATGGCATCTGCGCACACCCTGATAATTGCTCAGCACGTTGACGAGCGCTTCACGGGCTGCGTTGACATCACGGGCGGCAATGTCACGCAGCTCGTCCCACGAGAAGATGATGTTGTAGCCGTCCACGAGCAGATAATCGTCCTCACGAATGCGGGTGACGTACAGCTGCTCAAGCGTCGCGGCCTTTTTACGGCTCTGCTGAAAGGCTTCAAAGCCGCGGTTTTTGACCGGACCGTAGGTGCGTTCAAACAAGGCCCGCAGTTCCGCGTCACCGCCGAAGCCGTCTCCACCGCCTGTGCCGGAGGAACGCACCGGACGGACTTGTTCCGGCTCTTCTTCCCTAGGTTTAAGCACGTTTGAAGTATCAATATGCGCGTGCTCCGGCACCTCATTCCACTTGACAACATAGCCTGCACCGTGCGAGCAGAACACGGAATCCGGCGTATTCTCCACATCGGCGGTCGGGTCGTAGGCAGCTGCCGAGATGACTTCCTCCGCGTTATGGCAAGGCGCGTAGCCGTTCGGCGTGCACGACAGCCGACCGCGTCCCTTGGTGTACGCCGCGACCTCGGTCCAGTAGTTGCGCATGGTGGAAACCGGCGCCGTTCCGGTCAGAATCGAGCCGTGAGCACCCTGCTCGGGCGGCTCGAACGTGCCGTTCATTCGCTGAATGTCGGTCATGGCGCGTCCGACGCACTCGTCCGGCAGCTCCAGCCGAAACGCATAATACGGCTCAAGCAGCAGGCTTTCTGTGCGCATAAGGCCGTTGCGGACGGCGCGGTAGGTCGCCTCACGGAAGTCGCCGCCTTCCGTATGCTTGACGTGTGCACGTCCTGCAAGGATGGTTATCTTCACATCCGTGATGGGTGCACCGGTCAGCACGCCTAAATGCGGTTTTTCCGCCAGGTGTGTCAGGATCAGGCGCTGCCAGTTCAGGTCGAGTACATCGGTCGGACACGCCATTGACAGCTGAATGCCGCTGCCGCGCTCTGCCGGTTCAAGCAGCAGATGCACCTCGGCGTAATGCCGCAGCGGCTCAAAATGGCCGATGCCGATTACCGGCTCGGTGATAGTCTCGCGGTAGACGATGCTGCCCTCGTCAAAGGTCACATCCACGCCGAAGCGTTCCGCGATAACGCTGGTGAGGATTTCCAGCTGCACCTCACCCATGAGCTGCAAATGGATTTCGCCTAATCGTTCGTTCCACACCACGCGAAGCTGCGGGTCCTCCTCCTCGAGCTGGCGCAGATTGCGCAGCATGACATGCGCGTCACACCCTTCCGGCAGGCACACGCGATAGCCGAGAACCGGCTCGAGCACCGGCGGCAGCGCACCGGCTTCCGCGCCAAGACCCATACCCGGACGCGTGTGCGTGAGTCCGGTCACCGCACAGACCATGCCGCTCTCGACGCGCTCAGCCGTGCGGAATTTTTCACCCGAGTAGATGCGGATGCCGCTCACTTTTTCCTGCCAGCCGCCGTCCTCGCCGCCCGAAAGCTGCTCGCGCACGGACAGCGCACCGCCGGTGATTTTGAGATATGACAGGCGGTTGCCCTGTGCGTCACGCGCGATTTTGAACACACGCGCACCGAAGTCCGCGCCGTACTGCGGTGCAGGAAGATAGCGTTCCAAACCATCCAGCAGCGCGTCCACGCCGTCCAGTTTGAGTGCCGAGCCGAAATAGCACGGGAACGCTTTTCGTTCCGCAACCAGCTGTGCGATCTGGCTGTCGTCCACCATTCCCGTCTCGAGGTACTGCTCGAGCAGACCTTCATCGCACACGGCAAGCTCCTCTGCCATTGTATCCGTCGAAGTGAAGTCCACACAGCCGCTGTCCAGCCGCGATTTCAACTCCTGCAGGAGTGCATTTCGGTCTGCACCGTCCAAATCCATCTTGTTGATGAACAGAAACGTCGGGATTCCCTGACGCGTCAGCAGCCGCCACAGCGTTTCCGTGTGCGCCTGTACGCCGTCCGTGCCGCTGATGACCAGCACCGCACAGTCCAGCACCTGCAGTGTGCGCTCCATCTCCGCCGAAAAGTCAACGTGCCCGGGCGTGTCCAGCAGTGTGATCTCGGTGTGCGGCAGGGAGAACTCCGCCTGCTTGGAGAAAATTGTGATGCCGCGCGCGCGCTCAAGCGCAAACGTGTCGAGGAACGCATCCTGATGGTCCACGCGGCCTAATTTTTTCAGTGCACCCGCCTGATACAGCATGGCTTCCGACAGAGTGGTTTTTCCGGCATCAACGTGTGCCGTGATGCCAATACAGATATGTTTCATAGCAAAATTCGCTTTCATATTCGAGTGATTCTGACTCCTACTATTATCGCAGGTTTTGCGTGATTCTTCAAGGCATAGCATGTATTCTTTCCCGTTATATCGTCATAAACAACAGATATTGGACAAATTTCTTGTGCAGGTTTACAATAGAACCATCAGCAAAGGCGCTGAAACCTACCGACTAAGGGGTTTCAGCACCTTTTTGTTTTCTTGTATTCCAAATCTTAACAGGAGCGATAGATATGCAGTATGAAATTTCCAACCGAATGTCCGACGTACACGGTTCGGCCATCCGCGAGCTGTTCAAGCTGGGCGCGGACCCGAATATGATCTCGTTCGGCGGCGGCAACCCGTCCGCAGAGACCTTCCCGGTGCCCGAGATTGCGGACATCATCGCGGACGTCATGAAGAACGCACCGGTCTCTGTTCTGCAGTACGGTCTGTCCGAGGGCTACATGCCGCTGCGTGAGACCATGAAGGACTACCTCACCCGCACACAAGGTTTCGATTTTGAGGAAAATGAGCTGTTCATCCTGTCCGGCGGTCAGCAGTGCGCCGACCTGACCACCAAGGTTCTGGTAAACGAGGGAGATGTCATTCTGACCGAGGACCCTGCCTTTGTCGGCTGCCTGAACACATTCCGCTCGTATGGCGCCAAGCTAATCGGCATTCCGATGCAGCAGGACGGCATGGATACGGATGCGCTCGAGGCCGCCCTCAAGGCGCACCCCGAGGTCAAGCTGCTGTACACGATCCCGTCCTTCCAGAACCCGTCCGGCATCACGACTACGCTTGAAAAGCGCAAAAAGGTGTATGAGCTGGCGTGCAAATACGACATTGCCATCCTCGAGGACAACCCGTACGGCGAGCTGCGCTTCTCCGGCGAGGATGTGCCAACCATCAAGTCGATGGACACCGAAGGCCGCGTCCTGTATGCAGGCAGCTTTTCCAAGGTGATGGCTCCTGCGTTCCGACTGGGCTTTCTCGTGTTCAACAAGTCGCTCACCATGCCGCTGACCATCGCCAAGCAGACCACCGATGTGCACTCTAACGTGCTGTTCCAGTATGTCTGCAACGAGTACATGACCAAGTACGATTTTGCCGCGCACCTCGACAAAGCGCGTGACGTATACCGCGCTAAGTGCAATCTCATGCTCGATACCATGCGCCGCACCTTCCATCCGGCGGTCACGTTTTCGCAGCCGGAAGGCGGCCTGTTCGCCATGGTCTTCCTGCCGGACGGCATGGATTCGCAGCCGTTTGTCCGCGAGGCCATCAGCCGCGGTGTGCTGTGCGTGCCCGGCTCGGCGTTCCTTGCAGACGAAAAGCAGGTGTCCAACGCCTTCCGCCTCAACTATTCTACCCCGACCGACGAGCAGATCGTCAAGGGTATCGAAATTCTCGGCAAGCTCACCCACGAATGGATCAAGGAGTAATAAAAATGAAAGTTATGGCATTCAACGCCCGTCCGGACGAACGCGCGTTCTTCGATCACTTCAGTCAGTCGCTTAATATGGATCTTACGCTGCAGAAGGACACGCTGACCCTCGATAATGTTGCGCTGACCCGCGGCTATGACGGCATTTCCTGCACCTGCGACCTGCCTGCGCCGATTCTGGAAAAGCTGGCTGAGAACGGTGTCCACTATGTGGCCCTGCGCACCATCGGCTACGATAATGTAGACCTGAAAGCTGCAGAGCGTCTCGGCATCCGCGTATCCCACGCCGGATATTCGCCGTATGCGGTTTCCAACTACACGGTTATGCTCATGCTGATGTGCATCCGCAAAGCCGGCTACATCATGTTCCGCTCGCATACCGCAGACTACTCGCTCGGTGCATCCGGCGCGGCGCGCGGCATGGAGATGCAGAACCTGACCGTTGGCGTCATCGGCACCGGTCGTATCGGCAAAGCCGTTATTCACAATCTGTCCGGCTTTGGCTGCCGCATTATCGCGCATGACCCGTACCCGTCCGAGGAAATGAAGCAGATGGGCGTGGAGTATGTTTCGCTCGAGTCGCTGTACGCGCAGTCCGATGTCATCACGCTGCACACCTTCCTCAACGACAGCACCTACCACATGATCAACACCGAGGCTATTCAGCAGATGAAGCCGGGTGTTGTCATCATCAACTGCGCACGCGGCGCACTGATCGACACCCGTGCTCTGATCGACGGCATTGAGTCCGGCCGTGTAGGCTCGGTCGGCGTGGACTGCTTTGAGGGTGAGGATGATGTGATCCGCGTCGATCACAATTACAACAGCCGTGTCACCAACCACGATTACATCATCCTGAAATCCTTCCAGAACACCATCGTTACCCCACATGTTGCGTTCTTCACCGATCAGGCGGTGTTCGATATGGTTCAGTGCTCGCTCGAAAGCCTGCATCAGTTTGAGCTTGGCGAGAAGGTACCGCTGGAAGTCCACGCCGCATGACCTGTCGCGGATTTACGCCATCTGCGCAAAATACCGCTCCAAATACGCAGTAAACGCGCGAATGCTCTGCGTGCGGAACCGTCCGAGCGTCTGCACATAGATATACCGGCGGCACTGTGCGTCCTTGATGTGCAGCAGGCGCACGCCTGCGTCCTCGCAGACCTGCCGCCACTCGCCGGACGCGACCAGTGCAACACCCATGCCGCACGACAGCAGACGAATCTGCAGCGCCGCACTGTCGCACTCGATAGCGGCGTGCATCTCCACACCGGCTGACCGAAAAATATGCTCGGAAATCTGTCGGAACGACTGCGAATTGCTCAGCGCGATAAACGGATCGTCAGCAAGTTCTGTCAGCGATACGCTTTCCCGATCGGCATACCGGTGTCCCTCGGGCACAGCCACGCACATCTCCTCATCGTACAGCAGGACGGCGCCCGCAGGCACCTCGTCCCGCGATACCGCGGAATCGAGCAGCAGATCGCTGCCCTCGGGCGTACTGCTGATGCGCAGATCCAGATTGCCGTACTCGGTGGAAAAACCCGCGAGTATCTCGCTGATACGCTCCGCGCACGACAGCGCACAGATGCACAGACCACCTGTCCGGTGCAGGCTCTCCTCGATTTCGCCGCGTGCGTCGCGCTCGGCTTCCAGTATCGTCCGTGCGTACCGCAGCAGGATATCTCCCTGCTCGGTGCGGCGCAATCCCTTTCCCGTTCGCTCGAATAACTCGGCTCCCAGCTCGCTTTCCAGATTCCGTATGGTTCTGGATACAGCGGGCTGTGCCACGTTCAGGCTCTCGGCGGCGCGCGTCATATTTTCGTATTTTGCTACGGCGGCAAACTGCCGAAGCTGGTATAATTCCATCGCATTCCCCTCCATTCTATGAAAGTACAGGAAAATTCCCCTTATGATTACTCAAATTCTGCTTCAGCAGACGATCATCATGTTTCTTTTGATGATGCTCGGTCTGCTCCTCTCCCGCCGCGGCATGATAACCGAACAGGGCAGCCGTGATCTGTCCAACGTGCTGCTGTATGCGGTCATTCCGTGCGTTATCCTGCGCAGCTACATGTCCGAGTTCAGCATGGACAAGCTGCGTGCCATGGGCATTTCGGCCGTTATCGCGGTGATCGCGTTTATCGCGTCCATCGGCGTGGCGTACCTCACCTGCGGTACTCGGCACCGGATTGAAAACTTTGCGATCGCGTTCGGCAACGCCGGCTTCATCGGCATTCCGCTTGTCACAGCTGTATTCGGCGCGGAGGCGGCGTTCTACGTTGTCTCATACAGCACGCTTGTCAATCTGCTGCAGTGGACGTACGGTATTGTTATTATATCAGGCAAAAAGGAAACCATCAATCTGAAAATGGTGTTCGTCAACCCGGTTTTCATCTCCATGGTGATCGGTCTCATCCTGTTTGTGGCTCAGCCGACGCTGCCCTCGGTCGTCACCGGCACGATCGGCTACATCGCGGACGCCAATACTGCTCTGGCGATGATCATTCTCGGTTTCTATCTGTCCAAGGTGCGCCTGCGCGACCTGTTCGTGAGTGCAAGGCTGTACGTTGTCTCTGCCGTGCGTCTGCTTGTCGTTCCGGCAGTGACGGTGCTCATCTTCCTACTGTTCCCCTTTGCCCGCGGCGAGATCACGCTGATTACGCTGATCGCAGCGGCAACGCCGGTTGCCAGCAGCACAGCCATCTTTGCGCAGAAGTTCGATCAGGACTACCGGCAGGCGGTGTCGTATGTATGTCTGTCCACCATTCTGTCCGTGGCAACGCTGCCGCTGGTAATGCTGGTGGCTGAACGTTTTCTTTCCTAAAACCAGATAACAAAAGCGGCGCAGACCAATCGGTCTGTGCCGCTTCTTTGCGTCTTCTTGAAAATGTCGTTCCGCGACAGACGTTATCCCAGAACAACCTTATGGAAAGTCTTTTTGCCCTTCTTGATCATGCACTCCTCGTTAAAGAAGTCCTTGGTCAGCTGCTGCTTGAAGTCCGCGACCTTCTCACCGTTAAGCGATACGCCGCCGCCCTGCACCAGCTTGCGCGCCTCACCGTTGGAGGACGCGAGGCCGCACTTCACGAGCAACGTCAGCACACCGATCTGGCCGTCAGTGAAGTCCGCATCGGTCAGCGTGGTGGTCGGCATGTTGGCAGCCGCACCGCCGGAAACGAAGATCTCCTTGGCAGCGGTCTGTGCCTTTTCGGCCTCCTCCTTGCCGTGTACCAGAGCGGTCAGCTCATATGCGAGGATTTCCTTTGCCTTGTTCAGCTGTGCGCCTTCCCAGTTATCCATCGCCTCGATCTCCTCAAGCGGCAGGAAGGTCAGCATACGGATGCACTTGAGCACGTCCGCATCGTCCACATTGCGCCAGTACTGGTAGAAATCGTAAGGAGAAGTCTTGTTCGGATCGAGCCAAACTGCGCCGGAAGCGGTCTTGCCCATCTTCTTTCCCTCAGAATTGAGCAGCAGGGTGATGGTCATGGCATGCGCGTCCTTGCCCAGCTTGCGGCGGATCAGCTCGGTGCCGCCGAGCATATTACTCCACTGGTCGTTGCCGCCGAACTGCATGTTGCAGCCGTAGTGCTGGAACATGTAG
>OKSH01002255.1_pt1 | contig 14812 bp, 12 predicted proteins | sample 1601231 | NCBI WGS metagenome assembly OKSH01 (sample SAMEA3541596, study PRJEB24748) | human gut metagenome | biome: human gut; feature: human-associated habitat; material: faeces | place: China | collected 2012 | reverse complement strand
CAGGGTCTCCACCGCGCGCTTGCTCGCGATAACCTCCTGCACGAACTCGAGGCCGAGCCACTGGGAGAGCAACAGGCCGCCCGAACCCGTGATGGCGCAGGTCATCTGCGCCTCGGGCAGCAGCGACGCCGCACCCTCGAACAGGTCGCGCGCGCATGCGCGAACATCGGTGTGATGGCGCTGGTACTTGGCGTAGACGATTGCGTTCTCGTCGTTCAGGACCGCGAGCTTGACGGTGGTGGAGCCAACGTCGATGCCCAGGTGGAGCGCGCCGCGCGCATTCTCGGGGTTCCAAACCGCGTTCTCAACGGCCTTGGTCTGCATGTCGGTCATCAGTCGTTCCTCCCTGTGGAACCTGAGGTGATGTCGTTGAAGTCTATAGCTGGAATGTCAATATTCAGTCCCATGAGCTTGGCACCGTAGGCGGGGACCTTGACGTCGATGGGCATGCCGTACAGGTCGCCCGGACGCACGAAGGCGATCACCGTCATGATGCGCGCCATGGCCTCGGGCGATTCGGAAAGGTCACGCTCAAACCAGCGCTGAATCATGCCGACCTCGGCGCTCACGACGTAGGTGACGTAGTAGTCAAAGAACGTGCCCAGCGCCAGGCCCAAAATGCCCGTCTGCGCACGCGGCACCACAGCCTCACGCGCAGTGTCGATAATCCTTTTAATGAAGGCCTGGTCGCCGCCCGGCCCCAGCAGCGCACCGATTAAGTCGCGGTTGGCCGCAAGATAACGCAGCAGCTCAACCGAACCGGGCGCCGGCTCGAGCTCATCGATGTTGTGATAGAGATCGGGCAGCTGAGCTGCGGTGATGAGCTCAATGCGCTCACGGATCTCGGCCAGCAAGCCGTCCTCGATTTGATTGATAAAGTCGGGGATATCGCGGTAATGCGAATAGAACGTGCGACGCGTAAGGCCAGCACGCTCGGTGAGCGACGCGACATTAATGCGCGAAAGGTCGCCGCTTTCGGCAAGCTCGCTGGCAAGTGCCTGGCGAAGGGCACGCTGCGAGCGAAGGGACCGGCGGTCGCATTTCTCGAGCTGGGACAAGCGTCCTCCTTGTTACTCATCCTGTGCGCTATTGCACAGTGCGAGTATTATTGCACACCGTGTGCATCAACACGTAAAGGCAATATTTAGATTGTGGCAAAGGGACTGTCCCTTTCTTTGTCACATTATTATTCGATGACGGTGCGGGAGTTTTGCTTGCGCATGGTGGCGAGCATGTGTTTGGGGACGGCGTGGACCATGCAACTGCCGATAGTTGCGCTCGCGGCGGCCTTAGCTGCATTGCTGCCGTTTTTGGTCGCGTAGCTGTGGCGGAAACGCCTCAGCATAGCAATGTCGTTGCCGCCGTCGCCGTAGACAGCGACCTCGTCCTCGGCAATACCGTAGTAGCCCGCCAGCCAGGCCACACCCTCGCCCTTGTTGCACGCCACGTCCGTGATCTCGAACATCACCGGATCGAACGGCGCGTTGACCACGCGGTCCGATCGCTCGGCAAGATACGACTTAAGGTCACGCTCCAGCTCGGGCGAGGTCACGCGACAATTGATCTTGCATACATCGTGACGCAAGATATCGCCGATCGACTGGTCGAAATACTGTTCCTCGTGATAGCCGCCACGCGCACGCATGCCGCGCATCACAATACGCTTGATGGGGCTGTCCTTTTTAAAGCCCGCCTGATGCATCTCGAACGAACCGCTCGAGTACATGCCATCGGGCGTGGAACAATCAAAGCAAATGTCCGGGAACGCCTTGAGCAGCTCCTCGGTAACCTGCGGGTCGATGGTCCAGGTCTTGAGCACCTCGCCATGCCTGTCGCGCACGATGGACCCATTGGAGCAGCAGGCGTCAAGCGCCAGGCCCGTAAAGCCATGCTCGCCGATCGGCAACGTCGAGCGTCCAGTCGCGGGAACCACATGCAGGCCAGCCTCAGTCAGCTCGCGAATGGCGCGGCGGATAGTCCTATCTGCCTCGTGCAGGGCGTTAAGCAGCGTTCCGTCTAAGTCACTCGCGAACATCTTGATCATGGGCATGCCTCTCCTTCGCCTGCACGTTATTTTAGACGAAAGAGAGGCATGCCCATGCAAGAGTGTTCCAACGCGCCAGGACATTCGCTTCCGCAAAGCAACGGTGCCCCAGCGCGTTAAGACAATCGCCACAAGCAACTTTTCAGCCGATAAAACAGCGCCGTCGTCAACGTCAGCACCGCCAGCATGCCTGCGAATACAATCGCCGGTGTCCATCGATCATATGCAACCCCGTACGTCAATTGGCCGATAGGTGTTGCGCAGGAAAGGACCATGTAAACAACCGAAAGCACTTTTCCGCAGAGCTCAGTCGGCGCTGCCCGCTGAACAAACGCGATGATTTCAACCGACGCAATGCTTGCCCACACCATGACCCATGCCGAACCAACTGCAAACACGGCGAACGCACATACATCAGTGCCGCACAATAGCGCGACAATGATCGGCGCGACTCCAAAACAGATCATCGCAACATATCGACATATGCCATTGAAAGAAAAGCGATGCGGCCAAATGCCGACCAAGCCACTGCCGGTAAGACCACCCAAGCCCAGAGCAACCTCAACTATCCCAACGCAGGACGATTGCATGCCGAGATGCTTTGTAACAATAATGGGAGCGCCAATCGTTAGCCCAACCAACGCAAGGTTCAAAACGGCCGCAAGCAAAATCACAGCGACCAATGATGCATTTTGCAACAGATACCGAATCGACTCCCGAAAATCGTTTCGGCATGTCGTGCGAGTCGCGCCGTCTCCCATCGTTTCAGATGAGGCATTTTGCTTGAGTACGCCACCAAACAACAGAGCTGAAATCGCAAACGTTACCGACGCGATTGTGCAAAGAGCATCGATGCCAAAGCACCCATAGACTGCCGTCCCGACCACAGGACCCGAGATATTGCTCACCATGGTCACCTGCGAAACCAATGCAGTGGCCCGCTCAACCTTCTTTTCACCCGCCATGCGCACCGTCTCAATTTGGAGCATTGGCTTTAGCAGCGATTGAACACCATATTGAACACAAAGTATCGCTACTACGACGACCGCAAGAGGCAACGAGCGCTTCATGGGGATAGACAGCAGTGATGCAGTCATCAGAGCAATGCCGAGGGCCACGAGGACCTCGCGATGTCTTCCCCTATCCGCCAAGATTCCGCCAGCCGGAGTTGCAAGTACGCCGGGTATGAACGCTATCGCCGCGACGACGCCATATAACGTTGACGATCCACTGCGATCGAACAAGTAAAGTGGATACGCAAAGCACAGCGCCGACAGCATCGAATACGTGCACAGCTGCGCAACCAGAAGTTCCGCGAGCCTGATTGACCGCACTGTTTTTGATTTCAACGAGACACCGACGTCTCTCAGCCCAGCCATAAGCCCACCCCCTATACATACCACTAGTATGTATTTAATGACTTGAAAAGGGCAGCCGTGGCTACCCTCACAAATCAATTACATACCGTTGGTATCTATATTACCACCCGGCGCAGTCCCATACGTCCCAAATCTGCGCCGTTGTCTGGAGCACTTCCTCGCCCAAATCGAGTCCCACCGCAGAGGCCATCTGCGCCAAACATTGAGCGCGAGCGAGCATTCGATCCTTGGGTTCAAGCGGACGAAACAGTGGCAGCAACCAGAGATTCGCCAGCAACGATACGGCCTCTGCCGCTTCGCGCGGGCATTCGCACGCAATGGATCCGTCGGCGATGCCCTCCTCGATCACTGGCAAGAGACAGCCATCGGCCGACTCGTCAAATGAGCCCTGGTACTGCATCGCCAGTAGGCGCGAGCTTTTTACCGGATCTGCTGCAGGACGCATACGTGCCCATAGCTCAATTTGTGGAACAACGGACTCGGGAGCGTACAGTCGCTTGAGCTTTTGGGCTCCGGTCATATTACCGACGCCAAGCATCGAGCGGCGGCGCTCAACAATCGGAGTCATCGCCCGATCAAACGCGGCGTTGAAAATCTCTTCTTTGCTCTTGAAGTGATGATAGACAGCGCCCTTGGTCATGCCATCGAGACGGTCAACAATATCTTGAATGCTCGTCCCCTCATAACCCTGTGCGCAGAATAGCTCCAGTGCCGCGTCGAGAATCTTCGCGACCGTCTCCTCGGGATATTTATTGCGACCCATAATCCGCCCATCCGCAACGCAAGCCTTGTGCCTCATTGCAGCATTTTAACGTTGCGGATGGCAGACGGTCGATTCTACACCGCGGCGGGGCCATGTTCGCCGGTGCGAATGCGGATGACTTCCTCGACCGGCTCGACCCAGATCTTGCCGTCGCCGACGGCGCCGGTGCGGGCGGCATTGCAGATGATGTCGACAATTCCGTCGACATGTTCATCGGCGCAGATGAGGGTGAACTGCACCTTAGGGATCGTGTTGACAAGCAACTCGTTGCCGCGCACGTATTCCTTCCAGCCATGCTGCGCGCCGCAGCCCTGCACCTGGTTGATGGTCATGCCGCGAACATCGGCAGCAAACAGCGCGTCTTTGAGAACCTCAAGCTTCTCAGCACGAACGATCGCCGTAATTTTCTTCATAGTGAATTCCTCTCAATAATCAACGTATCCCTTTACATGAGACGCGGGTTTCCCAGGTGCCGTAAACCAACCTCAGAGATCAAAAAAGTTCAACTGACTGGTCTTAGCAGGTTTCCCAAGTGCCGCAGATTGCCGTGAAAGAGGAGCGAAGCGTACTTAAGTACGTGAGCGACGATTGAACGGCAAGGTGCGGTGCTTGGGGAAGCTGCTAATCGAGTCCGGAGAATGAGGGGTATGCGCTCTCGCCGTGCTGACTCGCATCCAGGCCCAGCGCCTCGTCGGCCTCGTCCACGCGCAGGCTACCGTGGAACAGCGCCTTGACCACCGCGGCGATCACCAAGTCGAGCATCAGCACAATAACGACCGTCACCACAATGCCCAGAACCTGCGAGACAAGCAGCGACACGTCGCCCGTGTAGAACAGGCCGCCCTTACCGGTCCACGAGAGCTCCGGCACGCAGAACAGGCCCGTGAGCACACCGCCCAAGATGCCGCCGATACCGTGGCAACCGAACGCGTCGAGCGCATCGTCGTAGCCGAACTTGGTCTTAAGATGGCTGATGGCCAGATAGCAGACGGGCGATACGATCAGGCCCATGACCAGCGCCGCCCACGGCTCGACAAAGCCCGCACCCGGCGTAACCACCACAAGGCCCGCAACCAAACCGGTGCTAGCACCCACCAGCGTGGGACGACCGGTGTGCACGCGCTCGACGACAAGCCACGAGACCATGCCCGCCGCGCTGGCCGTCACGGTGTTGAGGATGGCGAGTGCCGCCACGGCGTCGGCCTTAAACTCGCTGCCGCCGTTAAAGCCAAACCAACCAAACCAAAGTAGACCGGCGCCCAGCGCCACAAACGGCACGTTATGCGGACGGTAGCTCACCATGCCAAAACCGCGACGACGGCCGAGCATTAAGCAGAGAATCAGGCCCGTGAGACCGGACGAAATGTGTACCACGTCGCCGCCGGCAAAGTCGAGCGCGCCGATGATGTCGCCGATAAAGGAACCATCGCCGCCCCAAACCATGTGGGCGAGCGGCGCATAGACCACAAGCAGCCAAATGCCCAGGAAGGCCGTCATGGCACCAAACTTAACGCGGCCTGCCAGACTGCCCGTAACGATAGCGGCGGTGATCATGGCAAACGCCATCTGGAAGGCGATGTTGATGATCTGAGGGTAGACGGCACCATCCGCAGCATTGCCCTCGGCCGCCTGCAGCACCTGGTTGAGCACCGGTAGGCACAGCAACTGGTCAAGGCCTCCAATAAACGGGCTGGAACCGTCGCCGCCGTAGGCCAGCGACCAGCCAGCAACAATCCACAGTACACCAACCAGGCCAATGGCGCCAAAGCACATAAGCATGGTGTTGATGACATTTTTGCGCCTGGACAGGCCGCCATAGAAAAACGCCAGACCCGGTGTCATTAAAAACACGAGCATGGTGCAGATGAGCATAAACGTTGTCGATCCCGTATCGTACATTCGCTCCCCCTTTGTCGCATGAACGTTGTCGGCGCTCATGATGCGGCCGAGGGGCAACTGGTGTAGACCAGATACGGCGTTGTTAAACACTGCGTTGTCGAATGGAAACGGTGCCGCAATCTTGGAAACGGCGCGGCAACGGGCGCGAAACGAACGGGAAATACGCGAGCAAGGAAGCCGCAAACACGCCCGTCCCGGCTAGCGCCGGAACAGCTCGCGGGCTCGGTCGCGGAGGTCGGTAGCTCGGATGACGCCCTCGTAGCGATTGATGCGCAGACGCGGGAAGGCGTTAAAGAAGCGCAGGTCACGACGGCTGAGCGACACACTCGGCACCGGACGGCTCATGCGCTTGCCGGCAAGGCGACGACTGAGCGACGGACGCGGCATGCTCGGCGCGACATCGGCAACGCGGCGGGCAGCGAGCGCCAGGCCGCGAGCACCATCCGAGATAAACGTCGGCATCGAAGCCTTCTCGCGCAGGGCATCGAGCGCCGCGTCACCCAGCTCGGCCAGCCAAGCGTTAACGGCGCGACCGCGGATATGCGTCTGCGCCACCGAGTCGATCGCCGAATCGGGAATACGTTCGAGCATAGAGTCGGAGGCGTCGGCAAGCGACTCATTGATGCGGTCGGCAAGGTCGGCACGCACACGCTCAAGCTGATCGGACAGGCGGCGCCAGCTGGCCAACGAGCACACCGCATCGACCATCATCGCGACCGCGACGATAAAGGCGGACAGCCGCACAATCAGCACCGGCAGATGGCCAAGCAGCCCCAGCAATGCCGGCTCCACTAAACGGCAAATACACAACGCACCCAAGCCAAACGCGCAGGCCCAGTACAGGCAGATGCGTCCGTGCAGGTTAAACGGCAGATGCGAGTAATCCCAAAACCGGGCACCCGTCGTTTTTTCCAACAGCACGCCCACGCTATATTCGATCAGGCTGCATACGAGCGCGGCAGCGACAAACTGGCTCGAGGCGTCTGGGATTCCACGCAGCAGCAGCCAGCACGCGATGCCGCCCGCACCGTAGATGGGACAACACGGCCCTAGCAAAAAGCCGCTGTTGGCAAAGCGTCCGTGGTTGAGCATGGCGCAGACTGTCGACTCCCATACCCAGCCGCAAAAACCGTAGAAGGCAAACGAGAGTACCAGCGCCGAGAGCGGACAGGCGGCAAGCGTCGCGCCGTCAAATGCCATGTCGATCGCGGTTCCCACCGTCTACTCACTCCTCTTTTCGTTCGATTCTTTGCTCGAGCCGTCACTCGGGCCCTCGTTCAAATCGTTCGCGCCGCCTTTGCGCGGCAGACGGCCGGCAATCGTCTCGCGCAGTGCGCACCATTTATCCGCCAGGCACACAATCCATGCCTCACGACACGTCGGCGGCACCGGCACCAGCGGAAACATATGGCGCGCGATGATATTCCGCTCGCGCGACGTCAGCTCAAAATCTTCCTCCGCACGCGCCAGGGCAAAAAACGGATGCCGAAATCCGTGCAGTCGATGGCTCGGGTCGGGGTCATGCCAATCGTAGAGAAAGTAATCGTGTAACAGGGCCCCGCGCAGCAGCGAGGCACGGTCGACCGAAATGCCAACACGGCCCAGGTGCTCGGCAAAAGACAGGCTCGCCCGCGCCACCGAGGTCACATGCGTATACACCGTCACATCGCCATGCTGGATAAACTCGCGCGTCAGGTCCAAGCGGCCCGCCTGGGCAAGCTGACGGGCGGCATCGTCGACCTCGCGCGCGATTTTCTCGGCACGAACGGTATCGGACATGCGGCCTCCTTCCGGCGGCGCTCGGCGGCAAGCCGCAGCCTGCACGCAATGAATAAAATCATCATCGAATTTACCAGTATGGCATCGGACAAAACGTTTTGCCCCACCAGTTGGCGAATTACCGCGCCGCCGTCACATATCAAACGCCAAAATGTGCGAGACTGTCTTGTGCAATTGTGCCGGCCGAGGGAGTGCCGGCGCACGATTCGCATGGAGTAACCCACAACGATGCTGCTTACGCAAACGACAACGCCCGAGGACGTCAAGGCTCTCGATCGCGCCGAGCTTCCGCTGCTCTGCGGCGAGATCCGCCACGCCATCCTCGAAAGCTCCGCCGCCGTCGGCGGGCACGTTGCCCCCAACCTGGGCGTCGTTGAGCTTACGGTTGCGCTCCATCGCGTGTTTAACTCCCCCACCGACAAAATTGTCTTTGACGTGTCGCACCAGACCTATGCCCACAAGGCGCTGACTGGGCGCGCGTACACTTATATCGACCCGGCACGCTACGGCGAGGCCTCTGGCTTTGCCAATCCCGACGAGTCCGAACACGACCTGTTCGCCATGGGCCACACCTCCACATCGGTGAGCCTGGGCTGCGGCTTGGCACACGCCCGCGATCTGGCGGGCGACAGCTACAACGTCATTACCATCATTGGCGACGGTTCGCTTTCGGGCGGTCTGGCGTTTGAGGGCTTTAACAATGCCGCCGAGCTCGACAGCAACCTGATCATCATCGTCAATGACAACGACCAGTCCATCGCCGAAAACCACGGTGGCCTGTATCGCAATCTGGCCGAGCTGCGCGCCAGCAACGGCACCTGCGAGCGCAACGTTTTCCGCGCGATGGGGCTCGACTACCGCTATCTGGACGCCGGTAACGATGTGTTGGCCCTGGTCGACGCGCTGCAGGAACTGCGCAATATCGATCATCCCATCGTGCTGCACGTCTCCACCGCCAAGGGCAAGGGCTTTGAGCCGGCCCAGAGCGACCCCGAGCGCTGGCACCACGTGGGTCCGTTTGACATGGCGACTGGGCGCAAGCTCTGCCCGGGCCATCCGAGCGAGCCTGCGCCGCGCACCTATGCCGACATTACGGGCGAGGCGCTCAGCGCCGCCATCGAGCACGATCCGCAGGTCGTGGGCATCACGGCCGCCACGCCCTACATCATGGGCTTTACACCCGAGCTTCGCGCTGCCGCCGGCAAACAGTTCGTCGATGTGGGCATTGCCGAGGAGCACGCCGTCACCTTTGCCACCGCGCTCGCCAGCGCCGGTGCCAAGCCGGTCTTTGGCGTGTACGGCACGTTTTTGCAGCGCGCCTACGACGAACTGTGGCACGACCTGTGCCTCAACGATGCCCCGGCGACGATCCTTGTATTTGGCGCGTCGATCTTTGGCACCACATCCGAGACGCATCTTTCGTTCTTTGATATTTCCATGCTGGGCGGTCTTCCCAACATGCACTACTTGGCACCGGCCTGCATGGAGGAATATCTGTCCATGCTGAGCTGGTCGCTCGACCACCGCGAGCATCCCGTAGCGATCCGTGTACCGGGCATTGGCCTGGTAAGCCGCCCCGACCTGGCGCCTGCCGAAGACACCGACTACAGCGCCGTTCGCTACAACGTGGTGCGCCAGGGCCGCGACGTGGCCGTGCTCGCGCTCGGCGACTTCTTTGAGCTGGGCGAGCACGTGGCAAATCGCTTGGCTGCCGAGTACGGCATCGAGGCCACGCTCGTCAACCCTCGCTTTGCAACCGAGCTTGACCGCGAGTTCCTCGACAGCCTTGCCGCCGAGCATCGCGTTGTCGTCACCCTCGAGGACGGAATCTTGGACGGCGGCTGGGGCGAACGCGTGGCATGTTATTTGGCCTGTACGCCGCTGCGCACGCGCACCTTCGGCATCGCCAAGGGCTTCCCCGACCGCTACGACCCCAACGAGTTGCTCGCTCAGAACGGCATGACAGTCGAGAACATGGCCGCCGAAGCCGTTAGGCTACTTAACGAGTAAAAAACCTCCGCAAGGGAAGCACCCCTGCGGAGGTTTTTATTTTTGAGCTCAACTATCTCGATCTGTAACATCTAGGGCCCGAATTCCCGTCTAACTGTTACAGATCTAGACAAACCGTCTTTGCTCCTGACCTTTGTCTCAATCTGTAACAGATAGAGACCTTTTGCCCGTCTAGATGTTACAGATTGAGACAAAGCAGCGAGACAGGCCACCACATCTGCAAGAACCACCACAAAGGTGCCCGTCCCCTTTGTGGCATGGTCGGCGCGAAAAACGAATAACCGTTCATACGCGATCTCCTTATTTATATATATGTCGCGTTGCCGCCATTATAACGACCGCCGCGAGCGGCCACGCCGACCGCAAAACGTCATCTCAGCAGCAATAACCGACGTTTGCCCAGATAAAACCTACCAAAATAAACCTGTCCCTTTTTGGTAGGTAGAATAACCCATAAGGTAAGTATGTTTCTGAGTCATTTCGTGTTGACCCATTTGAGCGCGATAGGGTATAACTCTACTCAACCGCTAGGGATTTTATTGAGAAAGGTGTTCTACCATGAGCAAGAACCTCTCCCAGCAGGTCGTTCTCGACCGCCGCGGCTTCGTTGCCGCCACCTTCGCAACCGTCGCCGGCCTTGGTCTTGCCGGCTGCTCTGACACCAGCGCCGAGGCTGACAAGGGTTCCGCCGCCGGCTCCTCCAAGAGCTCCGAAGATACCGAGGCTTCCACCACGCTCGACGCCAAGGCATTCGACAAGCTCGTCGACAACGGCCCCAAGGCCGATGACGATGCCATCGCCGCCAGCACCTGGGCCACGGCCGTCAAGGACGCCGGCGTCTTTAAGATCGGTGGCGTCCAGACCTCCACGCTCTTCTCCCTCCTCAACGAGAAAGACGGTCAGACCCGTGGCTTCGATGCCGGCATCGCGCAGCTCCTGTCCAACTACATTCTGGGCGAGAACAAGATCGAGATCACCCAGGTGACCTCGGACACGCGCGAGTCCGTCCTGCAGAACGGCCAGGTCGACGCTGTCTTTGCCACCTACACCATCACCGACGAGCGCAAGAAGCTCGTCTCCTTCGCCGGCCCCTACTACTACACCCAGCAGGCTATCCTGGTGCTCGTCGATAACGACGACATCAAGGGCGTCGACGACCTAGCCGACAAGAACGTCGCCGTCCAGTCCGGCTCCAACGGCCCCGCCATCCTGGAGGAGTTCGCCCCCAAGGCCAGCCAGCAGGAGTTCAAGACCGACGAGGAGGCACGTCAGGCACTCCAGCAGGGCCGCGTCGATGCCTACGTCATCGACAACAACATGCAGCAGAGCGCCCTGGTCCGCGAGCCCGGCAAGTACAAGATTGCCGGCAAGCCCTTCGGCAGCAAGGAGCCCTACGGCATCGGCCTGCCGCTCGATTCCGACGGTGTCGCCTTTGTCAACGACTTCCTTAAGAAGATCGAGGATGACGGCACCTGGACCGAGCTGTGGCAGATCTGCATTGGCGACCGTACGGGCGACACCAATGTTCCCGAGCTGCCCGAGATCGGCGCCTAGGCAGCGAGCCTAGTAACGGCCGCTACGAAACCATACGGAAACGCACGATGCGCTTTATTGCGCTAAACTGTTTCCTCACTGAGTTGTCGGGGCTTCCGTACACACGGGAGCCCCTTTCCTTACCGGCGGGAGGTCCGCATGAGTCTCTCCGAGCTCTGGTCGCTCTATGGCCAGAACTATATCGACGCGCTGCTAGCAACCTGGGGCATGACGCTTGAGTCGTTTGCCATCGCCATGGTGCTGGCCGTCGCCGTCACCGTGATGCGCGTGTCGCCGCTCAAGCCGCTGCGCGTCTTTGGCGACCTGTATGTCCAGGTCTTCCGTAACATCCCCGGCATCGCGCTGCTCATTATCGTCGTCTACGCGCTGCCGCCGCTCAAGGTCGTCCTGCCCTACCGCACCTGCGTCATCGTCGCCACAGTGCTCTTGGGTTCTGCCTTTGGCTCCGAGAACTTTATGAGCGGCATCAACACCGTCGGTGTCGGCCAGGTGGAAGCCGCCCGCTCGCTGGGCATGAGCTTCAGCCGTATCCTCGCCAAGATCGTGATTCCGCAGGCGCTGCGCTCGAGCGTGCTGCCCATGACCAACCTCTTTATCGCCGTCATGCTCACCACCGCGCTCGGCAGTCAGGTGCCGCTTAAACCGCAGGAGCTCACCGGCGTGGTGAGCTACATCAACACGCGCTCGCTCGGCGGCGTCGCCGCGTTCTTTATCTCGGCGCTCGGCTACCTGGGCACGGCCTTTGTGGTGAGCCACATTGGCAACTATATCGATAAGAAGGTGAGGATCCTCCGATGAGCAAGCACTCCACCTCCGCGCTCACCATGCGCGATGCGCTCTACGAGGCTCCCGGCCCCAAGATGCGCGCCAAGATTCGCGTCGGCACCGCCATCTCACTTGTTGCCGTGGCCGCGCTCATCGCTCTGGTACTGCAGCGCTTTTATGTGACCGGCCAGCTTTCGGTCCATTACTGGTACTTCTTTACGCACCTCACCACCTGGAAGTTCCTGCTTGCCGGTTTTGAGGGCACGGTTAAGGTCGCGCTCACCGCCGGCGCCATCGCGCTGGTACTGGGCTTAGCCCTCATGCTCGGCCGTACCAGCGACATCAAGCCGCTGCAGCTGGTCTGCCGCGTGCTCACCGATTTCTTCCGTGGCGTGCCGAGCCTGCTGTTCATCTACTTCTTCTTTTTGGTGCTGCCTCAGTACAAGATTTCACTGCCGTCGTTTTGGATGCTCACGCTTCCCGTCGCGCTCGCTGCAGCCGGCGTACTTGCCGAGATCTTCCGCGCCGGCGTCAACGCCGTGCCGCGTGGTCAGGTCGAGGCAGCCCAGGCGCTCGGTCTCTCCAAGGCCAAAATCACCTTTAAAATCGTATTGCCCCAGGCGATTCGGTTTATCATTCCGTCGTTGATTTCGCAGCTCGTGGTCGTAGTCAAAGACACCACCGTCGCCTATGTGGTGAGCTACCCCGACCTCATGCAAAATGCCCGCGTGCTCATTACCAACTACGACGCCCTCGTGTCGGTCTACCTGGTTATCGCGGTCATCTACATCCTCATCAACGTCGCGATCAACAAGGCCGCTGTCTACGTTTCGCACAAGACCGGCGCGACGATCATCCGCTAACGCTTTTACCATTTCGAGTCATAAGGAGCCGAGCACCATGGCACAGAGCACCTCTTCCGCCGGCAATCAGCCGCTGATCGAGCTCAGGCACGTCGATAAGCACTACGGCGACCTGCACGTTCTCAACGACATCAATCTCTCGTGTTTCTCCCTGTTCAAATCCGGCGCACTGGCAAAATCCATATTCAACGCCCACTAAGGGCAGAAAGGAGGTTTTTTCTTGGCGTATGTACCTGTACCCAAAGACCTATCCAAAGTCAAAACAAAAGTCGCTTTCAATCTGACAAAGCGGCAAATCGTTTGTTTTGCGGCGACTCTCTTAATCGGACTGCCGCTGTTTTTGCTCAAAGGCAGCGCAGGGACAAACCTTGCGGCTATGGCGATGATTGTCGTCATGCTCCCCTGTTTCCTGCTTGCCATGTATGAAAAACATGGGCAGCCCCTTGAAGTGGTGGTAAGAAATGTCATTCAGACAAAGTTTACCCGCCCAAAGGAGCGACCTTACAGAACCGAAAACCTATACGCTGTCTTGGAAAAGCAGCGAAACTTAGAAAAGGAGGTATCAGCGATTGTCAAAAGGACAGACAAAAAAGACGCGGGAAGCCGCAGGAAACAGGCGTAAGCTGACCCGCGCGGAAAAGAAACAGATAGCGGCGGTTATCCGGCAGGCAAAGGGGGACGGCAAAGCCCACACCGCACAGCAGACCATTCCCTACCTTGCCATGTACCCGGACGGTATCTGCAAAGTGGCACAGCGGAAATATTCAAAGAGCATTGCCTTTGAGGACATTAACTATCAGCTTGCACAGGCAGACGACAAGACCGCCATTTTTGAAAACTGGTGCGATTTTCTCAATTACTTTGACGCAAGCGTAAATGTGCAGCTTTCGTTTATCAATCAAGGTTCACAGCAGGAACAGGCAGCGCGGGCAATCCATATCCCGCCGCAAAATGATGATTTTAACTCTATCCGCACCGAATATTCCGATATGCTGAAAATGCAGCTTGCCAAAGGGAACAACGGGCTTGTAAAGCACAAGTACATCACGTTTTCCATTGAAGCGGACAATCCGGCGGCGGCAAGGGCGCGACTTTCCCGTATCGAAACGGACGTACTCAACAATTTCAAGGTGCTTGGCGTATCGGCGCACCCCTTATCCGGCTATGAACGCTTAAAGGTGCTGCATGGGGTATTCCACCCGGCAGGCGAGCCGTTCTCATTCTCCTATGACTGGCTGACCCCGACAGGGCTTACCACAAAGGACTTTATCGCCCCGTCCTCTTTCAAGTTTGGGGAGGGACGCTACTTTGCTATGGGGAAAAAGACGGGGGCGGTATCGTTCCTTGAAATCCTTGCCCCGGAGTTAAACGACCGTATCTTAGCGGATATGCTGGACTTGGAAACGGGGGTTATCGTCAATCTCCACATTAAAAGTATCGACCAGTCGGAAGCAATCAAGACCATTAAGCGCAAAATCACAGACCTTGACAAGATGAAGATTGAGGAACAGAAAAAAGCGGTTAGAAGCGGCTATGACATGGATATAATCCCGTCTGACCTTGCTACTTTTGGGAATGAAGCAAAGAACTTGTTGCAGGATTTACAGAGCCGCAACGAGCGAATGTTTCTCCTTACGTTCCTTGTGGTAAACATGGCAGACACGAAGCGGAAACTGGAAAATGACATTTTCGCTGCGGCGGGTATCGCACAGAAATACAACTGCCGCCTGACACGCCTTGACTATCAGCAGGAAGC
>OKSH01002214.1_pt1 | contig 15092 bp, 15 predicted proteins | sample 1601231 | NCBI WGS metagenome assembly OKSH01 (sample SAMEA3541596, study PRJEB24748) | human gut metagenome | biome: human gut; feature: human-associated habitat; material: faeces | place: China | collected 2012 | reverse complement strand
ACTCAACTAATTCAAAGCAGGAGTTCATTATGAAAAGTATCAAAACTTTCTTCTCTAATCTGACCCGTGCTGCTGCTATCATTGCAAAATACAGCAAAGCATTCTGATTAATCAGACAGATTTAAGAAAAGCGCCCTCAGGGCGCTTTTTTATTGCCTGCGATCCGGCCTGCAACAAAAGTTGAAGCGACTGACCGGTACAACGACGCACTCTCCGCTTTTCCTGATGCAGTAACGTGCCGCTAACATCTTCAACATCTTTTTACTGATTAAAAAATCCTGCTAAATCAATTCAGTAAATCATAACCAGCAGAAACACACTGTTTTATCCCGGTTATGATATTCACTTCTGCTATTTTTCACTGCTTTTTTGTTATTAAAATGATTTTGTAATCATTAAAAAATAGTTGAATTTAATGTTGACCCACATCACAAAACTGGTATCATACCTCCATCGAAGCAAAACACGCTTACTCAACTAATTCAAAGCAGGAGTTCATTATGAAAAGTATCAAAACTTTCTTCTCAAATCTGACCCGTGCTGCTGCTATCATTGCAAAATACAGCAAAGCATTCTGATTTATCAGACAGACATAAAAAAAGCGCCTTTAAGGCGCTTTTTTTATGTCCGCAGTTTTTTCACCAGATAATCAATAAACACCATCATGTGCGGCGGCTGATAACGCGACGGCGGATAAAGCAGCCAGGCATCCCCGCTGTAACGGGTTTTAAACGTCCAGTCCGGCAGAACCTGCACAATCTCCCCGCTCTCCAGCGATTTACGCGCCGTAAATACCGGCAGCCCGCCGATCCCGAGATGTGATTTCACCCCGCCGAGCCGCACCCCGCTGTGGTTTGATGAATAACGCCCGTGCACATTCACAGACACCACTTTATTCCCCTGCTGAAAACGCCAGCGGGTATCTGCCGCTTCCTCACTGAGGAACAGGCAGCTGTGATCCTTCAGCTCCTGCGGATGAGACGGAGTGCCATATTCCGCCAGATACTGCGGCGTGGCACATAAAATATGACTGACCGTAAACAGCCGCTTGCCGATAAGCCCCGGCGGCGGTTCATTGGTAATACGGATGGCAAGATCGATTTCCTCATCAATCAGATCCATATAGCGATCTTCCAGGCGCAGCATCACATTCACACCGGAATTCATGGCGAGGAATTCATTGATAAGCGGATGCACCATAAAATAGCCCAGTGCTTTCGGGGCGCCCAGACGCACCAGCCCGGAAGGTGTTTCACTGAACTGCCCGCTGGCACTCATCACCGCTCCCGCAGAATTCACCAGCGCCTGACAGTGCTGATATACCGCCTTGCCACTCTCATTCAGACGCAGCTTGCGGGTCGTGCGCTGCAATAACCGGGTATTGAGTGCGCGCTCCAGCCGCGAGACCGCACGGCTGATCGCAGACGGTGTCGCGCCGAGCTGCCGGGCAGCTTCCGAGAAACTGCCGGTTTCCACCACTTTGGCAAATACCGCCATTTCCTCGAGTAATGCGAGGGTTTCATTTGTGATCACAGGGAATAAATCCTTTGCATTTTTGCCGTATTATCATATGACAGTGCCTGCAATACAATGTCAGACAACACGACACAATAATAATGAGGCACACATCACCATGACAGAAAAATGCTATCTGACCAGCCGCGCCTTACAGGGCACCGCCACTGTCCTGGAATGCCGTCCGGCAGAGGACGGGCGCTATGCGGTTATCCTCGATAAAACCCTGTTCCATCCGCAGGGTGGCGGGCAACCGGGAGACACCGGCACACTCGGTGACGCCACTGTTATTCACACCGCTTTTATGCCGGAAGGTATCATTCATTACACCGATATACCGGTCGCCCCCGGTGAAGTTCAGATGAATGTCGATGCGGAGAAACGTCAGCTGCACTCGCGGCTGCATACCGGCGGACACCTGCTCTCTCATGTGATGGAAACTTTCGGCTGGAAACCAACCAAAGGACATCACTGGCCGGATGAAGGGAGGATCCAGTATATTCCTGCCGGTTCCCCGGTGATCGTGGATCCGGAAGATGTCCGCCGCCACTGTCAGGCGCTGATCGACGCGGATCACTCCTGTCATCACTATCAGGATGAGGACGGCATGTTTCAGATCCGTTTTGCGGATTTTGAACCTTACTCCTGCGGCGGCACGCATGTGCAGTCACTCGGCGAGATCGGCACACTGGTGCTGAAATCCGTGAAAACCAAAAAGGGCGTTCTGTCCGTTCAGTACGACGTCATCTGACGGAGCCTGTCTCTCTGCGGCGGCACTCCCGCCGCCCCTGTTAATCTGCTGAGGTTATGATGAATCTGTTCAACCAGAGTGAATTTCTGGCGCTTGCGCTCGTCCATTTTTTCATTGTTGTCTCGCCGGGGCCGGACTTTGCCGTGACGCTGCGCCAGAGTATTTATCACGGACGCAAAGCCGGACTGATGACCGCACTCGGTATCGGCGCCGGGATTTCCGTGCATGTGGTGTACACGCTGGCTGGTGTGACAGCCCTGATGCAGGCCACACCGTGGCTGATGGATACCGCGAAATACATTGGTGCGGCTTATCTTATCTGGCTGGGCATTCAGTTTCTGCGCAGTAAAGGCGCAAGTGCCGCTATCGCCCCGGAGAGCCCGGATAGCGCCCCGGCACAAACAGCCGGAAAGGCATTTTGGATGGGATTTCTGACCAACGCCACCAACCCGAAAGCAATGCTGTTTTTCCTGGCCATGTTCACCACGCTGGTCAGTCCGTCCACGCCGGTGACGGTGAAACTGTTCTACGGCGTGTGGATGTGCGGCGTGAATGCGGCCTGGTTTATGGCCGTTTCCGTTTTGTTCTCACACCAGCGTATCCGTGAGCGGTTCCTCGCGCACAGCCGGTTGTTCGACAATGTCATCGGCACTATTCTGCTGCTGTTTGCCGGGCGGCTTTTGCTGGCTGTATAACGGCAAGGTAACCGCCGGTATTATCAGACAGACTCCGAAATTACAGGCAGAAAATCAAAAGATAATCGTCCGCCAATGGCGTCTGCATAACGAATCAATGTTCCCAGTTGCGGGTCATAGTCCCCTTTTTCCAGGCGGGAAATATTCTGTTTTTGCGTTGCCATTTTTTCAGCCACTTCAGCCTGGGTAATTTTCCGGGCTTTTCTTGCTGCTTTTAATGTATCCAGCAATACTTTCCGTGCCTGAATTTCATCCAGTGCATCAATAACTTCAGGATCTTTAAGTAATGTATTTTTCAGCTCTTCAAAAGGGACTAAATCATAATCATCATTACGACTCATTTCAGCCTCCTTATCACTTCTTTCATTCTCTCATGTGCTAACTCTAGCACCTGCTTTGGTGTTTTCTGCGTTTTTTTCTGAAAGACATGCACAATAATTATATGGTTTCCCCGGTAAAAAAAGAAAACCCCTCTGGCACCCCCTTCATGAGAACGGATCCTCAGCTCCTTCAGCCCGTCACGATGAAGGTCACGGACAACCGGTTCTTTCAGAAATGCACCGTATTTACGCAGGGTTTCAAGCCCGGTCAGCATCTCAGCTTTGAGTCCTGCGGGCAGCTTCATAATCTCTTTTTCTGCTGCTTTAATTACTGAAAGTTCAAACATCCTTCATCCCAATGTTTTCTTTTCAGTTTATCGTCAGCACCAAATGTAATCAAATATGATTACTATATACCATAACTCTATTCAATATGACAAAAAAATAAATTTGGTAATTAATGCTGCCTTTTGCAGTTATAGCCAAATTCATTGCCACGTTAATAGTTTGATATGGTAATGTTTAAGGACGTTAATAAATACGTGCAGTTAAGTTCTCATGTATTTACGCCTTGTTGTCCCGATGAGGCCGTTCCGGCACTCATCAGTCACCCGGACAGAACGGAGAAAATAATGATTAAACTGAAAGATATAGAACAGGCTTTGCGTCCTCAGCCATCCTACAAAATGCTGATTAACGGCCAGTGGGTCGAAAGCAGTGATCACGCCAAAAGCCAGACATTTAATCCCGCAACCGGTGAATTACTGGCAGATTATCCGGCCGGTACCGCGCAGGATGTCAACACAGCGGTTGCCGCCGCCAAAAAGACCTTTGAAACCTGGCGCCATACCTCTCCTGCGGAACGTCAGCAGCTGTTACTGAAAATTGCCGACCGCCTGGAAGCCGAAAAAGAGCGCTTCGCCACCCTGGAATCCCTCGACAACGGTAAGCCGTATAATGAGGCTATTTCCATCGATTTACCGGCCGCAATTGACCATTTCCGCTACTTTGCAGGGGCTATCCGCGCCCATTCCGACCAGGCCGATGTGCTGGATGAAAACACCCTGAGTCTGGTGATCCGTGAGCCGCTCGGCGTTGTCGGTCAGATTATCCCGTGGAACTTCCCGCTGCTGATGGCCGCCTGGAAACTGGCGCCGGTCATTGCCGCCGGGGATACTGTGGTGATCAACCCGGCCAGCCTGACCCCGCTGACCCTGCTGGAACTGGGCCGTATCCTGAATGATGTGCTGCCTGCCGGGGTGATTAACATTGTCACCGGTCGCGGCTCTGTGGTCGGTCAGGCGATTCTTGACCATCCGGATGTGGATAAAGTGGCGTTCACCGGCTCCACCAGCGTTGGTTACACTGTTGCCGCCGCTGCCGCGAAAAAACTGATCCCGGCCACTCTGGAGCTGGGCGGTAAATCCGCGAATATCGTGTTCCCGGATGCCAATATGGAAAAAGCCGTCAAATATGCGGCTATCGCAATCCTGATGAACCAGGGTCAGGCCTGTGAATCCGGTTCACGCCTGTTCCTGCACAAAGATATTCACGATGAGTTCCTGAAAAAACTAAAAGTCCGTTTTGAATCTGTCAAAGTCGGTGATCCGATGGCGAAAGACACTCAGATGGGCAGCCAGGTCAGTCAGGGACAGCTTGATACCATCCTCAGCTATGTGGAACTGGCGAAAAAAGAGGGTGCCACCATCCTCACCGGCGGCGAACGCCTGACCAGTGACGGGCTGGATGCCGGGTTCTTTATGAAGCCGACGATTATTACCAATGTCACCAACCAGATGCGGGTTGCGCGCGAAGAAATTTTCGGGCCGGTACTGGTGGTGATCCCGTTCAGTGACGAAGATGAAGTTGTCGCGATGGCAAATGATTCCGAGTACGGGCTGGGTGGTGCGGTCTGGACACAGGATATCAACCGCGCACTGCGTGTGGCGAAAGCGGTCAGAACCGGCCGTATGTGGGTGAATACCTATCATGAGCTGCCTGCGCATGCCCCGTTCGGCGGTTATAAAAACTCCGGGCTGGGACGGGAAACCCATAAAATGATGCTGGATGCCTATACCGAAGTGAAAAACATCTATATCAGCACCAAAGAGTCATAATTAACGTAAATGCCCGGCGACGCCGGGCATTTTTTTACTTATTTATTGCTTTTCGCTTCAGGTGGCGGGTTTTTCCCGGCAGATCGCGCAATACTGTACATCTGCTGCATCATCATCTGATCCGCAGTTTCCGCCACAATAATCACATAGCGCCGCTCTTTCTGGTCATAGCGGAAATAGGTGCATTCCGGCTTACCCCAGCGGTTGTAATAGATCGCGCCGTTCTCTTCCTGATAGATAATGCCTTTCTGCTGATTCAGCCATTCATCAAAACGCCAGCGGTATTTCGGGACTTTCACCAGATGAATAATACCTTCCGCGTCACTGAACGGATCCCGGAAGCGGTAAATCTCCGTATTATCATCATCGCTTTCAATATGAAGACCGCCGATATCGCGGACATAATCGCCGCCCTCCTGCTTTTTCAGGTCGATAGCCATCGTTTCCGGCAGGGTGACTGAGATATTTTCTGTCATTCTGATGGTGTCACCGGGAACCGGCGGGAAGCCGTTCTCTTTGTAATACTGACGCTGTGTTTCCAGATAAGCTTCATAGGAGGCGGCTCTGACATCAGACACCGCTTTCATTCCGGCCAGTTTTTCGGAGGTGTGATCGGCGCGGGAAAGGGTCATTTTCAGGGTGCAGTTAAAAAAGCCGCACGCGCCCTCTTTTTCCGTGGTCAGATAGACGGTTTGTCCGCTGTCCGGTGATGTCCAGGTCGTCTGTATATTATTCAGATCAAAGGTATCGCCATGAATATCACTGTCAAAACGGTTACCGCTGTTATCCACAGTGACTCTGCCCGGCTCAAACCAGAAGAATGTGGTGTCTTTCAGGCTGACCATGGTGTCGCGGATGGCGGCTTTGACATTTTTTTCCGGATCACTGTTCTCCGGCGCATTATCCGCCGGGTTATCATACGTGACGGTAATATCATCAATCACATAATATCCGTCCGGTGCAGGCGGCGGGGTTTCCTTACATCCGGCCAGCAATGCAATCACCACAGATAAAAATACGCCCCTTTTCATGACTCATCCTTTATTTAATCACCGGAAACCCGTTGTGATCATAGCGCAAAAAATGAGAAATCCTGACCGGAATTATCCTTAAGTGTATTTATCCGCCCGCCATGGGGTATGATAACTCCCCTGTTTGTTCCGGCCCGGGGAAAGGACAATGGCTATTATCACAACACTGATCACAGGCGCCTTAACCGGGCTGATTATCAGCACCACCGGTGTCGGTGGCGGGGTGATAGTGCTGCCAATCCTGACGTATCTCTACGGCATGAATGCCCTGATGGCTGTCGCCACCGCCAATCTTCTCTCCATGCTGATGAAGATAGCCTCCTCCTGGCTGCATTATAAACTCGGCAATATTCCGCTCCGGCGCGCCATGATTGTGCTGGGGATTATGCTGCCCGCCACCTTCGGTGCCAGTCTGCTGGTGACATGGCTTGCCTCGGTACCCGCCTGGCAGGCGATCACGGAAAAGAGTATTAATCTGCTGGTCGTGGCGGCGATCCTGTTTTCACTGTGGCTGTTTATTCAGCGGATGTTTTTCCCGCCTCCGTTACCGGCGGATACGGCTGAAACCCCCATGTCAGTACGGGAACTTCTGCTGCCCGGGATCACCGCCGGTGTGGTGCTGGGAGCGACAGGTGTCGGCGGCGGGATTGTGGTACTGCCGATGCTGCTGCGCTATGCAAAGATGGATATCCGTCAGGCTATCGGCACCTCTATTTTTGTCACCACCCTGCTCTCCGGCTCTTCCGCTATTGCCTATATGCAGGACGGACACACGGATGTCCGTCTCGCGTTGTGGCTGTTTGCCGGTTCCCTGCTCAGTATGCCGCTGACCAAAATCCTGCTCACGCGGATGCCGGATCGCGCTTTTCAGTATGCCACGCTGATCCTTATCCTGTGCAGCGCAGTGATGATGACACTGAATCTGTTTTAAACCGTAACCACGCCCTGTGCCTGTAACGCCTCCGCGAGGCGGCGGATGCCATCGGTGAGTTTCTCCGCCGGATAGGCGGCAAACCCGAACAAAACCCCTTCCTGCGGTGCATCCGGGCGGCAGTAACGGGCCAGCGGCTGCATGCCCATACCGCACTGCCGTCCCGCCTGAATCACCGTCTGTGCCGGAACACCGTTTTTCATCCTGCATAACAGGTGGATCCCCGAGTCACTCGGGACAATCGCCAGCAGCGCAGGAAGATACTGACTGATGGCATCCGTCACCGCCTGCCGCCGCTCATAACAGGCTTTGCGTACCCGGCGCACATGCCGCGCATAGTGCCCTTCGTTAATAAACCGGGTCAGCGTGGCCTGCTCCAGATAGCCGCAGCCGGTATCGGCATAATATTTTGTCACCTCAAAGGCCGGGATCAGCGCTTTCGGTACGACGAGAAATCCCAGCCGGAAGGCCGGATAGAGCATTTTGGAAAACGTTCCCGCATAAATCACCCGCTGATGCCTGTCCAGCCCCTGCAATGCCTGAAGCGGACGATCGGCATAACGGAACTCACCGTTATAATCATCCTCCAGGATCCAGACATGGTGTTTTGCCGCCCAGGAGAGCAGCGCCGATCGCCGGGCCAGGCTGAGTGTGCCGCCGCCGGGAAACTGATGTGACGGTGCGGTGAACACCAGTTTCGCGTCCGGCCAGCGGCGCAGGCCGTCATACACATCCATGCCCTCTTCATCCGCGCGTACCGGACGTACTGTCAGCCGCTGTGATAAAAACGCCCCGCGCGCACCATCATAGCCGGGGTCATCCAGCCAGACTTCATCCCCGGGCTGTAACAGCGTCTGCACTGTCAGGTTAATCGCCTGCTGGGTGCCGTTGACAATCAGGATCTGGTCCTCATCGCACTGCAATCCGCGGGTGGCACGGACATAATGACAGATTGCCCGGCGCAGCGGCAGGTAGCCGTGCGGCTCACTGTGCGTATGCAGCGCATAGCGGGACTGACGCCAGACACGGCCGAGCAGCCGCCCCCAGACATCATGCGGAAACAGATCCACACATCCGGTACCGACCATAAACAGTGCATCGGACGGCGCACCGGATGCAACACGCTGCGACAGCAATGTTTCTGCCAGCGGGCTGATATTGGCGGTTACCAGTTCCCCGGTTTCATCCGCCGGGGATGCCACCGGTCCGCTGATGGCGTGATCCGGCAGATTATCCGCCACAAAGGTACCCGCGCCGCGCCGGGTGATGAGATAACCCTCATCCTGCAACCGCTCAAACCCGGCAATCACCGAGTTACGGGAGATCCCCATCATCTCCGCCAGCGCCCGCCCGGACGGCACTTTGCTGCCCGCATGCAGGCGGCCGCTGAGGATCGCCTCACGCAGAGCGTGATACACCTGATCTTTGATGATCCCGTTACCTGTCAGTAATTCGGGGAACGCTGCCGCGCCGGATTTTCGCATAGTGACCTGAAGTGGATCTGTTAAAAATATAAAAAGTGTATCTTATAAAGAACCAAAATAACACGTACTCTTCACATCACGGAAAACGCGCGTTTTCTTCACAACAGCAGAATGCAGAATAATGAGGGAAACACCATGAATAATACAATGACATCATCCGTACCGGATCTGGTGACAGTGGCGCCTGCCACACAGAATGATTATGCGGGCTGGCTGCCGCACTGGCTGGCCTATCAGGAATTTTATAAAGTCAGCTTTCCGGAAGAGGTCACGCTGACCAGCTGGTCACGTTTCTTTGATGAAAAAGAACCGGTGTTCTGTGCCGTGGCGCGGATGAACGGCAAAGTCACCGGGTTCGTGCATTATCTCTATCACCGCTCCACCTGGGCGGAAAAAGAGTTTTGTTACCTGGAAGACCTGTATGTGGATCCGTCTGTGCGCGGTCAGCATATCGGCAAGCAGCTGATTGAGTTTGTACAGCAGCAGGCACTGGCACGTCCGTGCGGCCGTCTCTACTGGCACACCCATAAAGATAATACCCGTGGCCAGCGTCTGTATGACTGGGTGGCAAATAAATCCGGTGCTATCGAATATATTATGCCGCTGAAGTAATGGCAGTAATATCCTATAAAAAAGGCCCGTTTCCGGGCCTTCAGGGGGATGATCAGTTCTTAAAGGAACTGATAAACGAGAGGTACTCTTCTTTACTCATCAGCGGCTTATATTCCGCCATCAGGGCTTCCGCACCGGCGGCATCATCAAACAGCAAATCAATAATTGTCATTGCCATCATCTGAGCCGGACGGATATAGGCCATATCGTCATCAAAAACGACATAATCTTTGCCGTGCAGCCCGCCGCGCACTGAACCAATCCACGGATGACTGACCGGCATGATATGGGACAGATCCCCGGTGTCAGTACTGCCGGTCATATGCTCGGCAACCCAGACATTTTCATCACCAATCAGACCTTCCGCATTCTGCTGTAACAGATCATTCAGTACGTCATTGTTGTACAGCGGCAGATAGCCCGGTAAATCTTTCACTTCCACTTCGGCACCGACAGACATGGCGCCGGCTACCAGCGCACGGGTAATACGCTCGTTGGCATCGATCATCGCCGGTACGTTTGAGGCACGGACATAACTTTCCATGCGCACATCACTCGGGGTCACGTTCACCAAATCACCGCCCTGGGTGATGATCGGGTGGAAACGGATATAATCCTTCTCCTGAAAGGTTTCACGGATAGCATTCACACCCATGATACCCATCATTGCCGCATTCAGGGCGTTAATCCCCATATGCGGTGCCGCCGCAGCATGTGCCGGTTTGCCTTTGTAATTAATCAGCTTGCCGATAAAGCCGTTGGTGGTGGTGGAGATTTCAATAAATCCGTTGTCACGCTCAGGTTTGACGCTGGTCAGGTGGATCTGCATCGCCATATCCACATCATCAAACTCACCGAGGGAAATCAGCTCCGGCTTACCGCCGATATAACTGATTTTGCCCTGTTCGATAAGCTTGTTGCGGTACGCGAGTTCCACATATTCCTCGGCCGGAACGGCGAAGGGCACCACGTCCCCCGCCAGATATTCCATCGCCCCGGAATCCACCAGCCCCATGGTGACCGCCATCATATTGGCGATCTGCGCATTGTGACCGCAGCAGTGTGCCGCGCCGGTCTGGTCATCCGCATCAGGGTGTTCAGCACAGATAATGGCATCCAGTTCACCGATTACCGCGACACTGCGTTTACTGCCTTTTCCGCCTTTCAGGCGGGCTTTGACCCCGGTGAGCGCCAGCTGATTACGGTAGCTGACACCCAGTGAATCAAATGCCGCTTCGACCTTCTTCGCTGTGCGGATCTCTTTATAACCCAGCTCCGGCTCTGCCCAGATATTCTCTGCCAGTTTTTTAATGTCACCCTTGCGGGCGGCAATCGCTTCGCAGACTTTGGCTTTCAGTTGTTCTTTGGTCATTGTCATGCTGAATATTCCCCTCTGATCAGATAACGCCACTCCATGTGAGCGTCAGTTGGCCGATAAGTGCGGCAAATAAGAATGTCCCGGAGAATACCGCCAGTGACACCGGGATAATGCGCCATGAAATCGCTTTGAATTTATCGATATCTTTACCCAGTGAAAGACCCGCGAAGGCCAGTACTGTGGTACTGATAACCGCGATAGAGACTTTACCGGTCATGGCAATCATTTCTTTGTCATACGGGAACAGCGGTGAACACAGACCGGCGGCGATCAGGGAAACCCAGAAGATCACCGGCAGTTTGCCTAACGGCGGGATCATCGCGATCAGGTATGCCGCGAAGGACATACCGCCCAGCAGTGTCATCGCCAGCAGTGTATCGCTGAACACCTGCCCGAACTCACCACGGCCGTACATTGACCCGCCGACTGCATCGCCGAGCGCGGTAAAGAACACCACCAGAACCAGGATTATGGCTATTTCTGTCATCTTTTTCATGATTAGTTATCCTTATTCAGTATCCGCAGACGCCGTTGCACGTTTTCTTTTCAGTTTGTTGTACAGATAAGACGCAAACGGTAAGGAGAAGAAAATATAGATGTACAGACCTAACACAGAAGACATCAGGTTCGCGGAAGACGAGAACGCCTGAATATCCGCAGCCTGGTCAGGATAGAGTTCCAGCAGAGGGGCAACCGCCGCCGCCAGCATCGAGCCGCTGCCGACACCCGCACCCATTGCCAGAGCAAGCGGACTGAGAATGTCCAGACCGGCGATCACACTCGCGAGGATCCCCATCCAGACAGCACCGTACAGCGTACCGCAGATATACATTGCCATGACACCGCGGCCTTCCGGCGAACTTAAGCCGTATTTGGCTTCGATGATGGCGATGTTCGGCTCACGGCCGACAGAATAGGTGGCACCGACCGCTTCACGGCCCATACCTAACATAATCGCCAGCGGCAGACCCAGCATAATGGTACCGATAAAGTGGCCCACTTCCTGCAGAACCAGCGCACCACCGGCCTGAATGATTTTTTCCCAGGAGGCCCCGACGGAAGTACTCAGCTTGGCGATCAGGATCACCAGTGCCACACTCATGATAGAGGTCGCATGCGCCATGTTCTTTTCGTTGAGGATTTTAAATTTCGGAAAGCTGATAATACCACCCATCAGCATGGAGTAGAGCATCGGAAAAACCATCACCAGACTGATTTTAATTTGCCCTATCGCTTCCGCAAGAAGAATGATAAATAAGCTAACCAAAAGCAACTTACTATCTTTTAATATATCCATAGTGTTACCTTTATAGGAATTGTTATTGAGAATTACTCGTGTGTATTTATATAAAAAACGTACCCTTTCCATATTCATACTACCCGCGGGACTGTTTTCCTGACAATATTCCGAAAATTCCTCAGCCATGCCTTTTGGGCATGCCATAAATTAATAAATTAATATTTATTGATTAACCCTGTCCTGACTACTTATTTCGGGTTACTAATTAATAGATAATTCGTTAAATTTCAATGTGATATAAAATGCTATAATTTTGTGAAAAACATTATTCGATAAGTGATATTGGTTTTGATTAAAATAAAAAGAGAAATATTCAAATAAGACAATAATGTGAAGCGGCTCCTGTTTTTTTAATTTTCCGGTCCGCTGATTTTAATGAGAATGATTTTATATAATGATGAAAACCCCGTTTTAATACTGAATTTATTCAGGAGGTACCGGGATGAACATCTTATTACACCTTCCAATCACCGTTATGGCAAAATATTTGACTGGCAGTAAAAAATCACCATTGTAACGGATAACATGAATAAATCAGATGTAGATCACATTATTTTATCAATATGGACACAGGTCACAATATTGACTATTAACCCGGCCCTCAGCACAGAAATCCGGAAAACCGCGTTGTACTGAACGGGTTTCATCCGCTGGTATTCCTCCGGCAGGCTGTTTTTCACACAAACGCAGAAAACCCGGGTAAACACAGCAGAATTGATCGCTGAGTGCCTAATTGCGTTGCTTAATTGTTACCGGATTGTGGGTTTCTTTTTCTGTCCGTAAATCTGTTTCATCAGGTCTCAGAAATATTTTGCATTTGCTCACGCATAATTACTTAAAAAACACATCGGTATCAGAGTATACCCTCATGTAAACACCACGGATAATAAATAAAATTTTCTTAACTGTGATGCAGGCTGCAATATCCTAAATCACGGATAACGCCTTACATCTTAAGATGAGTATGCCGTGTGACTGACATCACCGTTGCTATAATTATAAATAAAATTGCATTATTTATTTTCGGCTGTAATCCATTTTTCTCCCTGATTAATTATTGCGATAAAACTAAACAATAAAACTAATCACTTTTGTATATGATTAAAATCAAACACTTTTTGTAAATAGTGATTATGTCCTGTGATGAGCATATTAAGATTGGGATTAGTGGTTAAATGCATGACCATTAGTTAACTAATTACATTTAATCACTATAAATATGACTTAATGTAACATATGAAAAAAGCAAACAGGAAATGACACCAAACAATCCGCTATTTTTTAGTCAGTTTCCGTGAAAGAGTTTTGTTCATATGCAATATATAATTTCATTTCTTACCCGGGTAATAATATTTAAATTTAAATGTTATCGCAATATAAAAAATAGCAGTATTTGCATGACAATTGACACTCTAATAAACAATTATGATAATACTGCGGCATTCAAAGAATATTGCTCAGAATTATTATTAAATTATCCCGGCTTGAGCCTCACGGGATTATTTATTTAATAATATAAATAAAACAGATTATTCTTAAATATTGACGAATATCCCTGATAAAGGAAATAACATGAAACTTCAGAAAGTATTACTCTCAGTAGTTCTGGGATCTTTATTTGCTGCGGGTACTGCTATGGCAGAAGATCCTGTGCAACCACCAGAAGTAAAAAGCGGTCTCGGTACCGTGCATTTTAAAGGCTTCATTAATAACGTGCCTTGCTCTATCGACAGTAAATTCCTGGATCAGACAGTGGATTTCGGTGAAATCAGCCGTAATGAACTGACTACCGGTACTTACCGTACAGATAGCAAAACATTCAATATCGAACTGAAAAACTGTGATACCACCACGTATAAAACTGCGCAGATTCAATTCACTGCACCAACAGTTGAACTGAAAGACGGTACTGCAACATCCAAATATGTTGGTCTGGGTTCAATCCAGAATGCCGGTATCGCACTGACAGACAGCGGCGGTAAAGCTATCGAACTGGGTTCACGTTTCCCTGCCGAAAAATACACCCTGAACGGTGGTCGTGATCAAATCACTCCGCTGAACTTTGCAGCGTATGTGAAAGGTAACCAGTCTGCAGTTGCCGGTGAACAGGCTACTACCGGTCACTTCGATACCCCGGTTAACTTCCAGATTTTCTATCAATAACAGGATAGTTACTGAAAGTTCTTTTTAATATATGCAGTGGTCTGCAAGGACAGCTCCCGCCACTGCATAATAGATTAGCGGTGGCTGGCATATCTCATGAAGCTCAGAACAACAATTAAAATATTTACAGCTTCTGTGGTTGCAGTTATTCAGATAAATCCCGCATTTGCTGAAGAAGCCGTTAACTTTAATACATCATTTTTAGACTCAGACAGTCAGGAAATTGATTTTTCAAAATTCAGCCGGGCTAATTATGTTATGCCGGGTACTTATCTTCTGGCAACTAAACTCAATAATAATGTTATTACCAGTGATGAGAACATCCTTTTTTATATCCCGGAATATGATCCTGAAATAACAGTCCCCTGTATTACCCCTGAATTATTTGCATAACTTGCCATGAAAGAAGAGTGGCAGAATAAAGTCAGCTGGACAGCGCAGGATAAATTGCAGTGCCTTGATATCCGTACCATTCCTGATATGCAGGCAACGGGTGATATCGCGGATAATAAACTCAATATCCGGATCCCCCAGGCCTATATGGCCTACAGCGATCCGTCATGGGATCCGCCGGAGCGCTGGGATGACGGTATCGCCGGATTTTTATTCGACTATAACGCCACCGCCACGCACAGCAAATACCAGCCGGGCAGTGATAACGATAAAAGCAGCAAGACGGATGTAGTCAGCTACGGTGATACCGGCGTCAACCTCGGTGCATGGCGTGTGCGTGCGGAATGGCAGGCGACCGGCGGCGACAGCGCGGAGCACTCAAAACGCTGGCGCTGGAACCAG
>OKSH01002207.1_pt1 | contig 15159 bp, 10 predicted proteins | sample 1601231 | NCBI WGS metagenome assembly OKSH01 (sample SAMEA3541596, study PRJEB24748) | human gut metagenome | biome: human gut; feature: human-associated habitat; material: faeces | place: China | collected 2012 | reverse complement strand
AAGTAGACCTTGAGGTCCGACGAGATTTCTTCCTTGCCGCGCAGACCGAAGCGCGAGCCGTTGATCTGCCCGGAATTCATTTCGAAGGAATTCTCGTGCCCGTCGCGGGTGTACTTGACGCCCTGGTCGATGATGCCGTAGACGGAAACGTCGGCCGCCTGCGCGCCGCGCATCTGCCACAGCAGCGGCGAGAGCGCCATCGCGATCAGCAGGCGGCGTCGGGTTATCAGAGTTGGGTTCATCATCAATAGACAAAGCTTACCGGCGCCGCACCGGCCGGGTGTGGCAGGATCCCCATCGGGATGCCGTAGATCTGTTCCAGAGTGTCGCTGCGCATCAGTTCCGCCGGCGTCCCCTGAGCAATCATTTCTCCGCCGCGCAGGGCCACCAGATAGTCGCAATAGCGGGCCGCCATATTAATATCGTGCAGGACGGCGATCACCGTCAGGCCGCGCTGCTGGCTGAGACGATGCACCAGCGCCAGAACATCGACTTGATGAGCAATATCCAGCGCCGAGGTGGGTTCATCGAGCAGCAGGCAGCGACTGTCCTGCGCCACCAGCATGGCGATCCACGCCCGCTGGCGTTCACCGCCGGAGAGGCTGTCCACCAGACGATGAGCGAGCGGCTTCAGCCCCACCAGCGCAATCGCCTCTTCTACTTTCTCACGGTCCGCTGCGCCAAAGCGACCCAGCGCGCCGTGCCATGGATAGCGGCCGATCGCCACCAGCTCGCGCACCGTCATACCTTCGGCCGGCGGCAGCTGCTGCGGCAGATAGGCCACTTTGCGGGCAAAGGCTTTGCTGCCCCAGCTCTCCAGCGGCTGCCCGTCCAGCAGCACTTCGCCTGCGGAGGGCGGCTGATGACGGCCAAGCATTTTCAGTAACGTCGATTTGCCGGAGCCATTATGGCCGATCAGGCCTGTGACTTTTCCGGACGGGAAGGTGAGCGAGAGCGGATGGAGCAATGTGCGGCCAGGCACACGGAAAGTGACGCGATCCAGCGCGAAGGTGGTTTCTGCGTGCGGAGTCTGTTCCTGCATAGCGATAACCTGATAGAGGGCGCGGCGAACCGCGCCCGTAGGTGGTTAGAAACGGAAGGTGGCGGTGGCGACGACCTGACGTCCGGCGCCCCAGTAGCAGGCGTATTCGCTGTAGCAACTGGAGACATATTCGCGGTCGAACAGGTTGTTGACGTTGACGCCGACCGACGATCCCGGCAGGCCAAAGCGCGCCAGATCGTATTTCACCGTCGCATCCATCAGCGCATAACCGGCCACACTAAAGGCATCATTTTTCTTACCAGTGCTGGTGTCATTTTTGTAGTAGCTGACCGTTGAACCGATATAGCGCGCCCCGGCCCCAATCGTCAGACCGCTCAGCGCGGTTTCGTGGAAGGTATAATCCGCCCACAGGGAGGCCATGTTACGCGGCACTTCCGCCGGACGTTTGCCGTTGAACACCGTATCGTGAGTGTACTCCGCATCGGTGTAGCTGTAGGCTGCGGTGACGTTAATATTAGCGTTCACCGCCGCCTTCGCCTCCAGCTCAAGGCCGCGGGAGCGGATCTCGCCGGTCTGGATGCTGAACGCCTGGTTAGCCGGATCAGCCGTCAGGTTCTTGTCTTTGGTCAGCTGATAGACCGCCGCGGTGACCACCACCGGCATATCTTTCGGCACGTATTTCACGCCGGCTTCATACTGCTTACCGCGCGACGGATCGAACGGCTGGCCGCGGCTGTTGGAACCCGATACCGGTTCAAACGATTCGCTGTAGCTGAAGTACGGAGAGATGCCGTTATCGAACAGGTAGTTGATGCCGCCGCGCCAGCTGAACTGCTGGTCGTGATTCTCCGCCAGGCTGTTGGTGGCGCGGGTTAACGTTGAGGTCGTGGCGTAATCGTAACGGCCGCCCAGGGTCATCACCCATTTATCCCACTCCATCTGATCCTGCGCGTACAGGCCGGTCTGCTCCATCCGGTTGAGGACCGCGTACGGGAAGGTGACCTGAATATTCGGATTGCCGTACTGCGGATTGCTCATGCTGATAGGATCCGCCGTCCCGTAGTCGGCATCCACATCGTTACGCATCCGCGAGTAGTCCACGCCGGTCAGCAGCGTATGGCTGACCGCGCCGGTGGCGAAATCAGACTGCAGCTGGGTATCGACGGTGAAGGTGTTCAGGTGCTCGTCGGAGCGCACGTAGGCGCGATTCATGTAGCCCGGCGCGACATAGCCGTTGCCGTATACCGAACGATAGAGCGTATGCACATCGGCATAGCGCAGGTTCTGCCGCACGGTAAAGGTGTCATCGAACTGATGGGAGAAGCTGTAGCCCACCATCTTCTGGCGGCGGGAGATTTTATTATCGGACTCGCCTTCGTTGAAATCGGTCGGCAGCTTGTGCGCCTTACCGTTGGCGTCGTAATACGGCACCACGGTGCCTTCGCGCGGCAGCCAGCCGTAGTAGCCCGCATCCGGGTCATTCTGGAAGTTGCTCAGGAAGGTGAAGTCGGTTTTATCGTCCGGACGCCAGCTAAAGGAGGGCGCCACCGCGTAGCGAGTCGATTTCGCCATCTGCTGCTGGGCATCCTGACTGCGGCCAAGGCCGGTCAGGCGATACGACCAAACGCCAGCATCATCAATGGCGTCGCTAAAGTCAAACCCGGTCTGCCACAGATTGTCGGTGCCCATCTTAAACTGCACTTCTTTCAGCGGCTCGGTAGTCGGGCGCTTGCTGACCATGCTGACGATACCGCCCGGGTTGCTGTTGCCGTACAGCACCGAGGTTGGCCCGCGCATCACTTCCACACGCTCGAGGAAGTAAGGATCCATGGAGACTTCAGAGTAGTTATTCCCCTGCAGCTTCATGCCGTCCAGATACTGGTTGGTGTTGACGGTCGTCGAGGTGGTGAAGCCGCGAATGGTGACCACGTCATAGGTGGTCGAACTGCCGCGAGTGGAGAAGACGCTGGGCGTATAGGAGAGCGCCTCTTTTACCGTCGTCGGCTGGCGCATCTCCATCTCCTGGCGCGTCACCACCGACACAGACTGCGGCGTTTTTTCAATCGGGGTATCGGTTTTGGTCGCCGTGGCGGAGCGTTTTGCCGCGATAGTCGGCGCCGGTCCCCAGGCGCTTTCCTGGGCGGCCGGGGCGGCAACGACGGTGATGGTTTCTTCTTGCTTCGGTTGTTCTGCTGCCTGTGCGTAGACAGACATGCCGCTAACCGCCGTGGCTACTACAGCTGCGACTTTACGCAGCGAGTGATTTGGCTGAGCAGTTTTTGGACGCGCCATGGGTATATCTCTGATGAAAGTGAATGATAACGTAAACGAGAATTATTATTATGACGGGCGATATAATAGGCGAAACGTCGAAGGCAAGGCAAGCGATATGCCTGTCGCCGCCGGTCGAAGGCTGAATTAATAACCAGATAGTTATTATGGAGTTAAAGAGCCGTTAACTTTTTTACAGGCATAAAAAAACCCCTTAATACTTTCGTATTAAGGGGTCTGGTCGTGCGGTCAAAATCAGTTACTGCCGAACATATCCTTGATCCAGCCCGCGACGCCGTCGCTCTTTTCCTGCTGCTTCGGCGGCTGTTGCTGCTGTTGCTGCTGCTGCTGCTGCCCGGACTGATTAAACGGATTTTTCGCTTCCTGTTGCTGCAACTGCTGCTGTTGCATCATTTCGCCCTGACGGCACAGCGCATCCGGCTGCGTGGTCCAGACCGGCAGCGAACGCATACCACCGCTGCAGACGAAGTTGCCGTTGCTGTCCACGCCCATATCAACCACGTCTTCCGGCACCGTCAGCACCAGCGGCGTTGGCGTCTGGTTCGCCAGATAGCGCTGGTAAATCGACATCGCGCCGCTGGCACCGTACAGTTTGGTCGGCTGGTTATTGTCGCGCCCCACCCAGGTGATGGTCACCTGACTACCGTCGATGCCGGCGAACCAGGTATCGACGTTATTGTTGGTGGTCCCGGTTTTCCCCGCCAGATGCAGGCCCGGATACTTTGCCCCCAGCTGACGCCCCGTACCGCGCTGCACCACCTGCTGCATAGTCCACAGCGTCATGTAGGCCGCCTGGGCAGGCACCGCGCGCTCCGCCTGCGGATAGCTCTGGTAGAGCACAGTGCCATCTTCGGCAATCACTGACCGCAGCGCGGAAAGCGGCGCACGGTTCCCACCGCTGGCGATGGTCTGGAAGGCCTGGGCCACTTCAATCGGCGTCAGGTTCAGCGCGCCAAGCAGCATCGACGGCACCGCGTTGAGCTGATTCTTCGGCGCCCCCAGTTTAGTCCAGGTATCGACTACCGCCGGCAAGCCCAGCGCCATCCCGAGGTTAACCGTCGGGACGTTCATCGAGCGAGTCAGGGCATCGACCAGCATCACCTGACCGCTGAAACGACGATCGTCGTTCTGCGGGGACCACGTCTGACCGTTGGACAGGCGAATCGTCACCGGCGCATCGGCGATCCAGGTATTCAGGCGATACTGATTCGGCTGGCTCAGCGCGGTCAGATAGGTCGCCGGCTTGGCCAGAGAACCAATCGATCGGCGGGCCTGCATCGCGCGGTTATAACCGGCGAACTGCGGCTCCGCGCCGCCGACCATCGCCCGCACTTCGCCGGTGAAGCGGTCAACCACCACCATGGCGGTTTCCAGGTCTGCCAGCTTACGCTGTTTCTTCAGAACCGGGATCCCTTCGGAGGCCGCTTTTTCCGCCGCATCCTGCGCCACCGAGTCGAAAGTGGTGAAGATCTTCACGCCGGAGAGATCTTTCACTTTATCGCCCAGCTTCGCCTGCAGTTCCTGACGAACCATCTGCATAAACGCCGGCTGCGGTGAAATCACCCCGCCGCGCGGCTGCACGCCCAGCGGACGGGCGCTGAGCATGTCGTACAGCTCCTGGTCGATAACCTGCTGCTGCTGCAGCAGACGCAGCACCAGATTGCGTCGTTCAAGGGCCAGTTTCGGGTTACGCCACGGGTTATAGACCGACGCCCCTTTCACCATCCCCACCAGCAGCGCCTGCTGGTCGAGGCTCAGCTCTTCCACCGGACGGCCGAAGTAATACAGGCTGGCCAGCGGGAAGCCGCGAATTTCGTTATCGCCGCTCTGGCCGAGGTACACCTCGTTCATATACAGCTCAAGGATGCGATCCTTGCTGTAGCGGGCGTCGACGATCAGCGCCATATACGCTTCGTTGGCTTTACGCCAGTAGGAGCGTTCGCTGGAGAGGAACAGGTTTTTCACCAGCTGTTGGGTCAGGGTACTCGCCCCCTGCACCGTTCGGCCTGCCGTCAGGTTCGCCAGCACCGCGCGGCCGATGGAGTAGAGACTGATCCCATCGTGCTCATAGAAGTGGCGGTCTTCGGTCGCCAGCAGGGTATCCACCAGCAGATCGGGGAAGCCGCTGCGCTTCACGAACAGGCGCTGCTCGCCGTTCGGCGACTGCAGCATGGTGATAAGACGCGGATCGAGGCGGAAGAAACCGAACTGGCGGTTATTATCCATATTCTCGATGGTCTCAAGATGGTCGCCGTCGAAGGTAAGACGCGCGCGCACCTGCCCTTCCTTACTGTCCGGGAAATCGAACGGACGACGGATCATCTCGATGCTGTTAGCCTGCACGGTATATTCGCCGGGGCGCGTCATCGCGCTGACCTGGCGATACTGCGTGGCGTTGAGCAGACGCACCATCTCGTTTTTGCTGATCTGCATGTCCGGCTCAAGGTTGACCATCCGGCCATAGACCGCGGCCGGCAGCTCCCAGACTTTACCGTCAATGCGGCTGCGGATTTTCTGGTCGAGGTAGACGCCATAGGCGGCAATCAGCACCGCGAAGACAATCCCCAGCTTGACCAGCAGCCACAGCCAGCTGCGCTTCCGACGAGGCTTGCCACCTTTGCCTTTGGCTTTTCTCGGCACCGGTTTCTCATCCTCATAATCATCGTCATCATACTCATCGTCGTAGTCCTCTTCCCGGACCCGGCGACGGGTGACTTTCTGTTTAGTCGGACGTGAGGGTCTTCCCTTACGTCCGATAGGCTCGCGGTCATCTCCCGCCATGCTTTTTCTCCGCAACGTTCAGGCGCAAAGGCCTGATTCTCAATACTTCCCCTGTTCAGAGGAAGAAGAAATCTCTCAAATTAACGTCCAGGCTGCTTATCCTTCGGACGACAACCTGCTGGCAGGCAGGACGCGCCGCCAGCCTTTCAGAGGGTTGGTTTGCTTCATGTTACATGATACTAACAATAAAAATTCACCATAAAATCATTGTGTTAAACGCATCATCGGCAGAATAAGTCAGAACATAGCACGTAATGTTCAGGGCATACAGGATAGCACTAAAATGCGACATTCTTAACCAGCATTTTACCTCCTGCGCACGTAACAAGATGGGAAAGAGTATGTTTTTTAATAACATAAAAAACGGCGCGCTTCCTGCCGGTCAACGCAGTGGCATCATCCGCGGATGAAAATATATTTTCCCAGCGCCAACGTTTATTATTGATAAAAGTAAAGTCGATTAAGCGCCTTTCCGCTGATAAAAATGAGAGCCTGTTAACATTTATGCAGAATAATATTTTATGATGACACCAGGTAAATATTTGTTAAACTAGCGGCCAGTGATTCATTATTTTGATTACTCTATGATGCGTATTCCGCTTATATTTCCGCTTTGCATGGTAGCCCTTCTCTCTGGCTGCCAACAAAAACCCGCCTCAACGCTCAGCCCGGCTATCAGCAGCCAGGCGCAGCTCGAGCAGCTCTCGTCCGTGGCGGCCGGGACGCGCTATCTCAAGAATAAATGTAATCGTAGCGATCTCCCCGCTGATGAAACGATATATCGGGCAGCGGTGAATGTCGGTAAAGCGCGCGGATGGGGAAATATTGACGTGGCGACGTTAAGCCCAAATAGCGACCGGCTTTACCAACAGCTATTACAGGACAGTACCCCGGAAGCCACACAGTGCAGTCAATTTAATCGTCAGCTCGCGCCATTTATTGCCAGCTTGCGCAGCGACTAAGCGAAATATCCTCAGCGCGCCGGTTATTGTGCGCGCTTTTATTCCTCTTTCGGCTCCTCGTCAATTTTTCCGCCCGGCCAGTCCTCCAGCGCCGCGAGGGTAAAGGTCGTGCCGTTGAAGCTGAAGATCGTCACATCCTGCTGGATCTGCTCCACCACCAGGTTCGGCAGGGGTGAATCGCCCTCCGTCCACGCTTTGCCGTTTAACACAATGCTGCGCTTTTCCGGTCGCGAGGCGTAGACATGGGCGCTGTAGCGCAGAGGCGGCAGCGTATCGCTGTTCACTTCCGGCGCCGCGGGCGCGCTGGCTTTTGCCGCCGGCGGCGGCGTCTTTGGCGCGGCCTCTCCGGCAGCGGTTAACGGCAGAAGCGCCGCATGCGCCACCGGCAAGGGCAGCGTTTGCGGCGGTGCCGGGTGACGCCACTGCTCGCCGCCAAACCAGCCGAGCGCGATAAATAATCCGGCGTACAGCGGGATAATCCAGCCGGGGATCTGCACCATCCGTCCGCGGATCACCGGCGCATCATCCATCGAGGACGGCGGCTGATGCGTCACCAGCGGCGGGATCCCTCTTTCACTGTCATCACGAACAATCACAACCGTCTCCTGTTCCCTCACGATAACGAGAAGGCGCCCTTACGGATGCCCCAGACTGCTGACAAAGTGCAATCTTCAGGAATTGCCCGGCGGCGCTACGCTTGCGCGGGCCTACAGATAACTGCATAACTGTTTGAAATTGCAATCTTTCGTAGGCCGGGTAAGGCGAAAGCCGCCACCCGACAGAAAGGCGAGCACAATAACGAAACAGGTTTGTCATCAGCCAGAGGCGCCCTTACGGGCGCCCTACGTTATGTTATTTACTGCTCACCGGCAGGCCAGCGCCCTGCGACTCGCCCTGCGGCAACTCGAGAACGGCAACCGACCAGGCCGGCAGCGTGACCGAACCGTCAGCGGCAACCTGCACGCCGCTCGCCAGCGACCGGTCGCCCGCCGCCTGCTGAATAGCGCTCAGCTGGAGCGATGTGCCGGCGAAGTCCTGCAGCGTCCGGCTTTCCGGCGCGGCGTTGATCGCCACCACGATGCCGTCGACACGGCTGTCCAGACTGGCGCCAGCCTGCATCCCGTCATCGATGGTCATCACCAGCAGACCCGTCTGCTGATCGGCGCCAGTATTGCGGAAGTCCACGCGCTTCATCACCGTCGCGCCGTCGCCGAGGGTAAACAGCGGAGACGATTTACGCAGCGCGGTCAGCTCCTGATAAAACGCGGTCATCTGCTTGAGCTCCGTTTCACCCGGAGTAGCCACCGCGTCTTTCACCCGGGCGATAATGTCATAATTGCTGCCATCATCGCTGCTGCGCGGCATACCCACGTTGTAGTTGTTGTCCTGCAGGGAGTAGTCCACGCGGTTAAACCAGTCGCCGGAATCATACGAATCGCGGGTAAAGGATTTAGAGCGCAGCAGCTCCGAGCCCTGCTGGTCAAAGGCGATCCCTTGGCCGAGCATCACCGTCGCCAGCGACACCGCCTGCATCCGGACGCGGGTATCGAGATCCGCCTCCTGAGCGGCTTTATAGCTGATCATGTCCCACAGCGTCTGGTTATCGTGTTTTGACACATAGTTCACGACTTCCGTCGGATCAGCCGCATAGCCGCCTGGCGCGCCGTTATAGTCAATCTCGCTGCCTCTCTTCACCGCGCCGTCTTTGTCGATCAGCACAAAGTCCGCAAGGTTACCGGCCATGCCGAGACGGGTCAGATCGGCGAGGTGACGCGCCTGATCGTCGCTCAGGGTGGTCAGCTCATTCGGCAGAACGCCGGCCCCGCTGCCCACGCCCTGGTTCTGGCGTAATGCGTCACCGGAGTCGAACGGCCCGCCGCCGCGCACGGCGTCGCGCAGACGATCGGAGAACGTGCCGATCCCGGTGCCTTTGAGATTGATTTGCGAGGCAATTTCAAAGCGATCGCTCTGGTTGGAATCCCAGCCTTCGCCAAAGAAGTAGATATCCGGGTTCAGCGCTTTAATGCGTTCCCAGGCCGAGAGGATCTGCGCTTTCGGGTGGTAGCCCATCAGGTCGAAGCGGAAGCCATCGATCTTATAATCGGTGGTCCATACCGCCAGTGAATCGGCGATAAGCTTGGCGAACATCCGGTGCTCTGGCGCCGAGTCGGAGCAACAGGTAGCCGATTCCACGCTGCCGGTGGTTTCGTTCAGACGCTGGTAGTACCAGGGGACGATCTTATCCAGTACCGAGGTGCGATCGGTCGGGCCGGCGGCGTTGGTGTGGTTGTACACCACGTCCATAATGACGTTCATTCCCAGATCCTGCTTGATCGCCTGAATCATGGTGCGGAACTCTTTAATACGCGCCGTGCCTTCCGGATCGGTGGCGTAGGATCCTTCCGGTACCGTGTAGTGGAACGGATCGTAGCCCCAGTTATAGGAGTCGGTCTGCGCCACCAGCGTATTCAACGCCTGCACCTGCGGGTTATCCTTGCTGTCGTTCTGCTTCAGCTGGGTCAGCACCTCTTCGACCGTCGAACCGCTGTCGCAATAGCCCGCGAACTCGCTGCTCTTCACCGCGCTATTGACCTCGCACAGGCGGCTGAACGGCTGCTGAATATCGGCGACCTTGTCGCTGAACTCATTGACCGTCGCCAGATCGAAGACCGGCAGCAGCTCAATATGGGTCACGCCCGAGGCCGACAGCTGTTTCAGATGCTGGACCATATTGCTTTCCTGGGCGGTGAGCGCCAGATACTTACCGCGCAGCTCCGCAGGCACGGTTTGATCCCAGGCGGAGAGATCGCGAATATGCGATTCGTGAATCGTCATTTTCGCCAGATCGGCTTTGGTTTTCTGCGCGTGCGGCATCGTCAGCCCGTCCCAGCCTTCCGGCTTCAGCGCGCTGTCGTTGAGATCGACCACCTGGCTGTACTCCGAGTTGGTCGACAAACTGTGGGCGTAGGGATCGGTCACTTCGTACTGCTCGACTTTACGCGACTGCGGGTGGTAGACCGTCATCGCGTAGCGGTAGAAGGCGCCCTTCAGGTCGCTTCCCCCCTGCCAGGACCAGGCGCCGGAGGCGCTATCGCGGGTCATCGGGTGACTGGCTATCACTTTCTTGTCCGCGCTATAGATCACCAGCTCGACCTGCTGCGCCGTGGGCGCCCAGACGCGGAAGGTCACGCCGCTATCGGTTAGCTGGGCGCCATAGCTCAGCGCCTCGGCGGCGGCGGCATAGGTATCGTCCAGCACGCCGGCGGTCTGCACCTGGGTGGCTGAGCTCAGGATCCCATCGCTTTCCGCGGCTATCGCCACCGTCTCGCCCTGCAGCAATTCATCGACGTTAACATCATCCGGCAGTTTAAAGGCTGGATAGCTGGCGAGATGCGGGAAGCGCATGCTTACCTGCTGGCTGACGGTGGTGGGGGTCAGCTTGACATATTTATCGCTAAATTCGCCGTTACTGTCGGCGGCCACCTTACTGCTGTGGCTGTAATAGAGGCGCACAATGGGTTTATTTTCCCCACCCGGCCACAGCAGAGTAGTCTTATCGACCCAGTGCGCATCGGCCAGCGCCACGCCAAAGGCGGCGCGGAAGGCGTCGGCGCGGGAGTCATAGACCGCGCTGTTGCCGGCGATGACCGATACCGTCCGATCGGTGAAATCACTGAAAGAGACGCGCAGGTCGCTGTCGATAAGCTTATTGGTGCCATCGCGGACGATAACGTTGATGCATCCGCTCTCTTTAGTCAGCGGGATCACCCAATAAGGGCCATATTTGTCGCTGCCGGTCGGGGTGGTGCTGACATCATTCCAGTCCGCCACCGGCGCGCTCAGCGCGTCACAGGTTTCGTTGTTCCATAAATAGAGGTTTTTCGTCGCATAGTCGGCCGGCGTGCTGCTGGTGATGCCGGCGATATCGACGAGATGAATGACAGCTTGCCTGGCGGAAGCCTGCACCGCTTCGCCTGGGACGGCAACGTCCGGTAAGCGGACGACGACATCCTGCGGGTCGGGCGTGCCGGGAGTGCCTGGGTTGCCAGGATTGCCTGGTGAACCCGGTGAGCCAGAGGTAGAAGAGGAAGAGCTGTTATCACAGCCACTCAATAATACTAACGATCCAAGAAATAGGGCATGACAGGTATATCTGAGCATTCGATAGTCCCTAATATGCTTATTAAATTATAAAAGGTAAGAAAGGATGAATATCTTTACAGCGCGCTAATTAGATATTTTTGCTTTCCCAGGCGCAATCATCCCCCACAAATGAGCGGGGGGCGTAGGAAGCCGGGGGAGTAAATCAATAAAGGGAATGACGACCCGAAACCGCAAACTGATTATGATTCGCCACGCTTATCGCCACTCTCCGGCAATAAATAATTCAAAAGCCAATAATCACCTACCTGTTTCGGTAGGGTATTACGCCAACGTGCAGAAAAATAAATTAGCAAAGGAATTAAAATGCCAGTTTCTGTGATGAGGTTAACAAATATAAATAAAGGGATAATTAAATTATTACCACAAATTGTGACGCTCATCATATTAATAACCGCTATCCCACAGCTGGCGAAATTAACCTGGCGCGTGGTATTCCCTGTGAGTCCTGAGGATATTTCCGCCCTACCGTTAACCATGCCTCCGGCGGCAGATCCGGAATTAAAAAATGTGCGGCCCGCATTTACCCTGTTTGGCCTGGCGGTGAAAAATAGCCCCACGCCAACGGATGCTGCCAGTCTCAATCAGGTGCCGGTTTCCAGCCTGAAGCTACGCCTGGCCGGGCTACTCGCCAGCAGCAACCCGGCGCGCTCCATCGCTATTATCGAAAAGGGAAATCAGCAGGTTAGCCTTAGCACGGGCGATCCCCTCCCAGGGTATGATGCGCGGATCGCCGCCATTCTGCCTGACCGGATCATCGTCAACTATCAGGGGCGCAAAGAGGCCATTTTATTATTTAACGACAGTCGCGCGCCGTCGCCGCCGCCCACCGCCGCGGGCAACCCGCCCCTCGTGAAGCGACTCCGCGAACAGCCGCAAAATATCCTCACTTATTTATCTATTTCGCCGGTACTCAGCGGCGACAAACTGCTGGGTTATCGGCTGAACCCAGGCAAAGACGCCTCGCTGTTTCGCCAGTCCGGCCTGCAGGCAAATGATTTGGCGATTGCCTTAAATGGCATCGATTTACGCGACCAGGAGCAAGCGCAACAGGCGCTGCAGAATCTGGCCGACATGACCGAAATAACGCTAACCGTTGAGCGGGAAGGCCAACGACACGATATTGCTTTCGCGCTGGGGGATGAATAATTGCCAACCATGAAAAGCCTGCGAAAAATGCTGCCTGCGCTGCTGATATTAACCCCGCTGCTATTTTCTCCGGCCGCCGCGGAGGAATTTTCCGCCAGTTTTAAAGGCACCGATATCCAGGAATTTATCAATACCGTCAGCAAAAACCTGAATAAAACGGTGATTATCGATCCCAGCGTACGCGGCACTATCACCGTGCGCAGTTACGATATGCTCAATGAAGAACAATATTATCAATTCTTCCTCAGCGTGCTGGATGTATATGGCTTCGCCGTGATCAATATGAATAACGGCGTGCTAAAAGTGGTCCGCGCCAAAGACGCCAAGACCTCGGCCGTGCCGGTCGCCAGCGCGGCCGCGCCGGGCGAAGGCGATGAAGTGGTCACCCGGGTGGTGCCCCTGACCAACGTCGCCGCCCGCGATCTCGCCCCGCTGCTCCGCCAGCTGAACGATAACGCTGGCGCCGGCAGCGTGGTCCATTATGAGCCCTCCAACGTACTGCTGATGACCGGCCGCGCGGCGGTTATCAAACGCCTGCTGACCATTGTCGAGCGCGTCGACAACGCCGGGGATCGCAGCGTGGTGACCGTGCCCCTTTCCTGGGCCTCCGCCGCGGAAGTAGTCAAACTGGTTACCGAGCTTAATAAAGATACCAGCAAGTCGGCGCTGCCGGGCTCGATGGTGGCGAACGTGGTGGCCGATGAGCGCACCAACGCGGTACTGGTGAGCGGCGAACCAAACTCGCGCCAGCGCATCATCGCCATGATCAAACAGCTCGACCGCCAGCAGGCGGTACAGGGTAACACCAAAGTGATCTACCTGAAGTACGCCAAAGCCGCCGATCTGGTGGAGGTTCTGACCGGGATCAGCAGCTCGCTGCAGAGCGACAAGCAAAGCGCCAGGCCAGTGGCCGCGATCGACAAAAATATTATTATCAAAGCCCACGGCCAGACCAACGCCCTGATCGTCACCGCGGCGCCGGACGTGATGAACGATCTTGAGCGGGTGATCGCCCAGCTCGATATCCGCCGCCCGCAGGTGCTGGTGGAGGCGATTATTGCCGAAGTGCAGGATGCCGATGGCCTTAATCTCGGTATCCAGTGGGCAAACAAAAACGCCGGCATGACGCAGTTCACCAACAGCGGTTTGCCGATATCGACGGCTATCGCCGGCGCCAACCAGTACAACAAAGACGGTACCATCAGCAGCTCGCTGGCCAGCGCCCTCGGCTCGTTTAACGGTATCGCCGCCGGCTTCTATCAGGGGAACTGGGCGATGCTGCTCACCGCCCTCTCCAGCAGTACCAAGAACGATATTCTGGCCACCCCCAGCATCGTCACCCTCGATAACATGCAAGCCACTTTTAACGTCGGCCAGGAAGTTCCGGTATTAACCGGCTCGCAAACCACCTCAGGCGACAACATCTTCAATACCGTCGAGCGCAAAACCGTCGGCATTAAACTGAAGGTGAAGCCGCAGATTAACGAAGGCGATGCGGTGCTGCTGGAGATTGAGCAGGAGGTATCGAGCGTTGCCGACTCGGCCTCCAGCACCAGCAGCGATCTCGGGGCGACCTTCAATACCCGGACGGTGAATAACGCCGTGCTGGTCGGCAGCGGCGAAACGGTGGTGGTTGGCGGGCTGCTGGATAAAACCGTCACCGATACCGCTGACAAAGTGCCGCTGCTCGGGGATATCCCGGTGATCGGGCTATCTGGAAAGCGACGAACAAACAAGGCGTTTTCGGGTGCTTTGAAGTAACGATAGGTTGGTTCGGGAAAGAACGCGTCGATTACATGACCTACGATACAAAGGGTGTTTTCCGTTGCTATGAAATCAAGGTCACAAAGACGGATTTTCATTCGCGCTGTCATAATTCGTTTGTCGGCGACCTGAATTATTATGTTCTTCCGGCTGACCTATACGAAGAGGTCAAAGAAGAAATCCCGGATTTTGTCGGTGCGTATATCGAGCGGGACGGGACTGTATATAGCATTCGCCGGGCGCGTCGCCGCATGGTTGAAGACCCGGACACGCTGAAAAATTCGATGATACGTTCACTTTGCCGGGAAGTTACAAAGCAAATCAGGAGCGGCGACACACTCTACATCGAAGCAACAAACCGGGAGATTTCGCAGTTAAAGCGGGAATGCGACGATTTAAGGCGTAAATATTGGGACCTGCTACGCGAAGTTCAAGAACTGTATGGAACACGTTGGAATAAAGGAGGAAACCGAAAATGAAACTTGCGGCATTCAACGCCGTTTGCCCCTTTGAGATTGGCGACAAAATCGGCATGAGGAAGAACGCCTGCGCGGTGAGCGGCAGAACGCTTGACGTTATCGTTGAACGGACTATCACCGACATTGTGTGTATGCACTCCGTCAAAGCGGGAACGGTGAAGTTCCTGTACGAACTGGACAACGACGGGCGTTTGGTAGAAATCGTTCGTTGACCCGCTTTCGAGCGGGAGAACTACAAAAGGAGGTTTAGACGGTGAAAACCATATCAATTATCAACCTAAAAGGCGGCGTTGCAAAGACGCTGACCGCTGACAGCATGGCCCACGTCCTCGCAACGTTCCACAACAAGCGTGTTTTGCTTGTGGACAACGACAAGCAGGGCAACACGTCAAAGGCATTCGGGGTCCATTCCTACGACGACAAGAGCATTTCGGACGTGCTGACTGCCCGGCGGCTGGACCCGCGGGAGGTCATCAAGAAGACCCGGTTCGAGAATATCGACGTAATGCCCGCAAATATGACCTTGATTCGGGCGAACATGGAAGTCCTGATGGACAGCACCCGCCCC
>OKSH01002201.1_pt1 | contig 15210 bp, 7 predicted proteins | sample 1601231 | NCBI WGS metagenome assembly OKSH01 (sample SAMEA3541596, study PRJEB24748) | human gut metagenome | biome: human gut; feature: human-associated habitat; material: faeces | place: China | collected 2012 | reverse complement strand
AGGTTGAACACCATTCGTTGTTTTTCGGGCAAGGTCAGCAATGCTTTCTGCAATAACATCTGCACCTGATCGCCCGAATAGTAGGGATCACTCTCCAGTTTCTGCACAATCGCCGCTTCGGGATCGTCGATAGCCACCGTCGTTGTAGCACGCTGCCTGTTCAGAAAAGTAAGACATTCATTCAGCGCAATACGATAGAGCCAGGTAGACAACTTCGCCTCGGCACGGAAGTAGTCGATATTCGTCCATGCCTTGATGAAAGTATTTTGCAGGAGGTCGTTCGCATCCTCGTGCGAGAGCACCATTCGGCGGATTTGCCAGTATAATTGTTCGCTGTATTGCGCCACAATTATTTCGAAGCCTTTCCGCTGCGTACTCTCCTCCTGGAGAAGTTTCAGAACCTCGGGTTCATTGTAAGGTGTCATAGTCTCTCGTTTTCTGTATGTTTTTATTTATGGTTTCAAATTCAGGCTTTTCATCGCCTCTAATAAAGACGGATCATAATTGTAAATGTCCTCACAATACCGCATATTATTATCGGCCGACAGATAGACGGTTTGATAATCTATAAATAAAGGTATGTATTGTTCGAGGCTGTAATGCTTCAGTTCACGGTAAGCCGCGCTGATAGGCAATTTCTTTCCTTCCTCGCTTACCGGTTTGATATCCATGGCAATGCGGATACGGTCTTCCAACAATTCATCCGGCTCTTTCAGCAGGAAGAATGCAAAGTCGAGCGCTTTTTGCAGACGGACACAACCATGACTCACTGCGCGGTTCTTCCGACTGAAAGCCCACTTGGAAGGCGTATCATGCAAATAAACGGAATAAGGGTTCGGGAAACGGAAAATAATACGCCCCAACGAATTACCGGCTTTATTATCCTGTTTCACCGTATAAGGAACGCCTTTTCCTGCATACTTCGCCCATTTAATGCTATGCGGATCTACCTGCGTGCCATTTTTATCGTATACCTTCATCCGGTTACGGGTAAAGTATGTCGTATCCCTGCGGTAAGTAGGGATAATCTCTTTCCTGATAATACTTTGGGGAACATTCCAATATGGGTTCAATTCCATATAGTAGATTTTACTCGACAACAGCGGAGTCCTATTCTTCACACTTCCCACACAAATACGCATTTCCAAAATGGAATCCGTTTCTTCGTTGACAGCTTGCAGCATAAAGGCGGCCGTATTGGCAACCACGTATTTCTTTCCCTTCTCCAATGCATATTGCCAACGCGCACGTTCCATATTCACCAGCAGGCGGTTTCGGTAATAATCTGTCGTATCCGTTTCGCCCCAAGAGTTCACGCGTTCCAGTTCTTCCTGCATCTTTTTATAAAACCGGGAGGAAGGTTGCGCCCGTCGGAAAGCCGCATTTGCATCTGTCCGCAGAGAATCGAGAGCTGCCAATGCAAACTCTTTGTCGCAGCGTTTTAAAGGAATCCGATCGATCGAATCGTTCCACCTCCGTTCGGGAGGCAGAAAGCCGAACTTCAGTCGGCAAACATAGGACAGGTAAGCAGATGTCAACCGATATTCCACGTCGGCCAGCAAGCGATTCATTGTCTTTTTCCCTTGCAGTTGCAAGGTACGTATTTGCTCCAAATCGTTACGAATACTATCTGTAAGGTAAAGCCCCGGATGAATGCCATGTTTCGAGATATTTCCTAACCAGTATAACAGAGAGTCTGCTGGCTGTGTAGCCGGTTTATCGGATACCAGAGAATCATTCAGCCAGAAGAATTCATCTTTCTCCTGATAATAAGCTACTAGAGCCGAGTCCCAGGGAGTAACCTGTTTATTCTCGTCCAGATATGAGCGAATCATCCGGTGTATGCTGTCCGTACTGATTTGATAAGCGGGATTGAACAACTTCTGCAAGGAAGCCGGAGAATCGGGTATCGGAGATTGAGGCTGCTCTTTTTTACAGGCTGCCAGACAAGCTATCAATCCTATCACCATACCCCATAGAAGTCTTTTACTTTTCATGCGCAGTTCCTCCGTCAACGTCAATGCATAGATTTTCTTTCGCTAATATCGTTTGCGGGAAGATAGCCGCCGCTTCATTGAGCAATACCGATTCATCTTCATAACGAGCTGAGAAATGTCCGATAACCAATTGTTTCACCTCTGCGTCCAAAGCCAGTTGGGCAGCTTGCGCAGCCGTTGTATGGTAAGTCTCCTTGGCACGTGCCTGTTCCGTCTGTGCAAAGGTTGATTCGTGGAAAAGTAAATCTACTCCTTTTATCTGTCCGGCAATCTTAGGCAGATACATTGTATCGGAACAATAAGCGTATTTTCTCGCCGGAGCCGAAGGACGTGTCAGGCGGGAGTTTGCAATCACTTCTCCCTCGGGAGTGACAAAATCCGCCCCGTTCTTAATCCGGTTCAACTCGTAGACAGGAACTTTGTAAAAGTCCACCATGTCTCTGATTATATGATTCGGGCGTTGCTTCTCTTCAAACAGGAATCCGCAACAAGGGATACGATGTTTCAGGGGGATCGTAGTTACCGTCACCGAACGGTCGTCATAGATAAGTGCCGGTTCTTTCGTTTCAAATTCGTGAAAGAGTACTTTATACGTCAGCGTCTTACAAAAGAAGGCAAGCATCGGGGCAAACAGTTCTTCAAGTCCTTCCGGGGAATGGATATGCAAATCGGCAGTCCTGCCCAACAGCCCGAATGTAGAAATTAACCCCAGCAAGCCAAAGCAATGGTCGCCATGCAAATGGGAGATGAAGATATGATTCAAACGGGAAAACTTCAGCCGGGAGCGGCGCAACTGCATCTGCGCACCCTCTCCACAGTCGATCATAAACAACTTTTCACGCAAGTTCACGACTTGGGACGTCGCGAAATGGCGCGTGGTAGGCAAAGCGGAACCGCATCCTAATATATGTAGCTCAAATTTTTCCATTTCATGCAAAGATAGAGTATTTCAGATTCAATCTTGCAAAGAATAAAGAAAAAAGTTACAATAGACTGTCTCTATCATCCCTGTTATCCATATAAAATTCAGTTCCTCTTTCATACGACATCATATCCGTAAACACAAAAAGGCGTCCCGAATAACCGGAACGCCTTTTTATTTATCTGGAAATACTTCTTATTATTTCTTTCCTTCCAACTGTTCTTTCAATGCAGCAAGAGCGTCGATATCGCCCAGTGTAGTTGAAGCAGCTTGGTTTTGGATCATCGGAGAATCTTCTCTCTTGTTAGATGTCTTCTTAGCACCGGAAGCAGCCTTCTTTTCAGCTCTTTCTTCAGCTTTAGCTACATCTTCGAAGATACGGCTGTGAGACAGGATGATTCTCTTAGCGTCCTTGTTGAATTCGATCACTTTGAATTCAAGTTTCTCATCCAGCTGAGCTTGTGAACCGTCTTCTTTTACAAGGTGTTTCGGAGTTGCGAAACCTTCTACACCGTAAGGAAGAGCTACAACAGCACCCTTATCCAACATTTCGATGATAGTACCTTCGTGTACAGAACCTACTGTAAATACAGTTTCGAATACATCCCAAGGATTTTCTTCGAGTTGTTTGTGACCAAGGCTCAAGCGACGGTTTTCTTTGTCGATTTCCAATACCTGAACTTCGATGTCAGCACCAATCTGAGTAAATTCTGACGGGTGTTTCACTTTCTTAGTCCAAGAAAGGTCAGAGATGTGGATCAAGCCGTCAACACCTTCTTCGATTTCTACGAATACACCGAAGTTAGTGAAGTTGCGAACTTTTGCAGTGTGCTTGGAACCGATAGGATATTTCTCTTCGATAGTTTCCCAAGGATCAGCTTTCAGCTGCTTGATACCGAGAGACATCTTACGTTCTTCGCGGTCCAAAGTCAGAACTACAGCCTCTACTTCGTCACCTACCTTCATGAAGTCCTGTGCAGAACGCAAGTGTTGTGACCAAGACATTTCGGATACGTGAATCAGACCTTCAACACCCGGAGCGATTTCGATGAATGCACCGTAGTCAGCCATAACGACAACTTTACCCTTCACGTGGTCGCCTACCTTCAAGTTAGGATCGAGAGCATCCCAAGGATGCGGAGTCAGCTGCTTCAAGCCGAGAGCGATACGCTTCTTCTCATCATCGAAGTCGAGGATAACGACGTTGAGCTTCTGGTCGAGTTCAACCACTTCTTTCGGATCGCTAACGCGGCCCCAAGAAAGGTCTGTGATGTGGATCAAACCGTCTACGCCACCCAAGTCGATGAACACACCGTAAGAGGTGATATTCTTAACAGTTCCTTCAAGAACCTGTCCTTTTTCGAGCTTGCCGATAATTTCTTTCTTCTGTTGTTCCAGTTCAGCTTCGATAAGAGCCTTGTGAGATACAACAACGTTTTTGAATTCCTGGTTGATTTTAACCACTTTGAATTCCATTGTTTTGCCAACGAATACATCATAGTCGCGGATCGGTTTAACGTCGATCTGAGAACCCGGCAAGAATGCTTCGATTCCGAATACGTCTACGATCATACCACCCTTAGTGCGGCACTTGATGTAACCCTTGATAATTTCTTCATTTTCCAGAGCAGCGTTCACGCGGTCCCAAGAACGAGTAGCGCGGGCTTTTCTGTGTGACAGAACGAGCTGTCCTTTTTTGTCTTCCTGATTTTCGATGTATACTTCTACTGTATCACCGATCTTCAGATCCGGATTGTAACGGAACTCATTCAATGGGATGATACCGTCTGATTTGTAACCGATGTTCACAACTACTTCACGCTTGTTCATTGCGATTACGGTTCCGTCAACAACCTCACGGTCGTTAACTTTGTTAAGCGTACCGTCGTAAGCTTTTTCAAGTTCTTCGTGGCTTGCGTTTGTTACCGCTTCACCGTTTTCATAAGCATCCCAGTTGAAATCTTCAATAGGAGCTACGTTCTTTAAGTTTTCCATTAATAAATAAATTGTTTAATACTTTAATTAAATAAGACATTATATTATCTATAAATCGGGCGCAAAGGTAGGAATATTTTCTTGATTGACAAAAGAATGGCAGAAGAAAAGAGAATTATATCCGTATTTTTTGTAATATTGCAATCTTTAATTTATACAGTTTTTGCCATGGACGAGAGATTGGACAAAGTCAAGGTGCAATGCGACTATTTACCGCTTATTAATTTTGCGATACAACAAAACGGTGCATCAATCATTCATCAGCTTTCTATTGAGAATACAACGCCTGCCCCGCTGAAGGACATTCAGGTACAAATCACGACAGAACCGACTTTCGGAAACGCCGCTCCGATAGCTGTTGAACAGATCCCGGCCAACGGTTCGATCCGTCTGTCGTCATTCAATCTCACTTTGTCCGCCAACTACTTCACACAACTGACCGAACGTTTATCCGGCAACCTGAAAATTGAAATTACTGCTGAAGCAGAACCGATATTCTGCCAAACATATCCTATCGACATCCTGGCATACGACCAATGGGGCGGACTCAACGTATTGCCCGAAATGCTGGCTGCTTTCATCACTCCCAATCATACGGCTATCTCACCGATTATCAAAAGAGCAGCTTCCATCCTGGGGCAATGGACCGGCAACCCGTCTCTCGATGAATATCAAAGCCGCACTCCGGACAGGGTGAGGAAACAGATGGCTGCCATCTATACGGCTATCGCGGAGCAACAGATTATATATAGTACCGTTCCCGCCAGTTTCGAAGAATATGGGCAGCGTGTCCGGTTAGCCGATTCTGTGATGGCACAGAAATTGGGAACCTGCCTGGATATGGCTTTGCTCTATGCTTCCTGTCTGGAGGCAATCGGGCTGAATGCTTTAATCGTCATCACGCAAGGGCATGCCTTTGCAGGAGCCTGGCTGGTGCCGGAAACTTTCCCGGATCCTACGATTGATGATGTTTCTCTATTAACGAAAAGAACAGCGGAAGGAATCTACGACATTACTTTGGTTGAAACGACCTGCATGAATATGGGACATTCGTCCGATTTTGACGATGCGGTGAAGAAAGCAAACGGAAAGTTGGCGGACGGGAATAACTTCCTTCTTGCAATAGACATCAAGAGAGCGAGATATTCGGGTGTACGCCCCATCCCTCAACGTATTTTGCACGGACAGGTATGGGAAGTCGACGAAAAAGAGACCAACATTCAGAAAAGTGCCGTTCATGCCACCCCGCAAAGTATCAATCCGTATGATTTATCGGGCAATGAAACCCAGACCGTAATCACCAAACAACTGTTATGGGAAAGGCGGTTGCTGGACTTGAGCCTTCGCAACAACCTGCTGAATATCCGGATTACCAAAAACACGCTCCAACTGATCCCGGCTAATCTGGCCTGCCTGGAAGATGCATTGGCCGACGGTGAAGAATTCCGCATCCTGCACCGCCCTGCCGATTGGGAAAGCCCGGCGATGGATTTCGGAATTTATTCCTCTGTACCGGAGTCTGATCCGGTGGTTGGTTTCATCAACTCGGAGCTTTCACAGAAAAGATTGCGTTTTTATCTGTCCGAAAACGATTTAGGCAAAGCACTGACTCACCTATACCGTTCCTCGCGTACCTCTATTGAAGAGAACGGGGCCAACACTCTTTATCTGGCTCTCGGACTTTTGAAATGGTACGAGACTCCTTCCAGCGAACGTCCCCGCTACGCTCCCATCCTGCTAATGCCGGTTGAAATCATCCGTAAGTCGGCAGCTAAAGGCTATGTGATCCGTTCACGGGAAGAGGAAACGATGATGAATATTACGTTATTAGAAATGCTTCGCCAAAACTTCGGAATTACCGTATCGGGATTAGACCCGTTGCCCACCGATGAAAGCGGCGTTAACGTCAAACTGATTTATTCCATCATTCGTAACAGTATCAAAAACCAACGCAAATGGGACGTGGAAGAGCAGGCCATCTTAGGCATCTTCTCTTTCAATAAGTTCATCATGTGGAATGACATTCACAATAATGCCAATAAACTGGTTCAGAACAAAATTGTTTCAAGCCTCATCAACGGAAAGATAGAATGGGAAGCCGCAACAGAAGAAATAGACGCAACGGATATGGACAAACAACTGTCGCCAACGGACATCGTTTTGCCTATCATCGCCGATTCTTCGCAATTGGAAGCTATCTACGAAGCCGTACACGATAAGACTTTTATCCTGCACGGCCCTCCGGGAACGGGTAAATCGCAAACAATTACCAATATCATCGCCAACGCGCTTTACAAAGGGAAACGTGTCTTATTCGTTGCGGAAAAAATGGCTGCCCTCTCCGTTGTTCAAAACCGACTGGCGGCTATCGGTTTGGCTCCGTTCTGTTTGGAAATTCATTCCAACAAAACAAAGAAATCCGCTGTTATCTCACAACTGAAAGAAACAACGGAAATTATCAGGCAGACACCTCCCGAAGAATTTAAAAAGGAAGCGGAGCGTCTGCTGAATTTGCGGGCGGAACTGAATCAGTATATTGAAGCCCTGCATAAAGAATACCCGTTCGGAGTTTCACTATACGACGCCATTATCCATTATCAATCTGTGGACGTCGAACCTTGTTTTGAGATTCCACAACCTTATCTGGATACATTAGACAAAGATACATTTGCGCAATGGGAAGAGGCTATCGAATCGTTAGTCAGAACCGCCAATGCGTGCGGACACCCTTATCGGCATCCATTAACAGGCATCTCGATTTCCGAGTATTCATCTGCCGGAAAAGAAGAAGCCTCCCAATTACTTACCGCTTTCATTGATTTATTAAATATCATCCGGCAGAAGCTGGATGTATTTTCCGTACTTCTGAAAGATACGGATATACACCCGACACGCAAGGATTTCCAAACGATTGCCTGTATCATCCGGAGAATACTCGATATTCCGGAGCTGACTCCGGGATTGCTGACTCTGCCGTTATTGAATGAAACGCTAAATGAATATCGTGAAGTGGTGGTTCATGGGCAAAAACGTGATGAACAAAGAAAAGAGATAGAGGCAGGATTTACCAAAGAGATTCTGTCCATCAACGCAAAGCAGATGGTAGCCGAATGGAACCGGGTATCCGATCAATGGTTCCTTCCCAGATATTTCGGTCAGCGAAAAATCAAAAAGGCTATCAACATCTATGCTTTAAAAACCATTGAAACAGAAGACATCAAACCGCTACTCCACCGGATTATCCGGTATCAGGAAGAAGAGGACGCTGTTCAGAAATACACCGGCCAACTCCCCTCTTTGTTCGGACGATTCGGCAAGAATGAGGATTGGACTGCCATTGAGCAGATTATCAATGACATGGCTTCTCTTCACTCGCATTTGCTGAATTATGCAAAGGACATAGCCAAGGTGTCACAAATCAAACAGAATTTGTCTGTACAGCTCACAGAAAGAATTCAAACATTCAGAGATATTCACGCTCACTCTTTCAATGAACTGTATCAGTTGTCGGATACACTCACAGTCATTGAAAAGAAGTTGTCCGACACGTTGGGTATATCAACAGAAGAGCTTTATACCTCTTCAGCCGACTGGATAACGATTGCGCTATCAAAAGCCCAAACCTGGAAAGATAACCTCGACAAACTCAAAGACTGGTATCAGTGGTTACAAGCATACCAAACTCTGAATAAACTGGGAATCGGATTTGTCGCGACAGAATATAAGGAAAAGAATATCCCTACCGACCAACTGACAGACATCTTCTACAAGAGTTTCTACCAGGCGGTTATTCAGTATATCATTGCCAAAGAACCCACGTTGGAATTATTCAACGGCAAAATTTTCAACGATATTATTGCTAAATACAAACAAATATCCGCCAAATTCGAAGAAACGACCAAAAAAGAATTGTTTGCGCGGCTGGCTTCCAACATTCCGTCTTTTACTCACGAAGCTATCCAAAGTTCCGAAGTGGGCATCCTTCAAAAGAATATCCGCAACAATGCTCGTGGCATATCCATCCGCAAGCTGTTCGATCAGATTCCTACTTTATTGTCGCGTATGTGTCCGTGTATGCTAATGAGCCCGCTTTCCGTCGCTCAATTCATTGATACGGATGCTGACAAATTCGATTTGATTGTCTTTGACGAAGCGTCACAGATGCCTACTTATGAAGCGGTGGGCGCTATTGCCCGAGGCAAAAACGTGATTATCGTGGGGGACCCGAAACAAATGCCTCCTACCAGCTTCTTCTCGGTCAGCACCGTAGATGAAGATAATATTGAGATGGAGGATTTGGAGAGTATTCTTGACGACTGCCTTGCTTTGTCTATCCCTTCCAAATATTTATTGTGGCACTATCGAAGCAAACATGAGAGCCTCATCGCTTTCAGCAACTCCGAATATTACGATAACAAACTGATGACTTTCCCTTCTCCGGACAACATTGAATCGAAAGTCAGGATAGTCAACATCAACGGTTATTATGATAAAGGCAAATCGCGCCAAAACCGGGCGGAAGCTCAAGCGGTGGTAGACGAAATAGCCAGAAGATTGAGAAGCGAGGAATTGAGAAAGAAAAGTATCGGTGTGGTGACTTTCAGCATCGTTCAGCAAGCCTTGATAGAAGACTTACTTTCCGACCTCTTTATCTTCCATCCCGAACTGGAAACTCTTGCCCTGGAATGTGACGAACCGTTGTTTATCAAAAACCTGGAGAATGTGCAGGGAGATGAACGGGACGTTATTCTCTTTTCTGTGGGCTACGGCCCGGATGCGGAAGGACGTGTCAGTATGAATTTCGGCCCATTGAACCGGGTAGGTGGCGAAAGAAGGTTGAATGTGGCCGTTTCACGTGCCCGGTATGAGATGATTATCTATTCCACTTTAAGATCGGATATGATTGACCTGAACCGGACTTCCTCTATCGGAGTAGCCGGATTAAAACGTTTCCTCGAATATGCGGAGAAAGGAACTAGGAATACAATCAACAGTGTGACAGCCCAATCAACGGAAACAGCAGCCTCCATCGAGAATATCATTGCCGATAAACTGCGTTCATTGGGATACACCGTGCATACAGACATCGGATGCTCCGGTTACAAAATAGATATAGGTATCGTTGACACCGAAAATACCTCCAACTATCAATTAGGTATTATCTGCGACGGCAAAAACTACAAACGTACCAAGACCGCACGTGACCGGGAAATTGTGCAAAACAATGTACTGAAAGCACTCGGCTGGGATATCTACCGGATATGGACTATGGACTGGTGGGAAAAACCGGACGAAGTAATAGCTGCTATTCAAGAGGCTATCGCACGCAAAAAGAGTTCAAAGGTTAATGCCCAAACAACGACAACCACCGAAATTGATTCTGCCCCAATGACAGCAGAAAAAGAATCTGTGAACAAAGAGTCGACAGACAAAGAAAAAATAACAAAAGAAGAGCCAATAAAAGAAGAGTCAATAAAAGAAGCAGTACCGACTGCAGAGAGAGATAACAATGAAATTTCATTTGTACTCAAAGCATCACCTGCCACTTCTGAAAAGCAAACTGCTTCCGCATCTTCCGCACAAAGCGGAATACAGCAAAAGTACCGATCGGCAAAGATCACTCCAGGCAGCTATTCGCCGGAAGACTTTTTCTTTAGTGAAAGCTATTCTATCCTCACTTCTCAAATACGGAAGATTATAGAGAATGAAGCTCCGGTCAGCAAATCATTGCTTTGCAAGAAGATTCTGTCTGAATGGGGAATCAGTCGTTTGGGAGCACGGGTAGAATCACAGATAGAGACAGCTTTAGATGCACTAAATATCTATCGCACCGAACATGAAGGATTTGTTTTTTGCTGGAAAAACAGAGAGCAATGCATCTCCTACTCTATTTATCGTCCGGTTTCCGAGCGGGAAGCGACAGATATAGCTCCCGAAGAGATAGCCAATGCCATCCGACAACTGTTGACAGACTCCATCAGCCTGCCTGTGGCAGATTTGATAAAAGCATGTGCACAACAATTCGGCTTTGCCCGTATGGGATCGAACATAGACGCTGCCATGCAAAGAGGTATTCGCGAAGCCGTGAAAAGGAATTATGCCAAAATTGAAAATGAACGGGTGACGATTGCGGATTAAATGTTGGTTCGAGTGATCCTGTCTAGTAGATTCAGGTGACAGAAATTAGATCAATACCCTTTCTCCAAACGTTTCAGGGCAGCAATAGAATCGGATACATAGCTATTGTCCGGTTCTATTGACCGCCAATAACAAAGCTCTCCAATCAGCCGTTTCAGATAGACAGGATCACTCGAACCAATCCGTCGCTGATGTTCTGCCAAACCTTTCGTCAGGATGAAATAGACATTCTTTCGGATTTCCCTCTTTCTGGCTTTAGGGATAGTCAGTTTCACACCGGAAGAGATGGACACTCCCGTGATAATCTTTCTACCATACTCATTGATGAAACGGGTCTTTTTATGATTCGGTTCGAATTTCTCATCACGAATGATTTGTTTAATACGGGGAATAATCTGCTCTTTGGGAAATACATCTCCCGAAAAAGTCAGGTCATCGGCATACCGGGTATAAGTCAGTCCGTATTCCGCTGCCAATGCCGCCAACTTCCTATCCATCTCATAACTAACGATATTACTTAACGACGGACTTGTAGGCGCTCCCTGCGGCAAATGTCTGTGCAAACAACACAACGTTCCCAATACTTTAGATACATTTTCCGGATAACCGATCTTCTCAAATGTCTTTTTCACTCTCGGACTCCGTATAGAAAAGAAAAAATCATGAATATCCATTTTCAACACATACCGCTTTCCTAAATGAGGATTGGCATTGTCGACTACAGAATGACCGTTCCGGAAACCTACCGCTGCCGGATGAATCATCGTTACAGGTGATAATATACGTGAATTAATAGTCGCTTGAATGGATTGCATTGTTTTGTTAGGAGCAGAGATCATACGATACCCTCCTTTTCTTTTTCTCATCCAAAATTCCCGGTAATGTACAGAAACGTTTCGTAGTATTTCCTTCAATTGTCCCGTTTCCATTCCCAACAGATTGGCACACCAGACAACAGCCGATTCATCATACTTTTGAACATACTGTGCTCTTGAAACTGTCGCTCCCAAAGCATGCCTAAGCCAGGCTCCATGCTCCCATTTTACTTTAGTAGTCTTTTCTTCCTTACTACCGTCTGTCGCTTTCCATCTTTTATACCCCTCTTGTTTTCTGCTTGAGGAAATCATCTTATAAATCAGAAAACCAGTGACAATAAGTATCGTTATTAGAATTCCGTCCATTTTGTATTATGTATATAAACAAAGAGAAGAGAGGATGAGTTATTTACTAAAATAAATTTAGGTATTTATACCTTAGAATTTATTTTCTAGGAAAAATACCTGTGCTTACGAGGCGACTACACCTCTTTGATGCTAAATTCGGCCCTCATCCTCTCTTATACAAAGATAAGTATAATCTTTCGATAAAACAACCGGAACGGGGAAAAACTATCGGTTGAACAACTCAAACGTGAACTTACAGCCTATTCCTCCGAATTTCCAGTTTTCGCTGCTTACGAAGACTCCCACGTCGAAAATATGCGTACCGATGCCATATCCGACTTCCAGATAAGGTTGAAGATGCGGCATAGAAAGTGCACTGATGTAAATACGTTCATTCTGCACATAACGGGTGTACTTCATCAGATGCCGGAGAATAAGGAACGGAGCTTCGTAGGTGAAATGCCCCCGCACATAACGACGGGAGGAGTTATACCAACGTGAGTCAAGCACCTGAAATACTCCGCCGATTTCATCATTCCAGCCTACGGGAAGATTATGGCGGGAGAAATTGGCAAAGTCCACAAAATACAGTTCATCCTGATTGGTGAATGCCCCGAATCCGAAACGATAATAAATATTACGCATCAATCCCATCCGGATTTGATGCTGAAGGTCAAACTCTATTCTTTCATATTCGCCCGTACTTTTAAATACTCCTTTAATTCCCCGTTCATAATCGACCGAGAAGGTTGGATAGATAGAATGCAAATTTATCTTTCGCTTTCCGTTCATATAATAATAGAGTCCCGGCGTCCACTCTATCCGGATGCGGGGAGCGAAACTGATATAAGTGTTCTTGAATTTATCCATAAACTCCGGAGGCGGCATCGGATAATCACCGGTAATCACAAAACGGGAAGGCTCTACGGCTGTTCTTTTATGGGCAGAGAACCCCAGACCGATATCCAGTCCGTTGACTATCTCAACTGTATGGCGGAAGTTAAAATACAAGTCCTTGAAATAATCAAGATGAATTAAATCGAAATTAAAGATACTATCCGGCATGGCTTTCAGTTCGTCGAGCACCTTACTGCTATAGATACGGTTACCATTACCCACATTCAACCGGAAGAATCCCCGTTTCTGCGGCCAGTATTCAAAGTCGGCATTCAACGACCAGTAGAACTCTTTACGCGTGAAGTTGTATCCGAGTTTCGGCACAATACGAAGTAATTTATCCCCTCTGAAAAGACGGTTGTAACGGAAATCCTGTCGATAAGACAAACCGTTGCTTCCGCTATAACTGAATAAAAGCGGATTTATAAACGGAGAGAACCGTACGCTTCCGATATTGGACAAATTGAATTTATAATCTTCTACCATCAAGTCCCCCATCGTTCCCCAAAAGGCCTGACTCTTGGATGGCTTTTGTATGGTAGCCGTGTCACGTCTAAGCGCATTGTCGAAATATAGTTTTTTCTCGCTCTCGTTCAAAGGGATCGGGCGCATGATAGCAAAGGTAGAGGCGTCCGTTTTATAAGCATTCGTATCACACTGCAAGGAGAAAGATTCCGAAAGATTATATTTCCTCTTCTCTTTCTTACGTACCTTCTTTTCTTTCAGTTCGATGGATTTATAATCTAAAGAAGCTGTATAATTACCATCTACCTTATTTCCGAGGAATTTGAAAAGGGCTTCTACATCATAACGCACCGGCAGGAATTCATTTTTCTTGCCGACATCTCCCATCTGAATCCAACAGGTAAATGTTATCAGTTCCGATCTTCCCGAAAAACGGATTTCACGAACACTCCAGACGTTGCTGCTAACCACCATATATCCACCTACCAACTGATCGCTCTTGGTACGGGGAATAAAGCGGACTCGATAATCCAGATTATTAGGATCTCCCATCACACTGTCTATCTGGTATTTATAGTATTTCTGTCCGTTTTTAGCCAGTGGTGATAACAAGCGTTCATCATTCAGCAGAGACGAAGAGTAGATATTTACATTAAAGTATTCGAGCAAGCCCGGCAATCCCCTGTTTCCTCTCACCGTTCCCTGGGAGGCTTTTACTTTCTGGTCGTAAATATTGGGAGCCGTATAATGCAAGTCACTGTACGTTTCAAGCAAATATTCGCGAACGCCCTTTTGCAAACGAAACATGGAAGGCACATAGCGGAGAATAAAATTCTTCTTCTGAATGTCCATCTTACCTTTTATATATAGGTTCGCTCGATATTCGCTGACTATCGTTTCATACAAAGGCGCAAAGGTCATCACACGTTCTATGATGGAGTCGGCAGAGATTTCCTGATGAGTATAAGGATTCATTATATAATTATTGGCTGCCCCCTTTGATATAAAAGAGAACAGACACAATATGCATCCTATCAATATTTTATCTCTCAATTGTCGTATCTCCTTCATTAACGTAGGCAAATATAAAAAAGAATATCGAAAAGCAATGGAATTAAGCTACTAAAAAGAGTTATCAGGGGAAGGAAGCTTTTCACACCGGATTAATATAAATATATGAATAAACAAAAACGACTCATGTTTGAATGCATGAGTCGTCTATTAATAATAGGAGAAAGATTATAATTTCTCTATTTCTTCTTTCGAAATACCCGTAGATTTTATGATAATATCATCATCCACTCCTAATTCTTTCAATTTACGGGCTGTTTCTCGTATACCTTTTTGTATACCTTTTTGTTCTGCAAAGTCCAACGTATTAAAATAATCGTTGTAAACTTTCCATTCTTCCTCGTACTGCATTCTTTCCTCCTGGGTCATATTCGCTTTGGAGGCTAACTTTTCCAGTCGCTCAAAAACGGCTTTACGAGCCTTGAAAGGCATTCGATCAAGTGTATCCATGTGCTTTAATATATAAATCCAGCGTTCAAAATCATTTTCACATTCATCCTCTTCTTTACCTTAATTCCGCAACACTATTATAAAATATTTTTTTTAAGTACCTGAGCAACAA
>OKSH01002196.1_pt1 | contig 15220 bp, 9 predicted proteins | sample 1601231 | NCBI WGS metagenome assembly OKSH01 (sample SAMEA3541596, study PRJEB24748) | human gut metagenome | biome: human gut; feature: human-associated habitat; material: faeces | place: China | collected 2012 | reverse complement strand
TAAAGGCGGCTTCCGGGTTGTTCCACGGCAGGCCGTGAACACCGGTAAAGGCCGGTACGGCGTACCCTTCCATCACCTGTTCAGACAGCAATTTGCGGTCAATCGCATAGTTGATGGCTTTACGGATGGCAACATCAGCGGTGATATCGTTACCGATCGGGTAACCCTGTGCATCTTTTTCACCGGCTTTCGGGATAGGGAAAACAATACCCCGGTTTTCCACGCTGGCGCGCTCCACCAGTTTCATTCCTTTGACATCACCGGCAGTTGCGGCAATCACCGGCGGAATGCGGACAACCTCAAGCTGGCGGCTCTGTGCGGCAGCAAAGGCGGCATCCTCATCCAGGAAGACAAACACCAGCTTGTTAAAGTCATTTTTCGGCCCGGCGTAGTACGGGTTAGCCTCAACAATCAGCTGCTGGCCCGGCTGGAAAGCTACCAGGCGGTACGGCCCGGCACCCACCGGTTTTTGAGCATACTGTCTGGCATCATATTTATCGGCGGATACAATGCCGAGAGAGCCGAGCACGTTGATAAACGTACTCTGAGGTTCGGACAGGGTGATTTTCACTGTCAGCGGATCAATTTCCTCTGCTTTGGCAAAGTTACCCATATCGATTTTACCGCCGCCGGCGGCCGCATTGTTATAGGTGAACGCCACATCTTTGGCGGTCAGCGGGGAGCCGTCAGAGAATTTCAGGTCTTTTTTCAGCTTCAGTGTCCACTCTTTGCCGTCGGCATTGTGGTCGTAGCTGTCCAGCAGGTAGCTGTGCCAGGAAAGATCGGCCTTTTGTTTGAGCAGCGGGCTGTGCAGTAACAGATAACTGCCGTGGCTCCAGCCGAGCATCGGGTCAAACCCTTCTGTCGGTTCTGCGCCGATGGCCAGCCGCAATGTATGACCGGTATTTTCTGCCGCAGCCAGCGCTGAAGCACTGATTGCTGTACCTAACAGCAGAGAGACGAGTGTTCTTGCAAAAACTGACTTTTTAGTCATTACTTGTCCTTACCTAACTAAAATTTACAATGTTTAATTTTGAGTTAATCCGGCGTTACGCAAAATCACCTATAAAAAATTAATCTACCAAAGAAAACAGAGTTTATACCACTAAAATCACGTCCGAAAATGATGCATATTAATGAATCGTGGTAAAAATCGGATTTCTCATATATTAAATTCTTTTATTCAATCCTGCTGCTGAATAATAACATCATTACATATTTCTCTGATAATTTCAGAATGAAATATTTTGTAACAACCTACCCGTAAACAGACTAAAAATGATTATTTGCCAAAGCATTATGATGTTTACACACGGGCTCGCAGGTGATGTTATCAGCATGACAGTTACACATTTCTTAACAGCTTAACACACTCTTTTTGATTATAACGGTTGAATTCTCTTTAGTATTATATATTAATAATATTAATTATTTTCTTTCGGAAAATATAATCATAACACGTCATCACAGGATTTTATCCAGGTCTGAACCCGCTTTACTGCGCCTGTTGCAATATGAGTAACTGAAACTCATTCAGATAAATTAAGAAAACCACAGAAAAACCGAAATATTAAGCAGAGAAAAGATAACAAGGGAAACAAAAATGCGGAAAATACAGACAATTCCTGGTAATAAAAACGTAACTTCGGGAATTGTCTGCTGGTTACAGGTAAAAACCGATGGGAGTGACTATCTCAATATGACCGTTTCTGCCGCGTTCCTGTGGCGGCAGCGGGAAAGGTGATGCCCGTTGTACGGTGGCAAGCGCTTCTTTATCGAGCAGTTTTGTGCCGGATGAATTAACCAGCTCCGCAGAGACAACATTTCCCTGCATGTTCAGAGTCACTTTCACATGAGAAACGCCGGTGGATTTATAGCGCAGCAGTGCGCGCGGATAGCGTTTATATTTCGCCAGATGCGAATGTACCGAGCTTTCCCAGCCGGTACTGCCGCTGACCGGCTGCGGTGCATGGCTGGTAAAATCCGCACGGCTCGCGGAACTGTCGCCCTGACGCGGCGCGGAAGTGCTTTCTGCCGGTACCGGAGACGGATTATCCGTTTCCGGCATTTTGATCTCTGTTACCGGTTTTTTGTCCGCTTTTTTCTTTGGTTTTTCCGCTTTCCGTGTCCAGGTGCCCTGGTCAGAAACCGCCAGTTTATCGACAGCAGACTCCCGCTCCGGCTCAGCCACCGGCTGTGGTGCCGGTTGTGACATCACCTGTCTGACACCTTCCGCCTTTTCCGGCGGGGCACTTTCCAGCTGATAAACTCCCGGCATCAGCACAAACGCCGGGGGCAGCATGCCTTTCGGCTCATCCGCTGAAAAACCCAGCCAGCCCAGAAACAGTGCCAGCAGCAGCGCATGAGCACCCACACTGGCAGCTGTGCCGCCGACTGAGTATCGCCTGTTCTGATAACAGGCCGCAGCCACATTCAACATCACTCAACTCACTTTTTTAATCGTTATTCACGTATTTCAATTTGTAAAATTACAGGCATAATGATAACGCAAATGATATTGCTTTTTATTATTAAATAATAATTCAAATAACAACAATGAGATTTTTTGGATTTTTCTAAGCAATGCGTAATGACTCCTTCAATTACGATGACTTCGATACACACCAGAAAAATGACGACTGAAAAATCGGTAAGCAGGCTTATCGCCGGAGCTTATCACTCAACCTACCATCAGCTTGTCCGCTTCTTCCATAAGCGGCTGGGCAACAGTCAGGATGCACGGGATTTGTCGCAGGATGTGTTTGCCCGCTGGCTCAAAGGCGGCAACGAGACATCTGTGCAGGAAACCCGCGCGTTCCTGTTTAAGATCGCCAACAATGTGCTGACCGACCACTGGCGTCACAGCCGGCGGAAGGGCCGAGACCGGGTCAGTGAATGGGATGATTCACTGACAGAGAAAGTGGCACAGGCACACGCCGATCCTCAGGTACAGCTCGAACACCGGCAGCGGCTGGACAGGCTGTATCAGGTGCTGAATGAACTGCCGCCCCGTCAGCGCGAAGCCTTTGTGCTTTACCGGTTTGACGGACTTTCGCAAAGTGACATTGCCGAACAGATGGATATTTCTGTCAGTATGGTGGAAAAGCATATCGCCCGCGCCCTGCTGCAATGTAAACGCGCCATGAATGCCGCAGAACAGAAGGACGGGGAATGACAGACCGGCGGGAGCAGGACGAACGGGAAGACGCCGCCGCACTGTGGTTTACGCGCTGGCACAGCCAGAGCATGACGGCACAGCAGCAGCGGGAATTACAGGCATGGCTGGCGGCTTCCCCGGAAAACCGGCAGGCGTTTGATGATATGGCGCTGCTGTGGCGGGAGATGTCGGCCCTGCCGCGCCCGGAAATCACAGAGCAGGCACCCGCCCGGGCTTTTCCGCTTCTGCGCCCGCTGCGCCATACCCTCGCCGGGCTGTTTATCCTGGTGATGCTGTTTCTGCCCTACAGCCAGTTACCTGCCCTGCTGATGGATAACCTGACGCTCGCCACCGCCGCAGAAAGCAAATCCATGATCCTGCCGGACGGCAGCCGTATTTTTCTCAGCCGTGACAGCGAAGCGGATATTGCCTATGAACAGACACACCGCCGCATTTCCCTGGTGCGCGGTACCGCCTTTTTTCAGGTGAAATCCAACCCGTGGCGGCCGTTTGTCATCCGTGCGGACGGCAGAGAGATAACAGTTGTCGGCACGGAATTTGATGTCAGCCGCCGGGGAACGGAAGTGGCGGTCTCTGTGGCAAACGGGATTGTCGCCCTGCGGGATGCGCCGGATGAAAAACCGGTGTATCTGCGCGCCGGGGATAAAGCCGTCAGCCCCGCACAGGGATCGGCACTGCTGCTCAGCCATATCCCGCCGGAACAGGCCGGGGAATGGCGCAACGGACAAATCACCCTCACCGATACCCCGCTGCGTGATGTTGTTGCCCGCCTCGCACCTTACAGCAACCACCCCGTCTCCCTTGCCGCCAATGTGATGGATCTGACCGTCTCCGGCCGGGTCACCCTTTCCGAAACAGATGCCTTTTTTACGGCATTGCCGCTGCTGTTACCGGTTGAAGTCACCGAACTGCATGACGGCAGCCTGTTGATTGTGAAGAAAAATAAAAATAAATGAAAAAAAGAATAATTATCAGGTGAGGATAATTCTCATTTCCGCGTCTTCTGATACAGGGGATAACTATGACACTTCCGGAAATGATAAAAATGACAATAAAACCATCACCATTCAGCATCAGGGCGGTCAGTTCTGCCATTGTGCTGGCACTCGGGCTGACAGCGGCACCGGCCGGGGCGGCAGATCTCACTCTTGATCTGCCGGAACAGGCACTGAGCCGTTCACTGAATACCATCGCGCAACAGGGACAAATCCAGTTACTGTATGATGCCGGACAACTCGGCGCACTGCGGGCACCGGCTCTGCACGGCAGCTATTCCGCACAGACCGCCATCCAGACACTGCTGGCAGGCTCCGGCCTGACGCTGGTGCAGCAGGGCAGCAGCTATGTTATCCGCCCGCTGACAACCGAAGCGGAAACCATTTTAATCCCGGAAACCCGGGTTCAGGGCGAACTGGCTTACCATCCGGCCACGGATGTCATGTCTGCCCCGCAATACATTACTGCGGAGGAGATCCGCCAGCGCAATACCGGCGACGGCAACGTCACGGAACTGCTGCGCACCAACCCGGCGGTACAGTTCGCCGGTAATGACAGCTCGTCCCTCAACCAGGGCGAAATCAAACCATCACGGATTTCCATTCACGGCGCATCCAGTTTCCAGAACGCCTATAAACTCGACGGCATCAGTTTTAACAACGATTTCGACCCGGCAAAAGATACCCTGGGTGAAACCTCCACCCGTCTGGACAGCGGCGACCAGGGCATGTATATCGACAGCCGTCTGATCGACAGCGTGACGGTTTACGATAACAACATCCCGGTGGAATTCGGCGGCTTTACCGGCGGCAGTGTGGATGTCACCAGCCGCCGCTGGAACGGCGAAAACAGCGGCCATATGTATTACCGCACCACCCGCTCCTCCTGGAATCATCTGTTTGAGGATTCCTCACAGCCGATTGATTCATCGAAAAATGATATCAGTCATCCGGCCCGTTTCCAGAATGAATATAACAAACACGATTTCGGCGGCTGGTTTGAAGTCGGCGTAACAGAAAACAGCGGCCTGACGGTATCCGCCTCCCGCCGTACCTCCACCATCCCGGCCAATACCTCGGTACTGATGGCAGTGATGGAAGGTGAAGAACTGGTCGGTTATGAGTTTGATAAGCGCAAACGCAACCAGAAACGTACCTCAGACAACCTGTTTGTGAAGTATGCAATGGATCTCTCGCCGGTCACCACGGCGGATATTTCCCTGAATTATTCTGACTACAAGGCGCGTTTATTCGCCTCCAATATTGCCAACTCCGGTTATGACAATAACCACAAAGGGTTAGGTGTGACCGGTGTTCTGAAACACCAGACCAGCCTGGCTGATCTGGAATTCACCCTGGGTTATCAGAAACTGAAAGATAACCGCGTGAATGACGAGCAGAATTTCTATGAAATGAAGAACCGGTCACCGGACGGAAAAACGATTGTTAACACCAAAATGGGCGGACTGGGTGATCTGCGGACAGAGCAGGACAATGTCACCACCAAAGCCGTTGCCCGTTTCCTGCCGTCAGAAGGGTTCGGGATAACACACCGCCCGACACTCGGGATGGAATCCACCCATACCAAAGGCCGCTATATCCGCGATAAGTCGCACTATCACACCAGCGAGGACTATGTCAGCTATGCGGAATGGGGGTTTGAGGATCCGGTAGTCAACAAGCACCGCTTCCTGCCGGGAACCGCCTCTGTCAGTTATAACAACTACTCCCTGTTTGCCGATGACAATATTGAAATCGGCCGCCTGACACTGCGTCCGGGTGTCCGTGTTGACCGGGATGATTTTGTCCGGCAAACCAATATCGCGCCGCGCCTGGCCGCCACTTACGACCTGTTCGGTAATAAAGAAACATTGCTGATCGCCGGTGCCAACCGTTATTACGGCCGCTCCATGCTGACTTATGCCCTGTACGGCGCGCAGAATGCCGGGCTGGAAAAATGCTATATGTGCGGCTTTATGGGCATGGATCCGACCTGGGATAAAACCAATGATTATGAAGGTCTGGATTCACTGAAAACCCCGTATAACGATGAGATTTCCCTCGGCCTGCAACAGGAAATCCTCAGCACCACCTGGCGTCTGACCTATGTCCACCGTGAAGGTTACGATGAAGTCCGCAGCCGCACCAAATACAACAACCTGACCGGGTCAGATAAATACTCCGATAAAGGAAAAATCCGTACCTTTGATAATGCCGGACGCAGCAAACATGACTCCGTTACCCTGGCTGTCAGCAACAGTCAGCCGTGGGAATGGGGACAGGCAACCCATGTCTTTACCTCCTCAATCGTCTGGCAGGATACCAAAACCAACTTCCCGTCTGACCAGGGCTATGCCTTCTTTGAACCGGGCACTGCCATTAACTCCGACAAAGTGATGTACGGCGGCAAAGTGATCGATGTCAGTGATCTGCCTGCCAGTAACTTTAACTCGCCGCTGAAGCTGAACGTTGAGCTGACCAGTGACTGGGATAACTACAACATTTCCTGGTACAACCGCCTGCAATGGTGGGGCGCGCGTAATCAGGCTGTCCGTCATGACAACGAAGTGGTCCGTGATCCGCAGTACGGCGAGTTACGTGTCTATCAGAAAGAGCATTTCGCATCCAAATTCACCTGGGATACCCGCGTGAACTGGAAACCGGAGTTTGCTTACGGCGCGTCTGTCTCGCTGGAAGTGAATAACGTTCTGAATAACAAAAATGTCGCGGATACCTTTATCTACGCCGGTAACAAGGTGATTGCCTATGATCCGGGCCGTCAGTTCTGGTTACAGCTGAATTACGATTTTTAATCTGAGCATGTGAGCAATGTCTCTTAACGTTATGAATAATCAATGAAAACAATAAAACAATTTTTCTGGCTGGTGAAGCCGTTCTGGGGGCGGCGTGCCGCCCTGTTTTGCTGGTTCTTACTGTTGTTGTCTCTCGGGCTGACACTCTCCTCTGTCTGGTTCAATATCCGCATGAACCAGTGGAACGGGGATTTTTATAATGCACTGCAAAAGCTGGACGGCGCGGCGCTGTATCAGCTGATCAAATTTTTCGTCGTGCTGGTCAGCGGGCTGATTCTGGTGGTGGTGCTCGGCACGTATTTCCGGCAGAAACTGGCTATCCGCTGGCGGGAGGGGATGACAGAACAGATCCTCAGCCGCTGGCTGTCGCCGCAGAGCCGCCATTACCTGCTGCGCCTGACCGCCCGCGAGCCGGATAACCCGGATCAGCGGATTGCCGAGGATGTCCGCCTGCTGGTGGAATCTACCCTCAGTCTGCTGATCACCTTCCTGCATTCACTGCTGACCCTGATTTCCTTTGCCGCCATCCTCTGGCAGCTTTCCGGCAGTATTCTGCTCTCTGTCGCCGGTACTGACTGGCGCATCGACGGCTATATGTTCTGGGCCTGTATCGCCTACACCTTAGTGGGTATCGCGCTGACACAGCTTATCGGCGGGCCGCTGCGCAAACTGAATATGGAAAAACAGCAGCGTGAGGCGGATTACCGTGCGGCACTGATCACCCGCAGACAGCACGGCGATGCCATTGCCGGACAGCGGGGGGAGTTACAGGATAAACAGCAATTGCTGGCCCGCTTTGCCCGGGTGGCGGCCAACTGGAATCAGCTGATCCGCTGCGAGCGGAATTTATCCTTTTATACCGTGGGTTATCAGCAGGTGACCGCACTGGCACCGATCCTGTTTGCTCTGCCGAAATTCCTCGCCGGGGAACTGATGCTGGGCGGATTAATGCAGCTGCGTCAGGCCTTCAGCAGTGTTGCGACGTCACTCGGCTGGTTTATTTTTGCCTATAAAGAGATAGCCGCCTGGCAGGCGACGGTAACCCGTCTGTACCATTTCGTCCGTCTGCTGGAAAATGACGCGGTGTCTGATGTCACCGAAACCCGTCAGTCGGCAGTGCGCCTGGATGTTTGCGCCGATATTCTGCTGCCGGATAATCGTCCTCTGCTGGAGAATGTCTCACTCTCTCTGCACGCCGGAGAATTTGCCATTATCAGCGGCCGCTCCGGACTGGGTAAATCCACTCTGCTGCGCACACTCAGCGGTCACTGGCCTTATTACCGGGGCAATATCAGCCGTGAACAGGATGTAATGTGGGTGCCGCAGTCACTTTATCTGCCGTCCGGGACACTGAAATCCCTGCTCGCCTATCCGCATACCGCCGCACAGTTCACGCCGGAGGCTTACCGCGAAGTGCTGGACGCCACCGGGCTTGCTGCACTGACACCACAACTGGATACCGATGCCGACTGGCGTCAGCGCCTGTCCGGCGGTGAACAGCAGCGGTTGCTGATCGCCCGTCTGCTGCTCAGTCAGCCAAAGCTGATGCTGCTCGATGAAATTACCTCCGCACTGGATGATGACAATGCGGTCCGCATGATCCGTCTGCTCCGTCAGCGTCTGCCGGACAGCACGCTTCTGCTGGTCAGCCACCAGCGTTTTCTTCAGCAGGAGGCAGATCGCGTGATCGCCCTGTCCGCCCCTGCCGCCACCTGCACATCAGGAGTCCGATATGCATTATAAACTGACCTTTGCCGGTGTGGTGCTGATCCTCACCGGCTGTACCGCTGTCAGCACAACCGGCACAGATAACCGTCCGCTGCCGCAGCGCAGTGATTTACAGCACATCCGCCTGGCAAACGGCATGAATGTGTATCTTCTGTCACGCCCGCAGCCCGGCGCAGAGCTGCGGCTGCTGGTGGAAAGCGGTTCATTACAGGAAACAGAAGAGCAGCGCGGTCTCGCGCATTTCACCGAACATATGGCCTTTAAAGGCACCACGCATTTCCCGGACACACAGAGTTTTAAACAGCTGGAAAAACAGGGGCTGAATCTCGGCAGCCATGTGAATGCCGCCACCAGCCTCAATTCCACTGTCTATAAACTGTCGCTGCCGCAGGCCACCCCGGAACAGATTCAGACCGGTTTGCAGGTACTCGCCGACTGGGCACAGGGCATGACCTTTGACCCTGTTGCGTTTGATAAAGAACGTTCCGTGATTATTGAGGAGTGGCGGCTGCGTCAGGGCATCGGCTTCCGCATCAATAATGCCCTTGAGCAACTGCGCTATGCGGGCAGTCTCTATGCGGAGCGTGACCCGATCGGGTTATTGGATGTGATCCGCCATGCACCGGTCAGCACAGCAAAAGACTATTATCAGACCTGGTATCAGCCGCAGCGGATGAGTCTGGTGGTTATCGGACAGTTTAACCGCCACGACGTCAGCAATCTGGCGGAGGCGTATTTTAATCAGCCCGCCAAAGAAGATGCCGCACAGGATGATCCGGCCCGTCAGCGCTTTGCCCCGCAGCCGGGACTGCTGGTAAAACCCGTCTTCGATAAAGAGCAGGGACAGCGCATTATGCAGTTCGCGCTGCAGCGGGATATCCGCGCGCCGCTCAATACCCGTGACGGGCAGTATGATGACCTGCTGGATAATCTCTGGGTGACTATCCTCAACCAGCGCCTGACCGCGCTGGTGGATAACGGACAGCTACCGGCTGCCAGTATCAACCCGCAGGGCGCCATGCTGGACAGCCGCCGTCTTCAGCAACTGATGATAGTGCATCCGCAGGGCGGGGATTACCTCGGCAGTATCACCTTATTGTGGACAGAAATTCAGCGCCTGGCGACACAACCCGTCACACAGACAGAGCTGGACGATGCCCGGCAGAGCCTGCTGGCAAAACTCAGTCAGCAGGCCGCCGGTGAATCCCGCTACGGTAATGATTATCTCGCCGATACCATCACCACCGCACTGGAATACAGAATGCCGGTTCAGGACAAACGTCAGCAGCTCACCACAGCATGGGAACTGCTCAAACCGGTCACACCGGATACGCTGAAAACCCATGTGAGCGGATTCCTGAATCAGGCATCACCACGGCTGGCGCTGCTCGGGCCGGACAGCGAACAGGCCCGTTTTGATGAGAAAGCGTTCACTGACCGCTGGCAGCAGATCCGGCAGTCCGCCCCCGGGCCGTTTTCCCTGACCGTGCGGCAGGTCGCGCTGAATGTCACCCCGGCGGCGGCCGGCAGCATTGTTCAGGAGCAGGCACTGCCGTTACCGTCCACGGAATCGTGGCAGTTATCCAACGGTCTGCGGGTCATTGTGCATCAGGATAAAAGCCTGAAAGATAATATTCAGATCAATCTGCGCATTCCGGGCGGCCGCTCACTGGAGCCTGCCGGACAGGAAGGACTGACCGACTGGGCACTGAAACTGCCGGAAAGCAGCGGTTACGGTGAGCTGAGTGCCCGTGAGCTGGCCTTATTCAGTAAACAGCACAGTCTCAGCCTGCGGCCGTACAGTGAGCTTCTGAATCACGGCTTCCGGGGTGAAGCACCGCCGGAAGAACTGGATACCCTGCTGAAACTGCTGCATCTGAAGATCACACAGCCGCAGTTCAGCGGCGAAAAATTACTCCGCAATCAGCAACTGACACTGGAAAGCCTGAACAGCACTCCGGTGGAGCGCCGCTTCCTGGATGCCATTAACCGCGAAAGCCATACTAATGGCGAACATCTGGTAATAAATGAAAACGGCGGCTGGCGTCAGTTTACTGCCGCGCAGTTACAGCAAAATCACCGTCTCCTGCTCAGCCCGGTACAGGACATGACACTGGTGATCAGCGGTGCGGCAGATAAAAAACAGATAAAACAGGCTGTTGAGAAATGGATCGCCACCCTTCCCGCTTCCGGGCAGCGCCTGCAGTGGCGGGATCCGGCTATCGCACCCAAAATGCAATCTTTCAGCCGGACTTACCCGATAGCCAGCTCTGATAAAACCATGGTGAGTATTCAGTATGCCGCTCCGGCGCAGTGGTCACAGAAAGAAAGCCTGACGCTGCAACTGGCCGACAGCATCATCAGCAAACAGTTACGCGGCGCATTGCGGGAACAGGCGGGCGGTATTTATGCCCTGAGTTTCTCCTCTATGCTGGCAAAACTGCCGTCACCGTACTACAGCGCCCGGCTGAATTTCACCACCGCTCCTCAGCGCGCCGCAGAGATGACGGTACTGAGCCGGAATGTGCTGAAAACCCTGAAAACAAACGGTGTGAGTGACAATGCCCTGAAAGAAGCCAGAGCCAACTGGTTACTGGAAAAACAGCAGGTTTATCAGAGTGCTGCGTTCTGGACAGAATCACTGGCTCAGATTGCCGGGGACGATAATGAGTTTACACGGATAACCGCAGAAGAGGCGTTAGTTAATCAGATTACCGCAGAGGATATAAACCGGGCATTATCCCGCTACAGCGGTGAGAATGAAAAATTATTTATGCTCACCCCGCCATAATAATAAAGCCGCTTAACAGCGGCTTTATTATTTACGTTAACTGATAAAAATAACAATCATTGTATTAACGGATAATGAGAATATATTTTTTGATATATCTCCGTATTATCACCCGAATGGGGTAGAGATAAAGAGAAACACAGTTGTTATATTTTCTGCGGGTGCCTGATTCTGTCCGGATCAGGCTATATTCCCCCTGTTCCGGATAGAAGAAAGCCCCGATTACGTTTTTCAACATAAACCGGGGCCGAATCTCTACCCAACAATAGGGATTCTGCCTCCTTAAATTAAAGGAGTCAAGAGAAATGACCAGCTTACCTGTTAAAGATTCAACTGTAATTATACTCTGCTTTATGTTTTGCGTTACAGTTACAATTAATATAACAGGCTATTTGTCGCTATCTTTTGATAGCACGAATATACTGGTACAGGCGCAGCCACCTCATAAGGGCAGCTAGTGCTGAGGGGGGAGAAATCCCCCCGTTTCTCTCTGTTGCAGGTAGCGGTTAATCAGGCACCTTATTTTACTTTCTTATTAACATTAATTTTATCCATAACCTACGCTAAAATTCTCAATAAAACCTGTGACTTTAGTTTTAAAATTATGATAGGAAATGGTATTTCAGAAATTCATACCAGACCTGATAACAGTAAATAATAAAAAAACCGCTGCAGGGAAATAATACCGGCAGCGGTTTTTATAATGACTGAAATAAATTACTTCTTATCGCCCAGTAAAACAGATTCCAGCGCGATAGTGATCATTTCATTAAAAGTAGTCTGGCGCTCTTCTGCCGGTAAATTTTCACCGGTACGGATATGGTCAGAAACGGTGCAGATAGTCAGTGCTTTTGCACCGAATTCAGCAGCCACACCATAAATACCGGCAGCTTCCATTTCCACGCCCAGAATGCCGTATTTTTCCATCACGTCAAACATTTGCGGATCCGGTGTATAGAATAAATCCGTAGAGAAGATATTACCGACACGCGCTGGGATCCCGGCGGTTTCTGCCGCTTCAACCGCATTACGTACCAGCCCGAAGTCCGCGATAGCCGCGAAATCGTTATCCTTGAAACGCAGACGGTTCACTTTGGAATCCGTGCTCGCGCCCATGCCGATAACCACATCACGCAGTTTGACATCACGGCTGATAGCCCCGCAGGAACCGACGCGGATAATGGTTTTCACGTCAAATTCAGTGATCAGCTCTTTGGCATAAATAGAGCAGGACGGGATCCCCATACCGTGGCCCATCACGGAGATACGGCGGCCTTTATAGGTTCCGGTAAAACCCAGCATGCCACGCACATTGTTGACTTGTTTAATATCTTCCAGAAAATTTTCTGCAATGTATTTCGCGCGCAGCGGGTCGCCGGGCATCAGAACAACATCAGCAAAATCACCGCGTTCGGCATTAATGTGAGGGGTAGCCATAAAAAAATCCTTTCAGTCAATCCAAAGGGAAAGGGCAGACTGAAAGCCTGCCCGAAAAAAAAGACACATTACAGCATGTTTTTGCCGTAATCCATCGGGGATAAATTAAAATAGGATGCAACAGTCTGCCCGATGTCCGCGAAGGTTTCACGGTAACCCAGAGAGCCCGGTTTGACTTTCGGCCCGTACACCAGCACAGGGATATGTTCGCGGGTGTGATCGGTACCCGGCCAGGTCGGGTCACAACCGTGGTCTGCGGTCAGGATCAGAATATCGTCCTCTTTCACCAGCTTCAGCATTTCCGGCAGACGGCGGTCAAACAGCTCCAGCGCAGCAGCATAACCTGCCACATCACGGCGGTGACCGTACGAGGAATCGAAATCAACGAAGTTGGTAAACACGATGGTGTTATCACCCGCCAGTTTCATCTCTTCCAGTGATGCATCAAACAGCGCATCAATACCGGTCGCTTTCACTTTTTTGGTGATACCGACATGGGCATAAATATCCGCGATTTTACCGATAGATACCACTTCGCCCTGCTTCTCTTCCACCAGCTTCTGCAGCATGGTCGCTGACGGCGGCTCGACCGCGTAGTCGTGACGGTTACCGGTACGTTCAAATGAACCGGCTTTTTCACCGGTAAACGGACGCGCAATCACACGGCCGATGTTGTAACCGCCTTTGGTCAGTTCTTCGCGGGCAATTTCGCACAGCTCATACAGTTTTTCCAGGCCATACGTTTCTTCGTGACAGGCAATCTGGAAAACGGAATCCGCAGAGGTATAGAAAATCGGTTTGCCGGTTTTCATATGCTCTTCGCCGAGCTGATCCAGAATCACAGTACCGGATGAGTGGCAGTTGCCGAGGTATCCCGGCAGATTGGCGCGTTTAACGAGGATATCCAGTAATTCCTGCGGGAAGCTGTTTTCATGATCGCTGAAATAGCCCCAGTCAAACAGAACCGGCACCCCGGCAATTTCCCAGTGGCCGGACGGGGTATCTTTACCGGAAGATAATTCCCCGGCATAGCCGTATGCGCCGATAATTTCCGCATTCTTATCCAGACCTTCCGGGAAGTGTCCGGTGGATTCCTCAGCTGCTTTACCCAGCCCCAGACGGGACAGATTAGGCAGATGCAGCGGGCCTTTACGGCCTTTATCTGCTTCACCGCGGGCACAGGCCTGTGCGATATGACCTAACGTGTCAGCGCCGGTGTCGCCGAAATCAGCGGCATCATGTGCTGCGCCGATACCGAATGAATCCAGCACCATAATAAATGTACGTTTCATACTTCTCTCCTGTGTCAGATCACGTCAGGATGCAGGGCTCCGCGTGAATAACAAAATTGTTCTTATTCGCTGATCCGGCGGTAAATCAGCGGGGTATCTGTAACCGGGCTCTCACTGAGTGTGACTGCCCGGCGCACGGCCTGAGCAGCTTCATTCCACGCATCTTCATTATTGGCGTGGATCATCGCCAGCGGCATCTGTCCGTCAGCAACACTGTTGATCGGCGCGATATCACTTAACCCGACACTGTAGTCAATCGGGTCGCTGGCCTTACGGCGTCCGCCGCCCAGCGAAACAACCGCCATACCCAGTGCGCGGGTATCCATGGCGGTCACAATCCCTTCTGTCTCAGCATAGACCGGTTTACTGAGCACTGCCGATGGCAGATAGTGCGAATAGCGTTCGATAAAATCAGCCGGTCCGCGCTGCGCGGCAACCATCCGGCCAAAGATTTCCGCCGCTTTGCCATTATCCAGCACCTGCTGTAATTTTGCTTCCGCCTCTGTGCGGTCAGCCGCCAGCCCGCCGGAAACCAGCATCTCTTTGCACAGCGCCATAGTGACTTCATACAGGCGCGGATTGCGGTACTCACCGGTCAGGAAACGCACCGCTTCACGCACTTCCACCGCATTACCGGCGCTGGAGGCCAGCACCTGGTTCATATCGGTCAGCAGCGCGGTGGTGCGCACGCCGGCGCCGTTGGCGACCCCGACGATCGCTTGCGCCAGCTGCTCTGATAATTCATAGGTTGGCATAAATGCCCCGGAACCGACTTTCACATCCATCACCAGTGCATCCAGTCCTTCGGCCAGTTTTTTGCCGAGGATAGAGGCGGTGATCAGCGGAATGGAATCCACGGTTGCCGTAATATCGCGGGTCGCATAGAAACGCTTGTCCGCCGGTGCCAGTGAGTTGGTCTGGCCGATAATCGCCACACCGGTCTCTTTGATGATACGGCGGAAAGTTTCATCATCCGGGAAAATATC
>OKSH01002194.1_pt1 | contig 15223 bp, 12 predicted proteins | sample 1601231 | NCBI WGS metagenome assembly OKSH01 (sample SAMEA3541596, study PRJEB24748) | human gut metagenome | biome: human gut; feature: human-associated habitat; material: faeces | place: China | collected 2012 | reverse complement strand
GCCGCCTGAAAATAAACAGCGTAAAAGAGCTGGAGCCAGTACTCAAATCCGTGAAATTCGAGAAGGACCGGCGCAACATTTCCCAGCAGATCATTGACCAGATGATTACGGGAAGTGAAAAGCGTTACCATATTTACCAGGAGCTGCGGGCCGGCCAGGACGGCATAAGCGAAGACGAGCGCCATGCAGTGGAATATTTTTTCAGCCAGTGGGTTCCCCTGGAACAGCTGCTTAACCGCGTTTCCTCCAAAAACTCCCCCAAGGTGCGGGGAGCCTTCAATATCAACACCCTGAAGCGGCTGAATCTGCTGGACAAGGAGTGCATCAACCAGATTGTGTCCCTGCGCAAGATCCGCAATGTGCTGATTCACGATATTGAAATTCCGGAAGCAGATTATATCAACCGGCAGGGAGACGAAGCCCAGTCCCTGTTCCACAAGCTGTCGGAACAGTTTGCCGCCCCGGCTTAAGATCAAAGGATACTTAAACCGGCTGCTTTTGGCGTTTTTCGTGGATGATAATGGAGCACAGGCATCCGGGGCGGGCCATGGCGGCGGGCACAGGCCGTCATCATCCCCTCCCCCAGAACTTGCGGATTTCATCCCGGCTCAGCCCCAGCGCAAACTCCTTTTTCAGCACCAGGAACTGTTCCAGTTCCAGCAGACCCAGGTACAGTAAGGCCCGGCTCTCAAATTCCTGTCTGCGGACAGGAAGAGGCTGGGCCTTCATCTGTAATTTCACATGTTCAAGCTCATCAAGCAACCCCAGGGCATTGTTCCTTTCGTGGAAGGAACCGCTTACAGATTGAAGCAGGTCCGCCACCACCAGCGCCTGGTCCGGTGTGGACTCCATTCTTGAAAAGCAGTCCCGCATCCTGCAAAGGATGGCAAACTGGTTCTTCCTCAGCCCCATATAGGCAAGATAATAGCGCGTGTCCGCCAAAAGACTGTTCTCCATCCCCTCGTATGCTCTGCGTTCTCCCTGCTCCACTGCCTGCCCCAGGGCCTGAAACCCGCGGCCGTCCGGCTGCTCCCCATTCTCTCCCGGCGTCCCCAGCTCTGATGCCATCCGGCTCAGCAGGCTGATGAACATTTCCTCAATTTCCCTCTGTGCAGAGCGTATGGCTGTCCCCGAGCCGGGAATATACAGGTTGAGCACAACGCCCACCCCCGTGCCCACAAACAGCAGAAGGGCTTCATTGGCAATATCCGCCATTCCCATGGATCCCTCAGCCAGAATATGGGTCATCAGGACCGTGTTCACGGATATCCCCTCCTGTATGCCCCATTTCATGCACAGCGGGGTAAACATCAGAAGAAAAATCCCCATTGCCAAAGGCCGGTACCCTGCCAATGCAAAGGATACCGGCCCCAGGACCATTGCCGCCAGGAAAGCCAGAAACCGCCTGCCTGTAACCCGTATGGTTTCCCGCTTCGTATCCTGGATACTGAGCAGGGTAATCACACCGGCTGAGGAGCTGTATCTGAGGCCCAGCGCCTGGGCAGCCGCCATGGCAAGCATGCTTCCCACGGCTATTTTTAAGATTTTAAGTATACGGCCGTACCTGTGCATATACCCCTCCCGGTCACTTTATGACCCCCATTGTCTGTTATTATCTGTCATTGTCTCCCGATTGACCGGCATCCATACAAGCCAGGGACGGACGAGGCCGGCTGCCAGACCGGCTTATACCCCGCCGGAATGCTCTGCCAGCTTATGCTCTGCCGGAATGCTCCGCCAGATAAGCATCCAGTATGGCCGCTGCCAGTCCAACCAGCTCCTTGCAGGGGCGCGACTGGTAGTAGGCTTCGGTCCTGTCAGACGGTATGAAGCTGTCCTTTCCCATTCCCTCCAGGCCCAGAAGTTCCCGGCACAGCAGCGTTCCCGTCCTCTCCTTAAATGCCCCGGCCAGCTCCTGGATTCTTCTGTAGTGCTCAGTCTTGGCGTCCTTGTCATCAGGACTGTCATAGCCATACAGCAGGCCGGCTGCCATAAATATACCGCTGAGCGCCCCGCAGACCTCCCGCATCCGTCCCATACCGCCTCCAAAGGAAGAACTCAACCGCAGAGCCTCCTTTTCCTCCATACCGTGCAGGTCGCAGAATGCTGTAAACACAGACTGGGCGCAGTTATACCCGTCCAGAAACAACTCCATGGCTTTCCCTGCATGGAAGCTGGATTCCACATCTATTCTCATGAAATACCCTCCTTTTGCGGCTGTCATGTCCTGACAGCCCTGTTCCTGCCGGACAGAAGAGAACCGGCTGTCCGCCGGTTCTCTGCCTCCGGAATTCTCCGGAAAAATCACTTGAAATTATACTCAGTTACAATCTTCTCACGCCCGGTGGTCACATCTGTAAAATACTCATACAGGCAGATTCCCAGGTATGAACCCGATATATTCCACACATTCCTGTACCCCCGGTTCACAAGGGCCATACACGCATTATAGCTTCTCTGGCTGGAGCGGCAGTGGAGATACACAGGGCGATCCCTGGGTATCTCATCCAGACGGTCCCGAAGCTCCGACAATGGGATATTGACGGATGTCTTTAAATGACCCAGGCCGTACTCATTCTTTTCGCGCACATCTATAATGCACGCGCCTGTCTCCACCAGCTCCCGCACCTTCGTCACAGGCACCTGCCGTACTCTTCCATAGAGCAGGTTCAGGGCCGCCAGGGCTGCCTGGTTTACCACATCCTTGGCAGTGCCGAATACCGGGGAATAACACAGCTCCAGCTCCTTCAAATCCTCCAGGGTGCCTCCCATGGAAATCATGGCCGCAATGACATCAATCCTCTTATCCGCATTCCCCCGCCCAATGGCCTGGGCACCCAGAATCTTTCCTGTGGGATATTCATAAACCAGCTTAAAGTGCAGGGGAGCGCTTCCCGGCATAAGCCCCACCTTGTCCGTGGGTATGATGTACACAGAATCATGGGGAATACCGGCTTCTGCGGCTGCTTTTTCGTTCAGTCCGGTGGCCGCTGCGTTCAGGTCAAAGATACGGACCGCACAGGAACCAATGACCCCCTTGTTATTATGGGGTATACCGTACATATGGTCTGCCGCTGCCCTGGCCTGTCTCTGGGCCGGTCCCGCCAGAGCCAGTCTGGACGGCTTACGGGTCAGCCGGTTAAACACCTGAATGGCGTCTCCCACCGCATAGATGTCAGGGTCACTGGTCCTGTAATTATGGTCCACCTTAATGGCCCCAGTCTCTCCCAGCTCCAGCCCCATATCCTTAGCCAGTCCAGTCTCAGGCGCAACACCGATGGCCAGCACAGTCATCCCTGCCCTGACCGCCTTACCCGAAACCAGGGTAATGCTGTCTTCCCCGATGGCGCTGACACCGTCATTTACGATTACATCCACTCCATGGTCCAGCAGCTCCTTCTGGAGCATCTGGACCATATCATAATCAAAAGGCGCCATGATCTGGTCCTGGGCCTCAATGACAGATACATGCCTTCCGTCCATGTTCAGATTCTCGGCCACTTCAATGCCGATGAATCCGCCTCCCACCACAGCCACATCCCGGATCTGGCAGTCGGTGACAAATTTCTTCAGATTCACAATATCCGTCACATTCCTTACAGTGAATACATTGGGCCTGTCCACGCCCTCTATGCTCTTTGGACGGATGGGACTCGCCCCCGGAGAGAGGACCAAAATATCATACCGCTCCTCATAGACATCCCCGGTACACCCGTTTTTTACCCGGATGGTTTTCTTCTCCCTGTCCACTGACAGCACCTCGCTGTCCGTTCTCGCCTCTATGTCATACTGCTTCTTAAACTTCTCCGGACTCATCATGACCAGGGCATCGCTGTTCTTTACAGTGCCGCTGAGGTAGTAGGGGAGAGCACAGTTGGAAAAAGACACATGATGACCTCTCTCAAACATGATAATTTCAGACCGGGCATCCAGTCTCCTGGCCCTGGCCGCCACAGACGCGCCGCCTGCCACACCGCCAACAATCAATATTCTCATTTGCTCTGTTCCCTTTCTTCTGATATAATTCTCTCAAAACATGCATCCGCAATGTCCGCAGCCATACAAATCATGTCGAGACAGCGGGTATCCTCTTTTTTATAGGTCTTAACCAGCTCACAGCAGGCATCCGAACCAAAACGCTCCACAAATTCCTCCGCAAATGCGGCCACAGCCGGTTTAAGCTCCGGGGTGGCATGAGCCCTCTCATGAATGAGCCGGTAGCTGATGGCGGAACATCCTCCGCACAGCGCGCCGCATGCCTTCCCGCATCCCATTCCCCCTCCGAATCCGCCCACCAGCTTTACCGAATCATCCGGTATACCCAGGCAGTATTCATCATTCAGCGCCCGCAGCATGGCTTCCGCACAGTTATTATCCTTTTCGATGAAGTACTCATAAATCCTGTCCCTTGTCATCTTATCTCTCCTGTTCTCTCAGAGTATGATTGATCCATATTATAAATATTAGCACGTTCCAAGCCGTCAATGCAAGTTCTTTGACATTTTCCTCCGAAAAGCCCTATCTCCCTCCCTCAGCCACAACCTCCAAAAAATCAAAATCAGCATAATGGGCATGTTTTACGCGGTCCGCACATGTAATGCCTGCCATGGTCCCTGTAAACTCCCCGTACCTGCAGTACTCGTCGGAAAACCGCGTGGTATCAAAGATACGTCCGATTTTCTCATATTCCTGCCCGTCATAGCTCCATTCAAACCAGGACTGTCTGCCCTGCACATACAGCCTCAGATAAACAGGCCGGTCCTCCACCGGTATTCTGGTGTTGAGGAATTCTGTCTTTACTCCATTTTCCAGATGGATGACTGACAGAGCGCTCTGCCCCAGGGTCTCGCTGTAATATTTTCTGAGATTAATGTAATTCATATTGTCATAATAGAGAATCAGCCCTGCACTGTGCTGGTGGACCTTTGGCACGAACTCCATTTTGGTGGTGATTCTTGTGTACACGCTGGTCAGCTTTCTGGCCAGGATGCTCACCTTGTTTAAGGACGTCCTGGACTCCTGTCCCCTGAGCCGTACATAGCCCGGTCTGGCATTCACATCCGCAAACCTTTGGGGCATGATGCGGGGCGCATAATAAAAGTTTCCCAGCTCCCCGCTGTCAAATCCGTCAAAGTCCGGTATCCCCTCCACCGGTGCCTCCGGAAGGGATGTCTCCGGTACCTCTAACTTTGCCAGATTGCTTTTGTCCGCCATGCGCAGCCACCCATCCTCTGTCCACTCCATCTTTTGGATGGCGGTCTCCCTGCCCAGTGTACACCTAAGCTCCGGCACAAAGGGTCTTGCACAGAGATGGACCAGATACACTTCCCCTGTGGGAAGGTTCACATAGCTTCCGTGGCCGGATTTTTGAAGCACGGAATCCGGGTTGAAATACCTGGGCTTTAAATGGTCCGGGTCCTGCCGCTCATAGGACTCTCCCGGTACGCTGGTGACTATGGGATTCATGGGGTCCCCCTCATAGGGCCCCCACACATTCCTGGAACGCCCCATAGTGACACAGTGGTTATAACCCGTGCCGCCCTCCGCGCACATGATGTAATAAAACTCTCCTCTCCTGGTCAGATGGGGTGCTTCAATGCATCCCCTGTCCGTACCGCCCCGCCACATGCGCCTCGGATATCCCACGATTTCTTTTTTATCCGAATCATATTCCACCATGCAGATGGAGCCGGGCTTTTCATATCCTTCTCTTGTCTCCCATTCCAGGGAGACAATGTATTTCCTGCCATCGTCATCGTGGAATATGGATGCGTCAAAGCCTGAGGAATGCAGGTAGACCGGCTCACTCCAGGGTCCTCTGATGTCCTTTGCGGACACCAGAAAATTATCCACGTCAAAATACCTTGCATTCATGGAGTTCATGACCCCGTACACCACATAAAAGGTATCCTCCGCCTCACAGTATGTAAGACATGGCGCCCATACCCCCTTTGCGCTTGGAAGCTTCTTTAGGTCCACTTTTTCGTCATCCGTAAGGACATGGGTATAAAGCTCCCAGTTCTTCAGGTCCCGCGAATGATAGATGGGGATTCCGGGAAACCACTCAAAGGTGGATACGGCCAGATAGTAATCGTCTCCTTTCCTGCATATACAGGGGTCCGGGTTAAATCCCGGAAGAATAGGGTTATGTATCATCTCATCTCCTCCTTATCCGCCGGGAACCATCCAAAGGCAGCGCACCGGCCAAAATCCCAGCTGTCCCAGCCAACCCATCCGGCTTCATTGACCGTATCCGTCAGAAGCTTGTAGCTCCAGTAAAAATATCCGCTTCCCTTGTCCCAGGCCTCTGTCTGGGCCCTGGCCAGAGCCCTGTAGATACGGGCTTTCTCCATTTCATCCATCAGCTCCTGTCCGGACCCCTCCTCACCGTTTAACACGCTCCTGCCTCCCATTGTGTCACAGCCGCAGGCCAGGGAGTTGAAAAGACACCATTCTCCGCATATAACATCAAAATACTGCTGCATTTCCTCAATGTCCTTTGCAAAATGCCCGCGGATATAATCCAGGTAATCAGGAAGGGTCTGTCCGCAGCCTTCTGTCTCCGCAAACATAAGATACTGATGGGTGTCCAGCACCACGTTCACAAACCTGTCCTCCCTCATAAAATCCTTCCATGCCTTAAGTTCAAATCCATCGTGGATTACCACGTATTTTTCCTCCGGCATATACCTTCTCAGACAGTCATATGCCCTCAGATAAAATCCCCTCAGAAATTCCATGGAAACAGGCCCCGACCCCTCGGCCATGGAAGGCTCTGCCGGGGGATAACGGCCGGGCACGTCCATCAGCTTCCACATCCGCTCCGTGACAGGCTCGTTCAGGACCTCTATTCCCCACAGCCCCTCTCTTTCGCCGTACCGCTTTGCCAGCCGTTCCAGAACTCCCAGGACAAATTCCACCTCTGCCGGATTCTTTGACCATCTGCACACGCCGCAGATACCTCCGTTGTCAAAGCCCTTCCGGCGCCGTATGCAGGTCGATCAGTATCTTAAGCCCGTACCGCTCCGCCCAGCAGAAAGCCCTGTCCAGCTCCTCCACACAGCCGATAAAGGGCTCCCTGTCCCCAAATATGAAGTATGGGACAGGAATCCGCACAGCCTCCATGCCCATGGCGCGGATTGCCGCAAAGTCACGTTCCGTGATATACTCGGAGCGGTGTATCCTGATTCTGGCCTCGTACACCTCCCTTGAAAGCCAGCGGGGCAGATAATATTCATCCTGTGCCCCGGTCCCTTCAAACAGCGCCGGGCTCATCCATTTTTCCAGCACCAGCCAGTTTCCCAAATTTACACCCTTTATATGCATGATGTTCTCTCCTTTCTCACCCTCATCCTATTTCCTGTTCCGGCTCTTCAAGTCCGCAATAATGCCTGCAAACTCAGCGTCCAGATGATAGAAGCTCATAATAACCAGCCCTGCCGCGTAAATCCCAATGGGAATCCATACAAAACAGATCCTGATGGATGTGAGGGCTGAAGCTGACTGCGCGGCTGCCTGCCCCACATAACCTCCCAGTTCAAGAATCCATCCTAAAAGAGCAGATCCGATTCCGTTTCCAATCTTATATCCAAAGCTGCAGGCGCTGTTGACCAGCCCTTCTGTGCGGTATCCTGTCTTCCACTCTCCATAGTCAATGGTATCTGATACCATGGCCCACATGGTGGCCCCGCCGCATGCGTTTCCCAGGCCGCGGATAATGCTGGACACGATAATAAGGCCTATGGATCCTCCCGAGAAATTGAGCACCAGCATACCGATGATATCTAACACCAGGCCCAGGGAAAATACATTCCGCTTTACCAGCATGGCGATAAAGAACATGCCTGCAATCTGCACCACATTGAAAATGCCGTTAATTAACGCCACCAAATCCTTGCTGCCCAGTATATCCTTTGCGTAAAAGACAGTGGAGCCGCCGTTTACGGAATACATTAAGAAAAACAGCGCCAGCATTCCTGTCATCATGAGCCAGTATTTATTGCGGAACAGGGCCTTGATTCCTTCCGCAAAAGGCACATTTTGTACCGGTTCTCTCCCCTCCTCCCGGACAGCAGGCCTCACCCGCTCCTTTGTCCCCAGGAAATTAATCATAAACGCTGCCACGGACAGGAGCCCGAACACCATAAAGGTCTTAGTCCAGGCAGCAGGAGTGTTTCCGAAATACTCCACAAGAGGCAGAGTAAATGTGTTGATGGTCAATGTACCTGCCGTTGCCAGAAGGTTCCTGAAAATGCTCAGAACAGACCTCTCATACGGATCCTGGGTCATAAGCGCATTCAGCGCGGAATACGGTACGTTGATAGCTGTATAGATGACCGTTGACACCAGGTTATATGTAATGAACACATACACCAGCTTTGGCGCGGCAGACCAGGAAACCGGCACCGAGAACAGCAGGATGCCGGATATGGCAAAGGGTATGCACATGCGCAGCAGCCACGGCCTTGCCTTTCCGAACCTGGATTTTGTCCTGTCCACAATTACGCCCATAATGATGTCGCTGATGCCGTCAAACAGCCTCGAAACCATCATGATGCTTCCCACCGCAAAGGCGCTGACCCCCGCATAATCCGTATAGTAAAACAGCAGAAACGCCGACATTGCCGTATAAATGATATTGCATCCGAAATCACCGCATCCATATGAAAAACGTTCCGCCAACTTTCCCGGCGTTAATTTACCTTCCCTGTTCATCCCTTGTTTCCTCTCTTTGTTTTTATATAATGTCCTTGTTTCCATGCGCACGAACCTTGTTTCCCCGGGTATTTCCTTCATATATATAGTATCACAGGATCCATGCAGGAAACAGGACGGATACTTCCCATATAATAGGTCGATTTTCTCTTCTTGTGGGCTGGACCGCAGGATGATATAATGATGAAAAGGGGGATTGACATGGCAGAACCAAACGAAAATATACTGTATGAGATCATTCAGGTACCGGAGGCCACTAAGGTGCGTTTCTTCACCTCTGTGGATCCGGGCAGTTATGTACCCAGCCATTGGCACAGGGCAGTGGAAATCATTTATATGCTGAAAGGCGAGCTGGAAGTCACGGTGGAGAGGACCAGCCGCATTCTTTTGACCGGCCAATGCATTCTCATCAACTCCAATGTCATACACTCCACCAAGTGTACCCATCCCAACAAAGCCATTGTATTACAGATTCCCCTGGAATTTATGGAAACCTATATTCCTGAGGTGAACCAGCTCCTTTTCCTTTGGAATCCAGATACCCGGGACCCGATTAAGAGAACAAAGCTTGACAGGATGAAGGACACCCTGACCCAGATGCAGATTGCCAACGATATCCGGCCGGAAGGCTTTTTGCTGCGTTTTAATAGCCTGCTCTTTGAATTATTATTTCAGCTGTACCATAATTTCAGCGTACAGGTACTCAAACCCAATGTAAATCAGAAAAACAAGGATTTAAGCCGTCTGGACCCGGTGCTGGCCTACACGGCCAGGAATTACAGCCGTCCTATCACCACCAGCGAAATCGCCCGGGTGGCATTTCTGCAGCCCGGATATTTCTGCCGTTTTTTCAAAAAATGCATGGGAGTCACCTTCCTGGAATACCAGAATGAACTGCGCCTTTCCTATATTTACCGCGACCTGATTACCACCCTGGACCCTGTCCATGATATTCTGGAACGCCATGGCTTCACCAACTATAAATTATTCCGCAGGATGTTTGAAGAGCATTTCAAAGATACGCCTTCCGGCATCAGAAAGAAAATGAAGCAGGACGGGTGAGAGGCCCGTCCGGGCTGCAAAAAAGGGAGCCTTGTTTCCAGCGTTCCGGTGCATCCAATGATGATACACCGGAACCTGGAGCACCCGGCTCCCAGTTCACACTATTCTCCTAAATTCTGGAATACAGCCTTAAGCGCAGGATACATCTGCCTGAACTTGCTGTACTGTTTTTCATATTTCTCCGTCAGTTCCCCATCTGGTTCAATGGTTTCCGTCACTTTCACGATGCTGTCAGCAGCAGTTTTCACATCCGGGTATTCTTTGCAGCCCACGGCCGCCAGTATGGCGCCTCCCAGGGCAGGGCCTTCCTCATTTTCAACCACATCCACCTTTACGTTCATGATGTTGGCCACCATCTTCTTCCACAGCGGACTCTTTGCTCCGCCGCCGCAGATTTTAGTGCGGTCAATGCGGATGCCCAAGCTTCTGGCCACCTCCAGTGAATCCCTGAGTCCGTATACCACGCCTTCCAGCACGGCCTGGGTCATCTCCTCCCTGCTGGTATCCATGGTCATGCCGATAAAACATGCCCTGGCCCTTGGGTCGTTGTGGGGAGAACGCTCTCCCATGAGATAGGGCAGATAGAACACATGGTTCTCACCCAGCTTAACAATTCCCTCCTGCTCCCTGGAAAACTCCTTGGTCTTAAGGATTTCCTCCATCCACCACTTGTTGCAGGAAGCAGCGCTGAGCATACATCCCATGAGATGGAAATGTCCGTCCGCATGGTCAAAGGAATGAAGGGCATTGTTGCAGTCCACCTTAAAGCTCTCACTGGAAATAAAGATGGTTCCACTGGTACCCAGGGAAATGTTGCAGCATCCCTCGCCAACGGTTCCTGTTCCAACGGCGGCAGCGGCATTGTCCCCTGCGCCGGCAATGATTTTTACATCCTGTGAAAATCCCAGCTCCTTAGCCAGTTCCTCCTTCAGATTTCCCACTACCTCATAGCTCTCATACAGATCCGGAAGCTGTTTTCTGGTAATGCCGCACAGCTCCATCATTTCCTCGGACCAGCACTTATGGGCCACATCCAGAAGCAGCATGCCGGATGCATCGGAATAATCCGTACAGAAGCTGCCTGACAGCCTGTAAGCCAGATAATCCTTCGGCAGCATAATCCTGCATATGCGCGCAAAGTTCTCCGGTTCATTTCGCTTCATCCATAGAATTTTAGGGGCTGTGAAGCCGGTGAAGGCAATGTTGGCCGTGTAAGCAGACAGCTTTTCCTTGCCGATGGTCTGGTTCAGGTAATCTGTCTCCTTCTCGGACCGTCCGTCATTCCAGAGGATGGCCGGGCGGATGACCTCATCCGCCTGATCCAGTGTCACCAGACCGTGCATCTGGCCTCCGAAGCTGATGCCTGCCACCTGTGATTTGTCACACTCCGAGGTCAGCTCCTTCATGCCGTCCATGGAGGCCGTAAACCAGTCCTCCGGGTTCTGCTCCGACCATGCAGGATGGGGGAAATACAGGGGATACTCCCGTGAAACCACCTTGTGGATTCGTCCGCTTCCATCCATTAACAACAATTTTACCGCTGAGGTTCCCAGGTCCACTCCTATGTAAAGCATATCTTTCCCTCCCTGCATTTTTATGCAAATGGATTCTCTGTCTTATATCTTACGCTCTTTGGCTGGTTGTAGCCGATTTCCTCCACATCCACGCCAATGTACTTGAATACCTCAAACAATGCCTTGCCGTAGTTTCCGAAGGCAACAGCCCCGTGGTGCGGATAGTTCTTCTCGATGAGCACATGGCGGTAGAACCTTCCCATCTCCGGAATGGCGAACACGCCGATGGAACCAAAGGAACGTGTGGCAACCGGAAGCACCTCTCCCTGTGCAATGTAGGCTCTCAGCTTGTTGTCTGCCGTGCTCTGGAGACGGTAGAAGGTAATGCTGCCCGGCTTGATGTCTCCTTCCAGTGTTCCCTGGGTTACTTCGATTGGAAGAGCCCTGGCCATAATCATCTGGTACTTCATCTCACAGAAGGCCAGCTTTCCGGAAGCAGTGTTTCCGCAGTGGAAGCCCATGAATGTATCCTTAAGTGTGTAATCAAATTTGCCCTTGATATCAGCCTCGTACATATCCTTGGGCACGGTGTTGTTGATGTCCAGAAGGGTAACCGTATCCTGGCTGATAACCGTGCCGATGTACTCGCTGAGCGCTCCGTAGATATCAACCTCACAGGACACCGGGATTCCCTGGGCTGTCAGGCGGCTGTTCACATAACAGGGCACGAAACCGAACTGTGTCTGGAATGCGGGCCAGCATTTTCCGGCAATGGCCACATATTTGCGGTAGCCCTTGTGCTCCTGCACCCAATCCTTTAAGGTCAGCTCATACTGAGCCAGCTTGGAGAGAATCTCCGGCTTCTTGTTGCCTGCTCCCAGTTCTTCCTCCATCTCCTTTACAATACCTGGAATCCTCTCATCCCCTGCATGCTTGTTGAAGGCCTCGAACAAATCCAGCTCGGAGTTCTCTTCTATCTCCACGCCCAGGTTGTAAAGCTGCTTGATGGGCGCGTTGCAGGCCAGGAAGTTAAGAGGTCTTGGGCCGAAGCTGATGATTTTCAGCTCGCTTAATGCAGCCACTGCGCGGGCAATGGGCACAAACTCATGGATCATGTCAGCACAGTCCTCGGCATCCCCTACCGGATACTCCGGGATATATGCCTTGATGTTGCGCAGCGCCAGGTTGTAGCTGGCATTGAGCATACCGCAGTATGCGTCGCCGCGTCCCTGGCACAGATTATCCCCGGACTCCTCAGCGGCTGCCACAAACATCTTAGGTCCGTCAAAATGCTTTGCCAGCAGGGTCTCTGATATCTCAGGGCCAAAGTTGCCCAGGTATACGCACAGAGCGTTGCAGCCTGCCTTCCTGATGTCCTCCAATGCCTGAACCATATGTATCTCGCTCTCCACGATGCATACAGGACATTCGTAAATTTCTGAAGCGTCATATTTAGCCTTGTAGGCTTCCACTAATGCTTTTCTTCTGTTGACAGAAAGAGACTCCGGGAAACAGTCCCTGCTCACTGCCACGATTCCGATTTTTACTTCTGGTGTATTGTTCATTGTACTTTCCTCCTCATACATGATTGATTTTTATTGTTTGCATCTGAAAAACATCCATTGTCATCTATATCAGACACTCAGGTTCTCACCCTTAAGGCCGATAAAGGCTCCCTCCGGCAGACCGCCCTGGGCATGGCCGATAAGCCATTTATTCCTGGCAAATAAAAGCCTGTCCTCAGGGTCCTTCACTTCCACCGGCTCCATGTCCAGATTGGTGTCTCTAGGAAGGACAATCACGCACCTGAATCCCTCGTCCTTTACATGGCAGGGCGCATAGTGCAGGGTGGTTGCATATACCTCCACCGCTGTTCCTGCCGGAACCAGAAATGCTTCCATTCTGGATGTGTCGTATGTGTGGTCCTCCTCAATATCCTGCTGTTTTCCCAATATCAGAATCAGGTCGTCCACAGCAATGTCCACTTCTGAATCCCGGTGATATTCCACTGCATTCAGTTTCTTGTTATGTCCGTTGCAGCATCCTATCTGGATCGGCATTTGTCCGTAGATTCCATTTTCCAGCTCCTTTGCCGCAGGCAGGGCCTCCATCTCAGGCAGTGAGGGTATGTAAATAACATCCTCCGGTAATGGCGTTTGTTCCATTGCCTTTAATAGACCGCTGAAATCATAACCTGTGATGATCCTTCCATAGGCTTTAAATGCCGGATCTGTCACCTTTCTGACTGTCATCCCCATGTTCATACCTCCTTACATTGGGCCGTGCGATTTTCCATCGACACCAGCCTGTTTTCTCTGGTATCCATTATAATATAAACGGGCAAAAAAAACGTGCTGTTATTTTACGAACTAACAGCACTTTTTTGCGATCTTCATTCCCCCGCCAATGACTTGCGGTTCCTCTGTTTTTGATTGGCCTGTTTTTGAATCACCTGTTTCTGATTCATCTGCTTACGGTACTGGCTGGGCAGACAGCCGTACCGCTTTTTAAAGGCTTTGGCAAATGCCCTTGCATCGGCAAACCCATGGTCCAGAGCAATGTCCCCCACATAACGGTCCGAATTCAGCAATTCCCGCATGGCATACTTAACCCTCAAATCCATCAGGTATGTGCGGTATCCTGTCTGAGCATATTCCCTGAACATATGGGAGAGATAGGAGGGTGTAAAGCCAAACCTGGACGCAACCATTTCCAGGCTCAGCTCCTTATCATAGTTCTCCTTCATATATTGCGTTACCTGGGACAGCTTATCCAAGTGCCGTTTTTGCTGCACCCGGACCTTATCAATCTGCTCAATCCTGAATTCTGTCACAATCAGATAGAGGAACTCCATAAACTGGCTCTTTACCTTCAGGCGATAGCCGAATTCCCCTTTCTCATACGTCCGGTACATGGCCGTGACCAGGGATACCAGCCTGGCCTTTTGGCTCTCATCCTTATCCGCGAAGGTGATACGGGACTCATCGCTCATATATCCCTCAAAGGATTTCATTGGGATCTGCAGGACAATGGTAATATTGGGGTCAGGGCATTCAATGGAATGGATTTCATTGGGATTCACTATGACAAAATCATTGGGCTTCAATGTGTATTGCCTGGAATTAATAAAAAAATCCAGTGCTCCCTCCAACACAAGGAACAGCTCCACTGACTGGTGCCAGTGCTTGCTTACCCGGTAATTCCCATCCCTCCCCTCGAATATAAACATCCGAAAAGGAAGATCATCATTGGGAATCACTGTCTCGTATCTGAAATCCATCCTGCACCTCCATTTCCTGCCTGTCATTTACGATTTACAACAACTTCGGCAAACCACATTTTAAAAACCGCCATCTGTATTCCTGCAAGATCCCTTTTGCCATATTTGTTATGACTTACACAGGCCTGTTCAGCTTAAAAATCACCATGGTGACTGTCCCCTCCTGCGCCCTTGTATTGCTGTTAAAATACAAGTACAGCGTAGTGGTCTGGGGCACTTCCACAATGAGAGAACTGGCTCCAAACGCACTGCTTCTGGCATTTGCCGTCCAAAAATATATGCCATATTCAATGTGGGAGCTTCCATTGTATACAGGTGTTATCTGCATATAACCGGCATCCGCCAGCATGGATGATACCTGATAGGATATGCAGTAGTATCCTGGAGCAAGCGTAATGCAGGTGGAATCTGTCAGTACAATGTTTCCGGTGGTATCTGCAACCCCCACTCCCACTGGTATCCGCTGGGCATTATTCCACACACCGGCAAACGTGATAAAGGATGCAAACACATCCCCTGCTGCAGGCCCGGTGGCTCCGGTTGGCCCGGTGGCTCCTGTCGTGCCTGTGGCTCCGGCTGGACCGGTCGCTCCTGTCGTGCCAGGGACTCCGGCTGGACCGGTCGCTCCTGTCGTGCCTGTGGCTCCGGTTGG
>OKSH01002190.1_pt1 | contig 15249 bp, 16 predicted proteins | sample 1601231 | NCBI WGS metagenome assembly OKSH01 (sample SAMEA3541596, study PRJEB24748) | human gut metagenome | biome: human gut; feature: human-associated habitat; material: faeces | place: China | collected 2012 | reverse complement strand
CTCTGCGCGCCGCGGAGATCGATGCAAATATCATTTTCAAGGCGACAAATGTGGACGGTGTGTATGACCGCGATCCCAACAAGTTTCATGATGCGGTGAAGTTCGATACGCTCTCCCATTTTGATATCCTCCAGAAGGGGCTTAATGTGATGGACAGCACGGCAGCCTCCCTCTGCAAGGATAACAACATCCCCATTCTGGTATTCAATTTAGACAATCCCCATAATATTGTAGACGCCGTGTTAGGCAAAAATATTGGTACAATCGTGAAGGAGGACTAACCCCCATGGAGATGAAGCAAGTATATGAGAATGCAAATGAGCGCATGCATAAAACGATTCGCGCTCTAAATGGCGAGTATGATTCTATCCGCGCCGGGCGGGCCAATGCGTCTGTGCTCGATAAAATCCAGGTGGATTACTATGGCGTGCCGACCCCGATCAACCAGATGGCGGCGATTTCCGTGGCGGAAGCCCGAATCCTGACCATCCAGCCGTGGGATGCTTCCACCCTGCACGCTATTGAAAAGGCGATCCAAACCTCTGACCTCGGCATTAACCCGCAAAATGATGGCCGTGTGCTGCGGCTGATCTTTCCGCCGCTAACGGAGGATCACCGCAAGGAGCTTGTAAAAACGGTCGGCAAAACTGCGGAGGAGGCGAAGGTGGCAATCCGCTCTATCCGCCGCGACTGCATTGAAAAGTTGAAGGCGATGAAGAAGGGCTCTGAAATCACGGAGGACGATCTGAAAGACGGCGAAAACGAGCTGCAAAAGATCACGGATAAATTTACGAAGGAAATTGATTCGATTGCTCAGGCAAAAGAAAAGGAAATTATGGAAATCTGATCTGGGTGAACGCCAGCTGCTTGTTGCACTGGCGTTGCTGTGATTGTCATTCTGAGGAGAAGGCGGCGCAAGACTGCTTTTTCCTCAGGATGGCATTTTACTATCACTTTTTTCACGCTGGAAAATATTGCTCGCAAGCGGTTTGCGGGCGGAAAGGCGGCGGAGGAATGAGCGTTATCGATCGGGAGCGGCTCCCGCAGCATGTGGGGATTATTATGGACGGCAACGGCCGTTGGGCAAAGCAACGCGGCCTCAAGCGCACGCAAGGGCACAGGGAAGGGGCTCGTGTGTTTCGCCGGATTTGTGAGTATGCCAATGATATCGGCATCCGTTATATTACCTTTTACGCTTTTTCCACGGAAAACTGGGCGCGCCCGCCGGAAGAGGTCTCCGCTATTATGGAGCTCTTACGTGAATATCTCTTTGAGGCGGAGGAGCGGAAAAAGGAGAATGCGGCGCGCGGCATGCGCATCCGCTTTATCGGCAGCCAGGAGGGCCTGCCGGGCGATATTATCAGCCTGATGAATCAGGCGCAGAAGGAGAGCCTCGCCGCGACGAAAACGATTGTCAATATTGCCGTCAATTACGGCGGCCGGCAGGAAATCCTGCAAAGCGTACAGCGTCTTGCGCAGCAGGCGGCGGTGGGGAAAATCAAGCCGGAGGAGATTACGCTGGAACAAATCGGCGGCGGTCTGTATACGGCTGGGCAGCCGGACCCGGATTTGATTATCCGCCCGAGCGGGGAATACCGGCTTTCTAACTTTCTGATCTGGCAGGCGGCCTATGCGGAATTTTGGTTTTCCGATGTGCTGTGGCCGGATTTTACTGAGGCTGATTTTGACCAGGCGCTGGAAAGCTACCAACGGCGCGACCGTCGTTTTGGCGGTATTTGAGCCATTCAAGCATTTTGGGCAATTCTATTAAGACTTTATCGGGAAACCAGTGTTTCCCTTCCAAGACGAAGCCTTATCAATGAAAGGCATGTGATCTGTAAATGAAAACGAGAATCCTATCCGGCGTGGGCGTGGTCGTCTTTTTGATTGCGATGCTTTTGTGCACGTATACGCCGTTTTTCTCCCTTTTCCTTGCGCTGCTCTCCGGTGTAGCCGTGTTTGAAATTGAGCGTGTGGCGCAGGTGAAGAATAAAGCCATCATGGGGATCAGCGTCGCATTTTCGGCGCTGCTGCCGGTGCTGATTTCCGCAGGGGTCAATTTGCCTGTGCCGCTGGTGGCGATTGGCTATACGATACTGCTGCTCATTCTGATGCTGGCGCAGTATGAGATCACTCGGTTTGAGCATGTAGCAATCGCGTTGTTTGTTTCCCTTGGGATTCCGCTCGCCTTTTCCTGCATGATTTTTTTGCGGGATATTTATACGGTCTACCCGCAGGCGTATTCAAAGGCGGACGGCCTGCTATTCGTGTTGTTCGGCATCAGCAGCGCATGGGTCACGGATATGTTTGCCTATTTTATCGGCAGCAAGTTTGGCAAGCATAAGATGACGCCGAAGATCAGCCCCAAAAAATCCTGGGAAGGCGCCGTAGGCGGTGTTGTAGGCGCGGTGCTTATTAATCTGCTGGTTTTCCTGATTTTTAATTTGGCGGTTAAGGAGCGGCTGCTTTTGCCTTATTGGGCTGTCATTCTCATCACGATTGCGCTGGCAATCATCAGTATGCTAGGCGATTTATCCGCCTCCGTCATCAAACGCAATTATGGCGCGAAGGATTTCGGCAAGCTGATCCCCGGCCATGGAGGTGTGATGGATCGGTTTGACAGCTGCCTTTTTGTGCTGCCAGTGCTCTATTTTATCGTCCGATTGGCGGCAATGCTTTCCTACTAACGAGGGAGATAGGCGCATAAAGTTAAAAGAGAGATGTTCAACCTTGGAAGTTTTGTTCTTTAGGGTCAGAAAATAGACCAGAATTTGGCTGTGCCAAATCACACAAAACTTCTGCCTGGCAGAGAAAGGAGGGCCATACTAATGTATAAGCGGTTATCCATTTTAGGCTCCACTGGATCGATCGGAACGCAGGCGCTGGATGTCGTTCGGCTCAACGGTTTTACCGTTTGCGCGCTCACAGCCAACAGCCGTATCGATGTGCTGGAGGAGCAGATCCGGGCGTTTCACCCCGCGCTGGCCGCCGTTGTGGACGAAGAAGCGGCGAAGGATTTGCGTGCCCGTGTGGCAGATACGGGCACCAAAGTGCTCGCCGGCATGGATGGCGTGATCGAATGCGCACGCTGCGAAGGCGCTGATACCGTGCTCAACGCCATTGTGGGCATGGCGGGGCTTTTGCCGACGCTCGCCGCTATTGAAGCGGGCAAAGAGATTGCGCTCGCCAACAAGGAAACGCTTGTGGCGGGCGGTAAGCTTGTGATGGAGGCGGCGCGGAAAAAGGGCGTGCGAATTTTGCCGGTGGACAGCGAGCATTCCGCAATTTTTCAGTGCCTTCAAGGCGCGCCCGCGGGGCAAAAGGATGCCCTCAAGCGCATTATCCTAACGGCTTCCGGCGGCCCGTTTTTCGGCAGGACGAAAGAAGAACTGCGCGGGGTAACGGTGGAGCAGGCGCTCAACCACCCCAACTGGAGCATGGGCGCGAAGATCACGATCGATTCCGCCACCATGATGAATAAGGGCCTTGAGCTGATTGAGGCCGTATGGCTTTTTTCTATGCCGCCGGAGCGGGTGGATATCGTCGTCCATCGCGAGAGCGTGGTGCATTCGCTGATTGAATTCGCGGATCATTCTGTCATCGCCCAAATGGGTGTGCCGGATATGCGCATTCCGATCCAATATGCGCTGACGTATCCAGAGCGGCATGTCTCTCCCGTCGAGCAACTCAGCCTTGCAGCGTTTGGCGCGCTGCACTTCGCCGAGCCGGATTATGAGGCTTTCCCGCTGATTCAAGTATGCCGCAGAGCGATTCTGCGCGGCGGCGTATACCCGGCGGTGGCCAATGCGGCCAATGAGGAGGCGAATCGCCTCTTCCGCGAGGGAAAGCTCCGCTTTTTGGAGATCGGCGAACTGGTGGCCGCGGCTGCGGAGTGTGCGCCCGACCGACCAGATTACACATTGGATGATATCTGTGAGGCGGGTGCGGCCGCGCGGGAGTTTGTACGCAAACAGGCAAAAACCTAAACTGTTCGATATGAAAGAGGTGACCCGGTATTAATATTCCGATTTTGTTACTTGATGCCGCCAGCGTTTGGAGCAAGGCCTGGCCTATCCTGTTCGCTATTTTGTTTTTCGGTGTGATTATCCTAATCCATGAGCTGGGGCATTTCACGGTAGCCAAGCTCTCCGGCATCAAGGTCAATGAGTTCGCCATCGGCATGGGGCCAAAGCTGCTGAGCTTCGGCAAAGGGGAAACGAAATATTCCCTGCGGCTGATCCCCATGGGCGGCTATGTCCAGATGGAGGGAGAGGATGAGGCAAGCGAAGATGAGCGGGCTTTTAACCAAAAGCCCGTGTGGAAGCGCTTCCTCGTTGTGATCGCAGGCGCGGTGATGAATATTATCCTCGGCCTTGTGCTCGTTGCGATTTTGCTCACCCAGCAGAATTTGATTGGAACGACCCAGATCGCCGGTTTCCATGAAAACGCATCAAGCCAGTCCTCCGGCTTGCAGGAGGGCGATGTGATCACGCATATCAACGGCACATCCGTCTGGTCGGATCGGGATATCAGCTTCCTCATGGCGCGGGATAGGGACGGCGTGATCGATTTCACCGTCAAGCGCGACGGCCAGAAGACCGAATTAAAAAATGTGAAATTCGACACGCGCGAGGTGGACGGTCAAACGGTCATCACCTTTGATTTTATTATCATCGGTGAGAATAAAACCTTTTGGAACGTGCTGAAAACATCGTTCCTGGAAACGGCCTCCATGGCAAGGCTCGTGTGGCTGAGCCTGTTTGACCTTGTAACAGGGCGTTTCGGCTTGAGCGATCTGGCCGGCCCAGTCGGCACGGTGAGCGTGATTGCAGAGGCGACCACATCCGGCGGGTTCCTCAACGCGCTGTCGCTGATGGCGTTTATCACGATCAATATCGGCGTATTCAATTTGCTGCCGATCCCGGGGCTTGATGGCGGCAGGCTCTTTTTCCTGATCATCGAGGGCATCCGCAGAAAGCCCATCAACCCGAAGCGAGAAGGGATGATCCACGCGATCGGCCTGGTTTTGATGTTTGCGCTGATTGCAGTGGTCACATTCAATGATATTTTGCGGCTCATCCGAGGTGGATGACGTAACTGCCGCTTTTGCCATGAGAAAGGAATGACATACGATGGAGAGAAGGCAAAGCCGGGCCGTTTTTGCAGGCGGCGTGCAGATCGGCGGAGACGCTCCGGTGAGCGTGCAGTCGATGCTCAACGTTCCCGCACACGATGTGGAGGGCAATGTTGCACAGGCAAAATCCCTGTATGAGGCAGGGTGCGAGATCATCCGTGCCGCAGTGCCGGATCTCAAATCCGTGCAGTTGATTCCCGCGTTAAAAAAGGCAGTGCCCGTGCCGGTTGTGGCGGATATCCATTTTGATTATCGCATTGCGCTTGCCTGCGTGGAGGCGGGGGTGGATAAAATCCGCATTAATCCGGGCAATATTGGCTCCGACGAGCGGGTAAAGGCGGTTGCAGATGCCTGTAGGGCGCAGAGCATCCCTATCCGCATTGGCGTCAACAGCGGTTCGCTGGAAAAGGAGATCCTTGCAGAGCATGGCGCTCCGACGGCGCAGGCGCTCGCGGAGAGCGCCATGTATCATGTGCGGCTGCTGGAAAAATGCGATTTTTACGATATTGTGATTTCGATCAAATCCTCGGATGTGCAGCGGATGGTGGAGGCATATGAGATCATTGCGGCGCAGTGTGATTATCCACTCCATCTTGGCGTAACGGAGGCAGGTACCGCCCGCATGGGGTTGATTAAATCAAGCGCTGGCATCGGTTCGCTTCTGCTGCACGGCATCGGCGATACGATCCGCGTTTCCCTGACGGACGCGCCGGTCAATGAGGTCTATGCGGGCTTCGATATCCTCAAGGCTGTGGGGCTCAAGACGGATGCGCCCACGCTCGTTTCCTGCCCGACCTGCGGGCGTACGAAGATCGATCTGATTGGCCTGGCCGCCCAGGTGGAGGAGCGGTTGCGGGATTGCCGCAAGCCGATCAAAGTGGCGGTCATGGGCTGCGCAGTCAACGGCCCAGGCGAAGCGCGAGAGGCGGATATCGGCGTAGCAGGCGGCGACGGCTGCGGCCTACTTTTCAAAAAGGGCGAGATCATCCGCAAGGTGCCGGAGGATCAGATTCTGGCTGCCGGCGATGTCATCCAGGGCTGGGAAGAGGTGCGGGAGGCGCAGTATATATCCGCTGCCCAGGCATGGGAGAACTTTAAGACAGATTATTTTGAGGGGATGGAGGAGCTGGCAGAGGGATTTGCAGACGACAATCCGCTGTCCGGTTCCGCCTCCTATGAGATATTTCTCAATAATATTGAGGAACAGGATAAAATCGTGGAGCGTCTGGAAGGCATGGAAGGCGTGAGAAAGGTGCGCTATTCCAGTACGGCTGTGGCCGGGCTGACCAGTGCGGGAAAGATGGTTGGGGCCATGTCGGCCGTTATTATCTGCGTACTGCTGGCCGTGGCGGTTTTCCTGATTAGCAATACCATTTCCGTGGCCGCGGCCTTCCGCAGGAGGGAAAATGAAATCATGCGCTTAATCGGCGCCACCAATTATATGATTCGTGCGCCTTTTGTGGTGGAGGGCGTGCTCCTTGGCGCTTTGGGAGCAGCGGTGCCTCTGGCAGGCATGTATGCGCTTTACCAGAGGGCGGTCATCTATATCAGTGAGCATTATCAGATGCTGACAGGCATGTTTGAACCCATACCGCTGGGAAATATATTTCCCTATATGGCGGCAACAGCCGGGTGCCTGGGTGTGGGCATTGGTTTTTTTGTCAGTTATTTTACCATCCACCGTCACTTGAAGGTATAGGGAAGGAGGATGTGAATGAGGATGAGACATTGGATTTGTGCGGCAGCGCTGTCAGGCGGTCTTTTGATGGGCGGTATGGCGGCATTTTCAGCCTACGCCACCAGTGTGGAGATAGAGGATGCCAAGAAACAGGTATCTGCTTTGGAAGAGGAAAAGAAGAAGGTGGAGAGTACCCTGAACCAGCTGGAGGGATTAAAGGCAGATACGGCAGCTTATGTGAAGAAGCTGGACGGCAGTCTGTCCTCCCTGGCAGAGGAGCTGGAACAGCTGGGAAACCGGATTACCCTTAAGGAAGAGGAGATAGACCAGGCCCAGATACAGTTAGAGGAGGCCAGACGCGAGGAGGAACACCAGTATGACAGCATGAAGCTGCGCATCAAGTACATGTATGAGAACGGCCAGAACAATCTGCTGGATATGGTTATGGAGTCCGGCAGCATATCGGAGCTGTTAAACCGCGCGGAATACGTGAGCCAGATTGCGGAATATGACAGGAAGATGCTGACTGCCTATGCTTCTGCAAAGGAGCAGGTGGCTGTCAGGGAACAGAACCTGGAGAAGGAACATGGAGAGCTTTTAGTGCTTCAGGAGTCCACCAAGGCCAAACAGGCTTCCATGCAGCAGCTGATGGATTCCAAGCAGAAGGAGCTGGATTCCTATAATTCCAAGATTGCCATGGCCCAGGATGAGCTGGACCAGTACAATGCAGACATCAAAGCCCAGGAAGATCAGATGAAGCGAATCGAGGCCGAGATGAAGCGGAGGGAAGAGGAGGCCAGGAAAAAGGCGGAAGCAGCCGGTAAAACGTATACCGTATCGAATTTGGGGAATATTAGTTTTAAGTGGCCCTGTCCGTCCAGCAGCAGGATTACCTCTAATTTTGGAGACAGGGAGTCTCCCACAGAAGGGGCATCCAGCAACCATAAGGGAATTGATATCAGTGCCAGCACAGGGGCGGATATCATTGCTGCGGCTGATGGCGAGGTGGTGATATCTACATACAGCTATTCGGCGGGCAATTATATTATGATTGACCACGGAGGCGGGGTGAGCACGGTCTACATGCACAGCTCCAAGCTGCTGGTGGGCGTGGGGGAAAAGGTGACAAAAGGCCAGGTGATTGCAAAGGTAGGTTCCACCGGTTATTCCACCGGTCCCCACCTGCATTTTGGAATCCGCTCAGGGGGCACCTATGTGAATCCCCGAAGTTATGTAAGTCCGTGACCTGTCATAGGATAGAGGGAACGGACAGATAGGAGACGTAAATTGGAAAATCGTGAATTTGACAGACAGGAACATAATATGGGCGGACAGCCGGATGGTCCCTTCAGGGACAACGGACCGGGACCCCAGGACGGGAGCCGGAACAGCTCAGGAAAGAACCGGTTCTGGGCCGGGGCTCTGGTGGGAGCCCTTGTAACCGCCTTTGTGGGATTGATTGTGGTGGGCATGTCGGCAGGTATCTATATCTTCGGCAAACGGGTTATGAGCCGTCAGCCCAGTGTGGCCATCGAGGGCAAGGGACCGGGAATCACAGACGGAAGCAGCCATGAAGGCGGAGTGGACTTTGACCGGGTTACGGCCAAGATGTCCATGATTCAGCAAATCATAGATCTTCACTTCCTGTACGACGAGGACGCCGGCAATGTGGAGGATTTTATTTACAGAGGAATGCTGGCTGGCCTGGATGACCCTTATTCCACGTATTATACAGAGGAGGATTTCCGTTCCATCAATGACAGCACAAAGGGAACCTACTCCGGTATTGGAGCCATGTTAAGCCAGAACAGAACCACGGGATTATGTACCATCGTGAAGGTGTTCGAGGGTTCCCCGGCCCTGGAGGCAGGGATGCAGCCCGGGGACATTATATATAAGGTGGGCGATACCCTGGTGGCTTCCGAAAGTCTGGATGTGCTGGTGAACAATTACATCAAGGGCGAAGAAGGCACGGATGTGGCTATCACGGTGTACAGGGCAGACAAAGATGAGTATGTGGATATGTCCGTTACGCGGCGCAAAATCGAAGTGCCCACCGTGGAATACAGCATGCTGGACGATAAAATCGGCCGGATTGCAGTCTCGGAATTTGATGTGATTACAGTGGAGCAGTTTGAGCAGGCAGTGGATGAGCTGCAGAAGGACGGTATGGAGGGGCTGATTATCGACCTGCGGAGCAATCCGGGCGGAGTCCTGGACAGCGCTGTTAAGATGGTGGATTATATTCTCCCCGATGATTTGGACCAGTATGAAAAGGGCAAGGGAAAAACCCTGATTGTTTACACGGCCGACAAGAATGAAAAGGGCGATGTATTTACCGCCTCAGACGGTCATGAGCTGAAAATACCCATTGCTATTCTGGTCAATGGGGACTCAGCCAGCGCTTCCGAGGTGTTTACAGGCGCCCTGAAGGATTATGACTGGGCCACCGTGGTGGGAACCACCAGCTACGGAAAGGGAATTGTACAGAACCTGATACCTCTGGGAGACGGTTCCGCCATCAAGATTACCACAGCCCATTACTACACGCCCAGCGGTTTTGACCTGCATGGAAAGGGAATAGAGCCGGATGTGGAAGTGGAACTGGAAGAGAAGCTTAAAACCCAGGCCGTGGTGAAGCCGGAGGAAGACAACCAGCTTCAGAAGGCAGTCCAGGTGTTGAAGGAAAATAAATAAGCAGTGTGAAAGAAGGCTCCGGTCATGGCATCCATGACCGGGGCTTTCGTACTGTCCGGGCCGCTGTCTTATCCGTATTTTCTGGACGGTCAGGGCGGATATGCATGTGAGCAGGCATGGGAAAGGAACGCCCATACGGAAGGAACGGCCCATACGGAATGGACGGACCATACGGGCTGCGGCTGTCAGGTCTGTCTCTTTTTCTGGTGTTGGTATGCTCCACGATCATGCTGCCTGTCCATCCGATAAACGATCAAAGGGTATACCGCTGGGACAAATATACCTGATATATCCACGATTCTATTCAAAGGCGCCCTTCCGCCGGAAGCAGTATGGTATAAGTATGGTATAAATATGACATAAGTATGGCATAAGTATGGTATACAGCAGCAGAATTTTACCGGGATTTTATCCGGGACTTTGGTCCTAAAAATTCAATTGATAAAAAGAACAGATGTTCTCACTTGCGCCTATACTTTTCAAGACGTATATGATATAATTTTTAATAACCGTTCCAACAAGTGTTTATCAACAAGATAAACTGGAATTGACTGAGCAATCCGGCGGAATAAAAAATATGAATTGGAGTGGAATAAGTTATGAAATATAGTAAGACAATAATTTTAAAAAATGGTGTGGAATGCTGTTTGAAAAACGGCATAGAAAGTGATGGACAGGCTGTATGGGATTGCTTTAATCTGACCCATGGACAAACCGATTATTTACTATCCTATCCAGATGAAAATAGTTTCGACGTGATGCAGGAAAGTCAATTTCTGAAAGAAAAATCCGAAAGTTCAAATGAGATTGAGATAGTTGCCGTAGTCGGGAATGTAGTTGTTGGAACTGCTGGAATTGAAGCAATAGGCACAAAATATAAGGTAAGGCATCGTGCCGAATTTGGTATTAGCGTCGCTAAAGATTTTTGGGGACTTGGGATTGGACAGGCGCTAATGGCAGCGTGTATTGAATGTGCAAGGGCGGCGGGGTATATTCAGCTGGAGCTGAACGTGGTTGCTGAAAATGAAAGGGCATTATCCATGTATGAGAAAGCAGGGTTTGTTAAATATGGCAGAAATCCGAAAGGCTTTAATTCCCGCGTGACAGGATTTCAAGAAGTTATTTATATGAGGTTGGAATTATAAGAAACCTACAAGTTCCGGTTTTTCGGACAGTTGAACGGATTGACAGGTTTATTGGTATATATTTTAAACAAGTTAGAACATTATTTTAAGAAATAAAAGTTTTGATGAAGTTGATACCTACAGAAACACCAAAAGTATTACTATAATGCATTGATGTGCTAAAAGGAGATTTTCATGGATCATTTTGAATTAGTATCAGAATATGCACCTACCGGCGACCAGCCTCAGGCTATTGCCGAGCTGGTCAAAGGCTTTCAGGAAGGAAATCAGTTTGAAACATTGCTTGGCGTTACCGGCTCCGGTAAGACCTTCACCATGGCCAATGTCATACAGGCCCTGAACAAGCCAACCCTGATCATCGCCCATAACAAGACGTTAGCCGCCCAGCTCTACAGCGAATTTAAAGAATTTTTCCCCAACAATGCGGTGGAGTACTTTGTCTCCTACTACGCATGTGAGGAAAAACCACAACCAGTTGATGGTGTGCTGATTTGCTAATACCATATATTGTGTACTGGGCGGGAAATATGGACATAAAATACAGGGTAAACTGTATGGATTGGTGACCTTCATTCGTAAAGAACCTCCATCAGGTAAGCTGGTAGTTTCCCTTAAATTAGGGGCATGACGGCAGACTCGAAAAAAAGACATAAGTAGCTAAGAGAACAATTAAATATTTTTATTACAGAATGAACTGTTGGGTTAAAAGGATGTTTCCATAATTAAGGAAATATCCTTTTTGCTTTTATCAAGAGAGGAAAGGAGACGTACCAAATGGAAGATAGTAAGACAAACATTGTTTTTAAGAATGAGGCTCATAAACGTTTCTTTGTGCAGTACCTGCCAAAATGCAGATGTCAGGATGTATATCACGCCGCCCTGGTTTACTGTCTGGGAATTAGCGAGGATACAAGAAAAAATGTGAATCGAATTTATGATTTTAAATCGGGGACTGTTAAAACAAAATGCCTGCATGAGGGCTGGCAGACAACAGGAAGCCTGCATATCGTAAGAATGGCATATAACCTTTATTGCAATGGTACTCCCAGTGTATATGATTATAAAGAGGCTGAAGAACAGCTCTCTGAATGCAGAAAATATACTGTGGAGGATCTATTCTACTGTGGGTATGCGCCATACTTCTGGCAGGCGGTTAAGATTAGATATCCTGAGTGCTGCGGAGGTGTATAAGTAATCATAACTTTTAGTTTTACTATGAAGAGGAGAACATCATGGATAAGATAATAGCAATAGCAAATCAAAAGGGCGGAGTTGGAAAGACAACCACATGTGTAAACTTAGGAATTGGACTGGTGAGAAAAGGGAAGAGAGTTCTTTTAATTGATGCTGATCCACAGGGAAATCTAGCTGCCAGCCTGGGAATTGAAGAACCGGATGACCTCGAAGTGACTTTAGTGGACGTTTTGAAAAAGGTGGTGAATGACAAACCGATAGATATAAAAGAGGGGATTCTTCATCATGCGGAAGGGGTAGACTTTCTTCCTGCTAATATTGAACTGGCTGGCCTTGAGACTACGTTGGTGAATGTGATGAGCAGGGAGACTGTACTCCGCCTCTATATCGAAGAGCTTAAGGGACAATATGATTACATATTGATTGACTGTATGCCATCTCTTGGAATGATGACAATTAATGCCCTTGTAGCGGCGGACAGCGTACTGATACCAGTAGAGTCGGCCTATCTGCCGGCAAAAGGACTGCAGCAGCTTATTAAAACCATTGGTCGGGTCCACCGCCAACTAAATCCAGAACTTGAGATTGAAGGAATATTACTGACGAAGGTAGACCGCAGAACCAATTTTGCAAAGGATATTTCCGATAAGCTGAGAGCAGCATATGGCAGCCAGATTCACATTTTTGAAAATTGTATTCCATTGTCTGTAAGGGCTGCAGAAACGAGTGCAGAAGGTAAAAGCATATACCTTCACGATCCCAGGGGGGTCGCTGCCGAAGGCTATGCGGCTCTGACGGAGGAGGTGCTTACTCATGGGCAGGCGTAGCGCGGATAAAGTTCAATTTGCCTCTTATGATGACTTGTTTGGTAAGGGACAGGGTGAAAAAATGGAAGACAGCCAAATCATACGTCTGCCGCTTGAATCACTGCATCCATTTGAAAATCACCCGTTTCGTGTTCTTGATGATGACAAGATGGTAGAGACAGTTGAGAGTGTTAAAAAGTATGGGGTTTTAGTACCTGGAATCGTCCGCAAGGACAAGAAGGGAGGATATGAGATTGTTGCAGGTCACAGACGAAAACGGGCAAGTGAACTAGCCGGCTGTTTGGATATGCCGGTTATTGTTCGGGAACTGACGGATGATGAGGCTACCATTATCATGGTTGATTCCAATATTCAGAGAGAAGATCTCCTGCCATCAGAAAAAGCAAAGGCTTATCGGATGAAAATGGAGGCATTAAGCCATCAGGGAGTCAAAGGAGAAGAGTATACCGCTGATTTAATAGGTAAAGGCGCGAAGAAAACAGGAAGAACAGTGCAACGGTATGTGCGCCTGACTTATTTGTTGCCAGAACTTTTAGAATATGTGGACTTGAAAAAACTCTTGCTGATACCCGCAGAAAAGTTATCATTTATTACTGCTGAAGAACAGGGGTGGGTACTGGGAGTAATTTTAGATAAACGTCTTTTTCCTAATGAGATACAGGCAGAGGCCTTAAAGGATGAAAGCAAAGCAGGGACTTTAAATAAAAAAAGAGTGACAGAAATATTGATTTCGGACTCTAAGATGCCCAGTATGCCGAAGATTACATTATCCCCTAAGAAACTAAGGGATTATTTTCCGAAGGAATATACAAAAGGGCAGATTGAAGCTGTAATATATGACTTACTGGAGTCTTGGAGGGATAGTCACAAAGTCGGTTAATCTAATACATGGAGACTTTGCGAAAGAATGTCATAAAGTCACTTATCTGCACTTTGCGAAAGAATGTCGCAAAGTGGCCAGCCATTAGAATTATTCTCCAAAGCAAATATATTTACCAAAATGTAGAAGATATAAAGGAGGATAAATATAATGGGTAAAAGTGGAGTTATAACGATTGAAAGTAAAGATAATCAGGTATATCATGATGTTGCTGTATTATTTAAAATTTATCGTTCTGTTTCCTGGCGAATGCAAGTGCAGATTGGACAAGTGAAACATCGGTTTCAAAAAGAGTATGGGACGGATGTGGATCAATTTTTAGAGTCAATATATCAGGCTGGCATGGATATAAATGATGATGAAGCAAATATTAAATCCAGAGTGGAAGCAATCAACAGTTCCAACAAATTTTTAAAATTGATTGATGAGGCTGTAGAGCTTATGAGAAAATACCATCCGCAGGGAGAACGATATTATTGGATTCTATATTATACTTATATGTCTGCCTATCAGCCAAACAATATAACAGAGATTATAAATAAGTTGGAACCGCATTTGTCTCAGAATGTGCGTATAAATCGAAGTACCTACTTTCGGTGGAGAGAAAGTGCTCTAAAAGCCGTGGAAGGTATTCTGTGGGGTTACGAGATGGAAAGTCGAATGCTATTAGAACATTATCGTGATACATGGGTAATAGACGTGTAATATCCTTTTTAATATGTTTATAAGAGAGGTGAGTTAAGTTGTTTGAGAATAGGGACACATGTAGAAAGATTATACAAGAGAAAAGTTTATTATCATTATTTGATATGATTACGCAGGAAGAAGAGATGATGCTCAGTGAGAGAGCTGGAGGGACGATTAATTTGCAAAACAATGTTACAAAGCAGTTATCAAGTGGGGAGTTTTTTAAACTCAAAAACTCATAGGAATTTTGATTATCTTTTCAAATGTTGTCAAACGTCGGTATAGCCTGTATTTACAGGCTTTTTCGACGTTTTCTTTTCGGAAGATACATTGCATAAGCTGGCATATCCATGTATGACTTTGCTTTCAAAAGTAGTAAAAGTGTAGTAAATTCAGCTTTTACTACTATGCAGACAACCGTTCTATTTCAGCCTTTGCAGAAATGAATGAACCATGTGCATAATAGCCAAGTGTCATGGTTATGTTGGAATGTCCCATGATGTACTGTAAGGTATTCGGGTTCATTCCTCTGTCCATGTTGGTACAGAACGTATGTCTGAAAGTATGTGGGGTCACATTCGATAACCTGTCCTCATGTATCTTGTTGTACTTTTTAATCAGCCCTTTAACCATACCCTCATAATTACCTGCTACCTTTGGCAAGCCCTCACGGTTGAGAAACAAGAAACTGCTGTAACCGTCAATCACGATTGGCTCTGCTTTCCTGCGGTTCTTGCTAATGCGTCTAAACGCTTGATAAACCTTGTCGCTCATGGGAAGCTGGCGTATACCGCTGTTTGTTTTAGGCGGTTCAGTGTAGTACCCGACTTCTGTATCTCTCAAAAACTGGTGGTCTACATTGATTGACCTATTTTGGAAATCCAAGTCTTTGACAGTCAGTCCACATAATTCTGAAACACGAATCCCCGTTTCCAACAGAATAATGATTTCATCACGATACTTTCCATAAAAGACAGCAGGTTTGCTTCCTGTTCTGGGGTTAAAGC
>OKSH01002172.1_pt1 | contig 15372 bp, 10 predicted proteins | sample 1601231 | NCBI WGS metagenome assembly OKSH01 (sample SAMEA3541596, study PRJEB24748) | human gut metagenome | biome: human gut; feature: human-associated habitat; material: faeces | place: China | collected 2012 | reverse complement strand
GAATTAAGGAGATAGAATTATGTTAATGGAAAAAGCTCGTAAAGAGATTGTAGAATATGGAAAAAAATTAGTTACATCAAATCTTACAAAAGGAACAGGAGGAAATCTAAGTGTTTTTGATAGAGAAACTGGATATATGGCTATAACTCCATCAGGAATAGATTTCTTTGAAATTCAACCAGAAGATATAGTAATAATGGACTTAGAAGGAAATATAGTAGAGGGGGATAGATTACCTTCAAGTGAATGGGAGATGCACCTATTACAATATAAAGAAAGAACAGATTTAGATGCTGTAATTCATGCTCATACAACTTATGCAACAGTATTAGCTTGTTTACGTTGGGAACTACCAGCAACTCATTATATGATAGCAGTAGCTGGAAAAAATGTAAGATGTGCTGAATATGCAACTTATGGAAGTCATGAGTTAGCAGTAAATGCAACTAAAGCTATGATGGATAGAAGAGCTGTAATATTAGCTAACCATGGAATATTAGCAGGAGCTAATGACTTATTAAATGCTTTTAATATAATAGAAGAGATAGAGTATTGTTCACAAATTTATTATATGGCAAAAAGTATAGGAGAACCAGTAGTATTACCAGATGAAGAGATGGCTCTAATGGCTGAAAAGTTTAAAACTTACGGTCAAAGAACTAAAAAAGTATAAAAAATTGTCTGATACCTAAATTAACCATTAACTCTCTTAAAATATAAAAACTACTCAATGAGTTGAAAAACTTATTGAGTAGCTTTTTTTATAAGAAAATTAGAATTTAATTTTTATAACAAAAAATGAGAGTGTAATTAATTTTGTGTATTTACTCTCTTGATTATTAGAAATTAACCTAGTTAGTAGAGACTGAAGAACTTAGATGTTTTTCAGTCTCTCTTCATATTCTATTGCCAATTGTCCTCTAATTAAGTACCAGTCTCTTGCATATCCTAATTTCCATTTTTCTGTTAAATTCATTGTACATAAGTATAATATCTTCATTAACGCCATATCTGTTGGAAAGCTATTTCTTGTTTTTGTTGCTTTTCTAAAAATTCTATTTAAATTTTCTATTACATTTGTTGTGTACATTATTCTTTTTACTTCTGGGCTAAATTTAAAAAATGTTTTTAACTCATTCCAGTTATTCTCCCAACTTCTCAATGAGTACGGATATTTCTTTTCCCACTTTTCCTTCACTTCTTGTAAAGCTAAATAACCCGCTTCTTCATTTGGCGCTGTATAAATTGTTTTTAAATCTTTTCTAAATTCTTTTTTATCTTTGTAACTTACATAAGTTAGTGTATATCTAATTTGATGAACTATACATCTTTGAATATCTGTTTGAGGATAAACTGCTTGTATTGCTTCTTTAAACCCTGTTAAACCATCTACACAAGTTATTAATATATCTTTTACTCCTCTGCTTTTTAAATCATTTAATACCATTAGCCAAAACTTTGAACTTTCATTAGCTCCAATATAGATTCCCGATATATCTTTTTTTCCTTCCTGATCCACTCCTAGTACAACATAGGCTGCTTTCTTTACTGTTGATTTATCTTCTCTTACAGAAAAGTGAATAGCATCAAGAAATACAAAATAATAAATATCTTCTAAGGTTCTAGTTTTCCATTTTTCAATGCTAGGAATTAATTTATCAGTAATCTTGCTTACCATTTCAGCAGAAACATCAATTCCATAAATTTCATTGATATGTTTGCTAATATCTCTAGTAACCATACCAAGTCCATACATAGAAATAATTTTCTCTTCTAAGTTAGAAATATCACGCGAATACTTAGGTACAATGTGAGGTTCAAACTCAGCATTTCTATCACATGGGATATCAAGTTCAATTTCTCCTAAAGAAGATTTAACTTTCTTTTTAGAATAACCATTTCTAGAATTGTCAGAAATGAAATTTTTATCATTTTTCTCATAGCCAAGTTGAGAATCTAGTTCAATTTCAAGAGATTCTTGAATGAAATCTTTTATGATATCTTTAAGAAAAGAATGGATATCATTAGCAGATTTAAAATTTTGAGACTTAATAATTTCTCTAATAGTTTCTTTAGGTAAAATAGACATAAAAAACCTCCTTGATATTAATATAATTATGCGACATAATTAACTAATAATCAAGAGAGGTTTTAAATTTTTATTTACACAAAATTTTTTACACTACCAATATTTAATTCCTAATCTTTTATAAATCTCAACAAAATGTCCCAATGGGCCTATTCCATGACCTAAGTCAAAAGAATTTTCAATAGCTTTAGTAATATATTTTTTCCCAAGCTCTACACTGATTGGAATACTTTTATCTTTAGCTAAAAAAGTTGTGATAGCAGATGAAAGAGTACAACCTGTTCCATGGGTATTTTTATTTTCTAATCTAGGAGTAGTATAGTAATAAAAACTCTTTTCAAAGTATAAGGTATCAGTACAGCTATTCTCATCACTATGTCCACCTTTTATTAATACAGCTTTTACCCCAAGTTTTGCAATTTCGATGCAAGCTTTTTTTACATCTTCTTGAGTTTTTATTTTCATATCAGATAATATTTCAGCTTCTGGAATATTTGGAGTAACAAGTGTACTGATAGAGATAAGAGATTTTAGCTCCTCTATTGCTTCAGGTTTAAGAAGATGATAACCATTTTTAGAAACCATAACAGTGTCAATTACAATATTTTTAGCAGAATACTTTAAAAGTTTTTCTCTAATAATTTTAATTATCTCTATATCTGAAACCATACCTATCTTTACTCCATCAATCTCTATATCAGAAAAAAGGGATTCTAGTTGTTCTCCAATAATTTCAGGAGTAAGTGGGAAAGATTTTTGTACTCCAAGAGAGTTTTGAGCAGTAATAGCTGTGATAACACTCATACCATGTACACCCAAAGCTCCCATAGTTTTAATATCTGCTTGAATTCCAGCTCCACCACTACTATCAGAACCAGCTATAGTTAAAACATTTTTCATTATAACTCCTCTGTAATATCTTTTGCATAGTAGTTAGGGAATTTTTCATTTAAAAATTTTTCTCCAAGCTGTTGAGTTTCTTTTAAATATCTTTTTATATTTTCATAATCTTCTGGAGATTGTAATCCAGTTTCTACTACTTGAAAAAATTCTAAATCCTCTTTATTGATAGTTGCTCCATCAAATTCAAATTTTCCATTGTTTTTAAAAGGTAAATAGATTTTTTCTAAAACATCTTCCTTAGTTGGAAAGTTTAAGATTTTTTTTATTTCATTTTCATTTTTAAGTTTAAAGAACACATTGTAGAACATATTACTCCTCCTTATTTGTCAATTTTTTTATCAAGATAAACTCAATGTTTACAGCACTTAAATTTTTTTATTTTTCACAAATAATCGCTTAATTATGAAGATTATTGCCTTTTATTTTAAATTTTTACATAACAAAATTGAACGTCTTTTTTATTTTTAGGTATGAAGGCTTATTTCTCAAAAATTTTATGGATACTAACCTCCTATTTCTATCTGGTTCTTTGACCTAAATTCCTTCGTTCTGTATCTCCATAATTTGAGTGTCTTTTTGCTCCTTTGCTGAGTTCTTACTCTAATGGTATGAATATTAGACTTCTGCTCTTATTTGTTTTTTATGTTTATTTTAAATTTAAGCATTTTTCAATGGACGTTTACCTTAAATTTAATTTTTTTAGCTTTTTTAAGCTGCTACAGGTCTTTTTATATCATGTAACATCTTAGTTTCATCATATTTAATTCCTTTTGATAAAATTGTAAAAAATATCCTAATCATTTTACAGCAAATAGCTGTAAGTGCTTGTTTTTTCTTTAGAGGATTATCTTTACGTTCTATATAGTAATTATATATTGATGAAAACTCTTTATTAAAACCGATTAATGGAATAGTTGCTCTAAACAAAATAGTTCTTAATTTTTTTCTTCCTCTTTTACTTATTCTGGTTAAACCTTTATGTTTACCTGAACTATTTTCTTTAAGAGCTAATCCAGCATATTTTTGTACTTGTTTAGCAGATTTAAAACGTCTTATATCCCCTACTTCAGCAACAAAAGATATAGCTGTTGCTATTCCAATTCCTTTTATTTCTGCGATTTCCTTTATCATAGGAATTTTCTCGCATAATTTATTTAACTCTTCTGTTATTGAGTTCAATTGATTTTGCTTATATTCATAATCTTCAATTAAAAGTTTTATTTCAAATCTGGCTGAAGAAGTTATATTTTTACACCCAATACTTTTTTTAGCAGCTTCTTCCAGTTTTTTCGCTTTATCCAAACCAACTGCTCTAAGTTTAGTTTGTTTCCAACGCTCAACTATTCCTTCACTTCCTAATTCTACAATATCTTTTGGTAAAGGTGTTTCTTTTAAAAGTAAAAAACCACTTTTAGAATCTATTGAAGAATATATTTTTTCATATTCAGGAAAATATATACTTAACCATCTATGAATTTTATTTTTAATTGAAATTATTTGTTGTGTTATATCATTTTTTAATTTATCAGCTACTCTTAATTCTCCATAAATTCCTTCAGGAATATATGGAAAACTATATCTACCATCAATTACCAATTTAGCAATTACTTTAAGATCTTTTGAATCATTTTTAGTTTGTAAATTATCATCTAACTCCTTACTTTGTTTAACATGATAAGGATTAACTATTGCAATAGTGATATTATTTTCTTTTAATAATTCACCTAAAGAAAACCAGTAGTGTCCTGTAGGCTCTAATCCTGCGATTACTTTACTCTTATTATATTTACAGCATAAATCATTAACCCACAAAACAAAACTTTGAAATCCTTCAAAAGAATTTTTAAACTTAAATACTTTAGAAAGTTCTAAGCCACTCCAATCAAAAGCTCTCGCATAATGAGTATTACTTCCTACATCAATACCAAGCACTAAAGTTCCTTCTGTTACTTGACTAATTTTAAAATTTTGGTTACAATTCATTTGGATACCTCCTTGTAGATATTTTTAAAGATTGAACTACTTTAATTTTACATTGAGGTATCTTTTTTTGTTACTATTTTTTTATTATACAGGAATGCTCCTTTAGTATTGTTTAATTTGATTATATTACAATTTTTTCTACATATCAAGAGTAGTTATCTCTTTAAGTATAAAATATATAAAATTTAAAAATCTTGGATTGACTTCTTCAAGACTAATCTCATCTTTAAACATCTTACTTACTTTTATATCTTGAATATTTTGAGATTTAGTTGAAAAAGTAAAAGGAATTTCTAAGTATGTATGAGTTAACTTATCAATTAGAGTAAAATTATCTCCATAAAGAATTGAAGAATATATCTCTGCAAAGTAATTATTTATAACTGTATTTATTTTTTTTAGGGATAGAGGTAATCCTTTATAATCATCTAAATTAGTAATTGCAGTCTTAACTATACTAAACTGTTGTGGAAGAAATGGAGTGATATTTTTAGTAAATAAAGTTGTTTCGATATCTGTTTCTCCTTGGTAGAAAATTTTGATATTTTCTATTTGGTTAATAATTTTATTACTATGAATATCTATAAATTTTTCTCCATCATATTTACAATAATACTCTTTACTATCAGAAATTATTGTCCATAAAATATTTTTTGAAATTCCTTTGATAAAATAAGAGCTATTTATCTCTTTATTCCACTCTTCTATTGACCAAACTCTATTTCCTATCATTTGATAGAACATATATTTTTTTATTTCAGATAGTAATATTTCTTTTTTCTTTTTAAATCTTTTAATCTCTTTTTGATAGAATTCTACTCTGTTTTCATCATCTTCAAATTTACTAGAGTACTTAGGAAGAGATTTTATCTCTTTATCATCTTGATTATACATAATAATATCAAAATTTTCATTAAGAACTAATTTAATTTTTCTATTACCATAGTTGAAGAACTTTTCTCCATTTATATCAAATCCTATAGAAAAATCTATATTAGGAGCAAGTATCTCACTTGTAACATCTGAGTCATCTTCTCTTATTCTTCTTAGAACCTCTCCCAAATCAGTGTGGTGTATTTTAGATTTTATAAATTTTATTTCAGTATTAAATTCTTTTCTTTCAATAGAGAAAAGTATAGACAATAAACTTTTAGCTAATTGAGTTTTTGATTTTAAAATAGCTTTTTCTAATAAATCAAGTATTTTATCAATTCCATAGTCATCAGCGGTAAGAAGATATGTTCTTACAATAGAACTAGTATGTACTGGAGAATTATCTTGAAGCCAAGTATCAAAAAGAGTATCTAAACATTTATTTAAATCCTCTAGATTTACAAAATTTCTAATAGTTTTTCCAAGTTCAATATCTTCTAAATCTTTATTATTCATATAAAGAGCTACATATGTTTTAATTACTTTTTCATTAACAAAAGTTTCACTATTCTTTTCTCTAACTTTAGAATAAGCTTCTGATTTTGGATAAAGTATATCTTTTTTATAGTTATCAAAAATAGATAAAATATAGTCTTCAAGTTGAGAGTAGGTTTTAATCTCTTTTCCTTTATTACTTTCCCAAACTTTTTTTAGAGCTTTTATATTTGCTAGAATTTTTTTATTTTTTGTTTTAGTAAGTTTTTCTACCTCATCACTGCATTCTTTTTCTTTATCTTTTAGAATTTCAAAAAGAGTTTCTAATATTATCTCATCTGAGATAGAAAGATATGGAAGAAGCTTAGTTACCTCAAAATTCTCATCACTTCTATATGAAAGATTTAAAATCTCCTCGAAAGTATAGTCTATAAATGTTTTCTTCTCTAGTAACTCATAAAAATCCTCTTTATTATCTTTTAAAAATTCAGTAAATTGCTCTTCAGAAGAGATATTTACAAAATCAGCAGTACCACTAATTAAGAATTTTTTACTAATTGAAGTTTTTTCAGCAACTATTTTCCAAGGATTTTTTCCATTATTTTCTAATCTTTCAAAATGAGCTATCATATTTATAAATTCATTGATATCCCATCTATTTTTATCATAAGAGTCAGAAAGTTTAGTAATATATTCCTCTACATTAGAATAAGTTAACATATATCCTAAGGTATTGATAAGTTCTACTCCTAACTCTCTATCTTTTGTTTCTTCTAAAATATTAAGAAGAGAAGCTATATTATTTTTAAAACTATCAATATATTTAGCTTTTAGCTCTTCAGAGATAATTTTATTGTCAATAAGAGTTCCTAATATAAAGGCTCCTAGTTCAATATTCTGTTTAAGCATTCTGTCTAAAACTTCTAAAGATTTTTCAGAATTATCTAAAATAAATTTTTGGATATAGAAAGTTATATTATAATCTTCACTTCCTTTATATAAGTAAACAAGTTTGTAGATAAAAGGAAGTGTAGAGTTATTTACCTTATCAAAGTATTCCTTTGGATTTTCTAGCTCTAAAAAATCAAGTGAATCTGAAAAAGTTAAGATTTCAAATACTCCTAAAATAGTTTTTTTATTTTTGCTCTCAATATTTAGATTAGTATAGATATTTTTTAAGAAATATATTAAATTTTCATCATCATTTATAATAGAGATATCTTTTATTGAATTAGCTAACTCATAATTTTTAAAATCGTAGTTTAAGATATTTTCAATTCTTTCACTTGAATATATTTCACAAAGAGAATTAAGAATAAAATTTTCAAGTAAAATAATATTTTCATTATCAATAGAACACTTTAACTCTAGAATTTTACCAACAATATATCTATTTTTTTCTGTATCTTCTAAAGAAAGATAGTAGTCTACAAATTTAGGGAATTTTTTATTGATATCTTCAATCATTGAAAATAATATCCTTTCATCTTCAAAGTTATTAAAGGTATACTCTAAATCTTTTGCTAAAAATTCATCAGAAACTCCTAAATTTTTATAAATAGTCATTCTATTATTAAAATTACAAGTTGAAAGGTCTAAAATTAATTTTTCAGGACAATAGTTATATCCCAATGTAAGTAATCTTTTAATAATAGTACTATCTTCACTTTTTTTCATAGTCTTATTTTTATTAAAAATATCTAGTTCTAAGAAAAGAAAGTAGTTATAGAATTTTATCTTATTTAATTCAGATTTAGAAAACTCAATATCTTGTTCTTCAAATAGATAGTTTTCCATTTTTAGTCTAAGAGTTTTATTACAACTGCTCAATAAATATTTTGATATTTTTTCTTTACTCATAGGCTCCTCCATTTTTTTAATTCACTAATATTTTACCATATATTTCAAATATATCCTAATCTCTTATTAGAATAAATATGGTATAATTATATAAACGGATAAAATCTCTAAGGGGGTTAAGACTATGAATAAGAGGGTGTTAAGTTCTAGTTATATTGGAGTGGAGTCTTTTTTAGTTGATGTAGAGGTAGATATAAGTAATGGACTTCCTAATTTTTCTATAATAGGGTTGGGGGATACAGCTATTTCAGAGAGCAAGGATAGAATAAGAACTGCTTTAAAAAATAGTGGTTTTAAATTAGAGCCTAAAAAGATAATAGTAAATCTATCTCCAGCTGGAATAAAAAAAGAGGGTGCTCATTTTGATTTACCTATTGCTGTGGGAATAATGATGGCTATGGGATTTTTAAAAGATAGATATAGTATTTTAGATAACTATCTATTTTTAGGAGAACTTTCTCTTACAGGAGAGATAAAAAGAGTGAGAGGAGCTCTCAATAGTGTAATATTTGCAAAGGAAAAAGGATATAAAGGAGTAGTTCTTCCATTGGAGAATTACCAAGAGGCAATACTGATAAGAGGAGTAGATATTATACCAGTCAAAAATCTTCAAGAGGTAGGGGAGTTTATTTCTAAAAATATAGTAAAAAGTGTACAGGAAAAAATTGTTGTATCAGAAGAGAAAGAGGAGTTAGATTTTTCTGATGTAAAAGGACAGAGTATGGCAAAAAGAGCCTTGGAAATAGCAGCAGCAGGAAAGCACAATGTAATTATGATAGGAAGTCCCGGTTCAGGAAAAACTATGCTCTGCAAAAGAATTACTACAATTTTACCACCACTCAATGAGAAAGAGGTAATAGAGAGTACTAAAATATATAGTATAGCAGGAGAACTTTCAGAGAATAAGCCTATAATAGATACTCCTCCTTTTAGAGCTCCACATCATACAAGTACACCTGTAGCTATAATAGGTGGAGGGAAAAAGGTAATTCCAGGAGAGGTAAGTCTTGCTTCAGGAGGAGTACTTTTTTTAGATGAGTTAGCAGAGTTTCCAAGAAGTGTGTTAGAGAGTTTGAGGCAACCATTAGAAGATGGAGTAGTTTCTATTTCTAGAGCTCAATATAGGGTTGAATTTAAAACAGACTTCATTTTTATTGGAGCTAGTAACCCGTGTCCTTGTGGATTTTTATTAGATGACAATGGAAAGTGTAACTGTACTCAAACAGAGATAAATAAATATATAAAGAAAATCTCAGGACCAATTATGGATAGAATAGATTTGCACGTAGAGATGAGAAGACTTACTGAGGAAGAACTTATGACCTATAAGTCTGGAGAAAGCTCAAAAGAAATTAAAGAGAGGGTTTTAAAAGCTAGAAAGATTCAGAAAAAAAGATATGGAGAGGGAATATATAATGGTACTATCTCTCAAAAACAGATTCAAAAATATTGTAAGTTATCACAGGAAAATAGAGAGTACTTTAAAAAAGTAATTCAAGTTATGGAGATTTCAGCTAGAGGTTATGATAAAATTTTAAAAGTAGCTAGGACTATAGCTGATTTAGCAGGAAGTGAAAATATAGAGAGAGAACATCTTATGGAAGCTGTTTCTTTTAGAAATAAATAGAAATATAGAATGATTATTAGGAGAAAATATGGTTCGTTTAAAGGATATTGCAGAGATTACTGGTTTTTCAATAACTACAGTTTCAAGAATTTTAAATAATGATAAAACATTAAGAACTAGTCAAAATACTAAAAATATAATAAAAACAGTAGCAGAAGCCACAGGATATAAAACATTAAATGAAAAGAAGAAGGAAAGATATAAGAAAAAGAATTCTTTAAGTATGGTTGTTGGAATAATAGAGATGTCTAGTACAAATGAAGTTATAAAAGACCCATATTATATTTACTTGAAAGAGTTTTTAGAAAAGGTTTGTAGAAAAAATACAATAAAATCTTTGAGTTTAACTTTTGATTTAAAAAGACAAAAATATGTAAATAATGATATTTCTAAATTGAAGGTAAATGGATTAATAGCTATAGGAAGGTTTTCAAAATTAGAAGTAAAAGCTATGGAAAAATTGAGTAAAAATATAGTTTTTTTAGATACTGCTTACCCAAATGGAGAATATTCAAGTATTGCTCCTGATTTAGAATTAGGGGTAAAAAATGGATTGGATTACCTATTTGAAAAAGGACATAGGAAGATATATTTTATTGGACCTACATATGCACCTAATTTTTTCACAAATTTAGCTTTAGAAGTGAGAAGAGAATCTTTTATAAAATATATGAAAGAGAAAAAAATGTATTCAGATTCTCTATTATTAGAGTGTGAAAGATCTTCAGAAAGTGCAGAACAGGTGTTGAGAGAATATTTATTGAAAGGCGGTTCCTTGCCAACAGCAATTTTTACTGTAAATGAAAGTGTAGCTATTGGAGTGGTAAAAGTTTTAAGAGAGTTTGGATTAAATATTCCAAAAGATGTAAGTATTTTAAGTTATAACAATACAATTTATTCTTCTTTAGTATCTCCAGCATTATCGAGTGTAGATATAAATTGTGATTATATGGCACAACTAGCTATAGACTTAGTAGTAAAACAAAATCAAATTAAAAATTTTTCTCCAATAAAAATATTATGTAGTTCTATAATAAGTGAAAAAAATAGTATAAAAGCACTAAAAGGTTAATAAAAAAGTTGAGTAAAGTATTTTTCAATACTACTCAACTTTTTAGATTATTTTTTTATTAAAGATAAATGTATTTTATCCATATATTCTTGTGTTAAGATATATTTTCTTTTATAAACTATATAACCTAAAATTATAAAGAAAATCGGGAAAATAGAAACTAATAAACGTAAAGTAATTATTGTATCTGGTCCTTGAATTTGATTAGGAATATAACCAGTTAAATCTAAGATAAATCCTACTAATAAAGCTGAGAAAGCTGACATAAATTTAACAAGTAGTGTTTGTAAGGAAAATATTATAGATTCGCTACGTTTTTTCAATTTATATTCTCCATAATCTACTACATCAGCTAAAATTACAGTAGCTATACCTGATTGCATTCCAGCACCAAATTTAATTAGAATTCCAGCAAGAGCTGTCATAGCTATATTTTGTGGATAAAAGATACCAGTTAGAAATAGAGTAATCATTCCTAAAATTTGGATAGTACCAGCAATAACATAGATTTTTTTTCTTTCAAATAGCTTACCTATTTTAGGAAAAATAAATAATCCTAATATTTCAGCAATAGAAGCAAATCCCATAAAAACAGCAAACATTTGCTCTTTACCACATACATAAATGAAATAATAGATAGCTGTAGTATAAACTAATTGCATAGAACCATTATATGATAGTATTATTCCAATTGCAGCAAGTAATTGATCATTATTTAAAATAATTTCCTTCATTTGCTTAAAAGTTATTTTTTCTTTATTTTCAGGGGTAGACTGATTAGCAATCTTATCTGGTGTTTTTACATATAAAACAGTAATTCCAATAGTTATAATAAAAACAATAGAAATTAAATAAGCGAAATTTGAATATCCTTTTCCAGTGTTTCCATTTCCAAGAAAATTTATGATTTGTAATCCAAATCCTCCTATAATTAATGTATTTCCGATAGAAGCAAATATTCTAGGAAGTACAGAGATTTTTTCTCTCTCTTCTTTATCTTGAGAAAAGTTAGGAAGCATTGCCCAATAAGGAATATCCATAAGAGTATAAGTCATTCCCCAAAGTACATATGAAACAGCAACATATGTGTAAAGAGCTGTTCCAGAAAAACCAAAATCAGTAAACATTAACGCAAGGACTACTGCATTAGATAGAGTACCAATAACTAACCAAGTACGAAATTTTCCAAATTTATTTTTTGTATTATCTACAATAACTCCACACATTAAGTCATTGATAGCATCCCAAAACCTAGCTATAAAAAATACAATTCCTATAAAACTGGCTTTTACACCTAAAACATCAGTAAAGTATACCATAGCAAATGTTGCTGTTATTCCATAAACTAAATCTTTTCCCAGTGCTCCTAAGCCAAATGAATATCTTTCTTTTAAACTTATTTTATCAGACATAGTTATTTCTCCTTTAAAATATAATTATTTTGTAATGTAGAATGAAAATTTATAATCTTTATTACTAGGGATACAATATTCTTCAAGAACAGGAGCTCCCCAACTATCATCTCCACCTATTCCCATTTGTTTCATAGCTATTGTAATATATGTATAATTGTAATTACCAAGTTCATATTGGTGCTTAGCCTCCTCTAATTCTAAAAAACTATGTGGCAACACTTGGAATTCAAAGCTTTTATTCTCTTCTGCTATAAATTTAATTTTATTTGTAGCATTTTCAAAAACTTCTCCCCAAATAGTATTAGTTCTATTTCCACATTCTTGTGGTACAAGATAAGGAGTGACATTATTTTTTACAAAATCTATATATACTCCTAATCTAGCTCCTTCATTACGATCAATATAGTTTTCATGAGGTCCTTTTCCATAATATTTAAATTGATTTAAGTTATTAGGAATTTTAAATCTCATAGCTAGAGTTGGAAGTTCAGGAAGATTTTCAATACCTGTATATTCCAATGTAACTTTTATTCTTTCACTTTTATCTACTAAGTAACTTACTTTTACTTCTAAATTAGGGATTGTTAATACTTGGTGAATATAATCTATTTTAAAGAAATTTTCATTTGCTTCCCAATTTAATAGTTTTACATTTTGATAGATAGAAGCTCCTAACCATATAGAGCACATTTGTGGGTGAGCGTATCCTTTATCATTATCAGTAGCTGCTCTCCAAAAAACAGGTTGAGGTCTTTCTATAAGCATTTCATTTTTTTGATAAACTAGAGATACTAATCCTTTATCTTTAGCAAAAAGAACTTCAGTATCATTGATGAAAACACCTATATTTCCATCTCCTTCAACTACTTTAAAATCATACTCTGAATGAGTTTGATTTTCTTTTTCTACTTTTATTTCTTGTCCATAAGCTACTTCAAATCCTTTTTTTGCCCATAACTGGTCTTCTTTTAAAATCATTCTTATATTTTTACTGTATACTCCAGTAATATTTTTAAACCAAGGGATTTCAATTTGTATATCTTCATTTGGATTACAAATAACTTCAAATCTTCCCTCTTGAAGAACTTTTTCCTCTTTTTCAATAGTATAAATAAATTCATAGTTAGATAAATTTTCAAATAAATTTCTATTTTTTATTAAGCAGCCTGTTTCATTAGGAGAGATTTTAACATTTTGATATAGATATTTTACTTCTAGAGCTTTTGGAGTGATGGTTCTATCAGCAAATACTATTCCATTACCACAGAAGTTGTAGTCTGTTGGTCTATCCATAAAGTCTCCACCATATAGTAGAACTTTCTTTCCATCTTTTTCTACTTCAATAGCTTGGTCGATATAGTCCCAAATAAATCCACCTTGATATTTTTCATACTTTTCTTCAAGCTCAGTATATTTCATTAATCCACCACATGAGTTTCCCATAGCATGCATATATTCGCAACTAATATATGGTTTATCAGGATTACTTTCTAAATAAGTAATAATATCTTTAGCTTTAGCATACATTCTACTTTCCATATCAGATATTTTATCAAATTCTCTATTCCAGAAACATCCTTCATAGTGAACTAATCTTGAATTATCTCTTTCATGGAAAAATTTAGTCATATTAAAAATATTTTCCTCTGCATAAGATTCATTTCCACAAGACCAAATAAGTATAGATGGATGATTTTTATCTCTTTCTAACATTGCTTTAGCACGAGCTAAAACACATTCTTTCCATTCTGGTTTATTTCCAGGAACATTCCAAGAAGGTTCACATGTTCCCATTTTTTGCCATGAACCATGACTTTCTAAGTTAGTTTCATCAATTAAATATATTCCATATTTATCACATAGTTTATACCATAAACTTTGATTAGGATAATGAGATGTTCTCACAGCATTTATATTATGTGTTTTCATAAATTTAATATCCCATAACATCTCTTCTTTTGAGATAGCTCTTCCTTTTTTATGGCTGAATTCATGACGATTAACTCCTTTAAAAACTATTCTTTTTCCGTTGAGCAACATGAGACCATTTTCAAGTTTAAATTCTCTCAATCCTATTGTTTGTGGAATTACTTCGATAATCTCATTATTTTCATCTTCTAATATAAGAAAAACTTTATATAAATTTGGTTCTTCAGCACTCCATAATTTTATATTATTTAAAGAAAATCTTATTTCTAATTCATTTTGTAGTTGTATTTTTTCAGTTTGTAAGATTTCAATTTTTTCTTGGGAAATTACTTTTGCCCAGATTTTTCCTTTAGGATCTTTAGAGTTAAGTGAACAAATTAATTTTAATTCTGCATCCTTATAGTTATTTTTTAGTTCTGTTTTTACAAATAAATCTTTTATATGTAATTTTGGTGTAGCATAGATGAAAACCTCTCTAAAAATTCCAGAGAATCTCCAGAAATCTTGGTCTTCTATCCAACTAGCACTACTTCTTTTATAGACTTCAACAGCTACTTTATTTTTTCCCTCTTTTAAAAATTTTGTTATTTCAAATTCTGCAGGAGTAAATGAATCTTCACTATAACCTACAAATTCTCCATTTATCCAAAGGAAAAAAGCTGTTTCTACTCCTTGAAAAGAGATAAATATATCTTTATTAAAGAATCTACTATCTAATTCAAATTCTTTTATATAACTTCCTACTGGATTATCTTCCATTGAGATAAAAGGAGGTCTCAATCTTTCTTTACCATCCCAAGGATATAAAGTATTAATATATTGTAACTTATCAAAATTTTGCATTTGAATATGTCCAGGAACAGTTATTGTTTTAAAATTTGAAGCTGAAAAATTTTCTTTATAAAAATCTTTCTCTCTTTCTGTTGGATTTTTTGCTAATAAAAATTTCCATTCTCCATTTAAAGATTGTTTTAGTTCAATTTCCTCAAGTTTTTCAGCAGCCTCTAATGTTTCAAAAAACAAATGGTCTGAATGTGGTTCAAGTTTGTTAAATTGAAATATTTCAGGATTAACTAACCAATTAGTATTAGATTCCATCGTTTAACCTCCTACTTTTTGTATTTAT
>OKSH01002169.1_pt1 | contig 15389 bp, 7 predicted proteins | sample 1601231 | NCBI WGS metagenome assembly OKSH01 (sample SAMEA3541596, study PRJEB24748) | human gut metagenome | biome: human gut; feature: human-associated habitat; material: faeces | place: China | collected 2012 | reverse complement strand
TACTACAAAGAAGGAGACGAAACAGAAGGAGTTCCTTACAAATATCAAACACTTGGTGCCCTGCGCCGTGCTAATGCACGTCGCGGGATCGAACGCTTCGACCGCATAGCTGCCATTACAGCCCAGATTGACGGTGAGTCCTGCCTCCCTGATGTGCTCGGCAGAATTGTTATAAAGGTAAACATAGACCACGTCGCCACACCGGATGCCCATTGCTTCTGCCGGGTTGCACGCTACGGTCATCTGTTCAAAAGAGCCCTTGCCGTCGGCGAGCATCCGGTCGGATATTTGCCGCACTCCCCTGAAATAGGCCATCATACCGCGGTTCTCGAAATACTCCCACCACCAGCTCATCGGCGTCAGAGGCGTGGGCGAGAAAATGCCGTACCAAAGTCCCCGGCGGAAATCGCGATCCATATCCGCGCCAAAATCATCGAAGTTCTTCGACCAGTCCCACTCATAGCCGAACTCGCCGATAACGTAGGGTTTGCCGAAACGGTTTTCATAGCGGAGTATCTCGGCCGGAATAATGCCCGTATTGCAATAGATATGCTTCTGGTTGACGTCGATCCCGGGCACCGAATTGAGCCCTTCGAGATCCCGGTGGGAAATCGACGTGGTGACGGGGTGTCCGTAAGGGTCGATACTTTTCAGGTACCTGGCCATGCGGGCATGCCAGGCGACGATCTCTTCGGCCGGGATCGGGTTCTTCGCATCGCGGAACTGGATGTTGTCGATCTCGTTGAAGAACTCCCACATACCGATCGCCGGACTGTAACCCCAGCGTGCGACGATATAGCGCAGGCGGTTCATGTAGCGGCGGGCCTGCGGCTCCCCGGTGAAAAACGCCCGGTCGGCATGCACGGCACCCTGTCCCATGCAGAGCATCGCGTGTATCCCCAGCCGTTCGCAAAGCCCGACGAAATGGTCGAGACGGGCGATGGCGCTGGGATTATAGTATGCATCGGATGCCTCGTAGCGTATGTTGTTGAAATGGTCTTGCTGGTCGATCGGGAAATTGAACCCGCACATCCAAACGCGAATAAAATTACCGCCGTTGCGGGCGAAGAGCGGCAGCATGTAGTCGTAGTTATATTTGTCGTGCTGTTCGTGCAGGGCCTTGAAAAAGCGCGAATCGTCGTTGGCACGCGATTCCCAGCAGATGTTTTCAGCAACACCCCGGAACGGCGTTCCGTCGTCGTAAACCAACGTCCAGTAATCGCGCACATGCAGAATACCCCGGGAATCCGCGGCAGGGCCGACATCGAGGTGTACGGTTTTCGAGCGGGAGGTTTCACGGCCCTGTTCGCTCAGGCGGAAGCGGCAGGCATAGCGTCCCTCTTCCTGAGGCGTGAAACGGGCTTCCCAGCGCGACTCGGCACCCGACGCCCCCTCGACCCAGTAACAAGGCAGCATCCGTTCGGCGCCCGAAGGCGTGGTAATCAGCATGTCGAGAGCAACCTGCTCCTGCAGATAGGCATTGTCGTAACGGGCCGTCAAGCGGATCGTGAAATCGGTACGCTCGTAAAGGCCGGGCCTGGGCGCAGTGCATTCCACGGAACGGATCTGCGCCCGTATCCCGGCCGCGGAGAGGAGTACAAAGAGGATCAGAATGGCTTTTTTCATAGGTCGTCATGATTTTGAGAAACGATATGCCTCTCCGACAAGAGGCATATCGTTCTCACAGGTTAAGATGTTTAGAGCAAGGCCTTCAGGGCATCGATATTCACGATAACGGCGGTTTTGGTCGCCGCATCGGAAAGTTCGTATGCCGACGGATTCCGGATTCCGACGGAAAGCACCAGTTTCTTGCCGGCGTATTCGCTCCTCGAAATCGCCAGCACGGGAATATCGAGGTAGAATGTCCCACCGGTTTTCCCGTCTGGCACCACGACCGTCGAAGGCAGCGAATAAAGTCCCTCGGGCATGGCTTCGCCGCCGAATGCGGACACGGCGGCCGCCGTGTCCTCCGCAGAAGTGTAGACATCGACGGTATACCCTTTCTTATCGGAGAGCTTTCCCGAGCGTATGACACCCAGGATTATTCGAACCGTACCGTTTTCAACACGGAAATTGTAGGTATAGTCACCACCGCCCGAAGGTACGGCATAGGAGTTGTTCAGGCCGCCGGTCGAAACGGCCTGGGGCATATATACTTTACCGAATCCGTAATCGGCGTCGCCGTCGCCCTCGCAGGCTGCAAAGGCACATGTGCAAAGAAATGCGATGAGCAGGATCAACTTGTTTTTCATAATTCATTGTTCTTTTGCATCCCGGAACTAATAACCGGGGTTCTGTTCGAGAGTATGATTCGAATTTTCAACCTCGGAACGGGTGAAAGGCATATAATAGTTGCGTTCGAGGAAAGTGCGCGTAGCCACTTCGGTCTGCGTATACGACCACTTGCCTTCTCCTGTTTTCGTTACCTTCACACCGCGGACGGGTTTGTTGAGTACCTCCATCGCATCCTTCCACCGCAGCAGATCCCAGTAACGATGATCCTCGAAGGCCAGTTCGATGCGGCGTTCGTGCTTAACGGCCTCGCGGAATTCGTCGCGGGTCGCCGCCGTGACAATCGGAAGCTGCAGACTGGCACGGTCGCGCACCAGTTGCAGGGCATCGAGCGCCGTGAGCGCATAGTCGCCGGGAGCCTGGTCGGGGCCATAGGCCTCATTCATCGCTTCGGCATAGTTGAGCAGCACCTCGGCATAGCGGTAGGACACCCAGTTATGCTGCACCTTGGCGCCCTGCGTCAGGTCGAGGTTGTCGGTCAAAAACTTTTTAAGGTAATATCCCGTCTTGCTTGCATTCGGGGCGGACATGTCGTGCCTACCGCCCGGTGACTGGTCGATCACATGACCGTTCCAGGTGCTGCCGTTGGTCACGACGCTTGCCGCCAGACGCGGGTCGCGGTTGGCATAGGGATCCCCGGCAACGGGATCGCCGACCCACTCATAGGCCTCGACCAAGTTCTGCGTCGGCGTCACGCCCGACGCACCGCCCGGCGTAGCGATCGGATAGTTGTTGCTCGCCATCGCATTGGACTGTTCGCGGCGTACGACATAGATGGTTTCCGGGCTGGAAAGGCTGCGGTTACCTTGGAAATAAGCCCCGTAATCGCTGTCGAGGGAGTAGTTCAAATCCGGGTTGCTGATAATATCGTAGGCAGCCGCGGCGGCTTTTTTCCACTTCTCGACATCGTTGTCGGGATTGTGGAGCGGCGAGGCGGCATAGAGCAGCACACGCGCCTTGATGGCCAGCGCGGCGCCCAGCGTAAAGCGGCCGTTGCGCTCGGAGAAACTCGCCCAGTCGACAGCCAGTTTTCCCTTATGGTCATCGATCTCCTTGACAATGTACTCGACTACCTGGTCGTAGGAGGAACGCGGGATGAACTTGTTCGCGGCATACTGGCTCTCGACGATGGGAACGCCGCCGTACTGCTTGATCAGTTCGGCATAGTAATAAGCCCGTGCGATGTGCGCTTCGGCCTGGTACCAGTGCAGCGAGGCCAAGTCCCGTTCATAGTTGGGGCGGTCGTTGATCGTATCGCGGTTCATGCCCACCATGTACTCGCCTTTGCCGTTGGCTGTGTAGTCAAGGAAAAAATTGGCGGCACGGATCCCTTCGTAGCAGTCGGTATAAAGATTCGAAATCGGGTTGAGGTTGGCGTTGATGACCCCCTTGTTGAAATAGCTGGCATTGCACTGCACTTTGGTTTGCTGTGCCTCGTCGGTCGCCGCTGCGAAAAGATTGGAGTCGAGCGTAGTATAACCGGAAGCAATCGGGGTGTAGAAAGCATTGCCGAATTTCCACAACGTACCGAGTGTCGTCTCGATCGACTCCCCCGTTTCGTTCTGGTCGAGACTGGTGTCGAGGAAATCGCTGCATCCGGCACCGGCCGCGACAGCAGCCGACAGCAGGAACGTCTTGGATATGAGTCTGAATTTCATAATGGCTTCGATAGTTTAATTAGAAAGTAAGGCTTACACCGATGTTATAGGACTTAAGCACCGGATAACGGTAGGAGAGCAACTCGGGATCCAGGTCGTAATCCGACATCAGTTTGCTGACGGTAAACGGGTTGGTTACATTCAGGTAGATCCGGAAGTTGGAGATACCCGCCGCGCGGAATTTGGCGTGGTGCCTGAAGTTATAACCCACCTCGATATTGCGCACGCGCATGAAGTTACGGCTCTTCACCCAAAACGAACTCAGCTGGTAGTTGTTTTCGTTGCTTTGGGTAGTCAGGCGCGGATAGGTCGCCGTGGCCCGGGTATCTATCCCTTGTTCGGGATAGTAGGCCCAGGCACCGCGGGCGATGGGGTAAACATTGCCGTTGTCAACGAAGGCCCGGGTTTGTACCGCATTGTCGAGCAGATTGAACGATGCGCCGGCGATACCCTGCAACAGGAAGCTGAAATCGAAACCCCGGTAGTTGAAGGCGGCACCGAGCGAGTACGTCCACTCCGGATAGGGCGATTTGCCGACCTTGGTCACGTCGTTCTGGTCGACAAAACCGCTCCGATCCAGGTCGCGGTACTTGATGTCACCCGGCTGCACCGCGCCGAACATCGGCTGCGGCAGGTCGGCCTTGAGCGAACCGTCGGCATTGAAATCGTCCACATCGTAAAAACCGTCGGCGACCAACCCGATCAGCGTCCCGTACGGACGACCCGTCTGGGCGTTGTAGCTGTACGCCGGGGCCACCTCGGCCATGTAATCGATTTTGTTGCGGTTAAACGACACCGACCCGTTGATGCTGTATCCCCAGTTGGCGCGCTGGTCGTTCCACACGGCGGAGAGCTCGACCCCTTTGTTGGTCATCTTGCCGATGTTGTCGAAATAATAATTTTTGCCGTAATAGCCCATCATCGAATTATCGAGGGTCAGGATGTCAGTGCGTTTATCGATGAAGGCATCGGCCGACAGATGCAGTTTCCCGAAAAGTTCGGCGTCGATACCGACGTTGTACTTGCTGCTTTTTTCGGCATGCACGCCGGCGTTCGCAAGGAACATGTGCACCAGCGAACTCTGCCAGACTCCTTCGCCGGAGCCCATGTAAAAGGAGCCGACATAGGAATTGGTGTAATAGTCCTTGAACAGATAGCGTCCATTGGAAGAGTAGTTCGACAATACGCCGGTAGCACCCGAATCGGCGAAGCCGCTACGGCCGTACGAAAGACGCAGCTTAAGCAGGTCGACGACCTTGGAATCCTTCAGGAAAGCCTCGTTGGAAAGCACCCAAGCTGCGGAAACAGAAGGGTAGAACGCCCACTGGTTGCCTTTGGCATAGGCATCGTTACCAAAATAGGAGAACCCGAACTCGGCGACATAGCGGTCGTCATAGCTGTAATTGATGCGGCCGTTGAGATTCGCATAGTGGTACTTATAGGAAAAATAGCCGTCGCCGTTATAGCCCGATATGTGGAAATTCACGGCACCGTCGAGGGCGTGGCGGCCGAACGTACGGTTGTAGCCCAGCGAAATCTGGCCCTGCTTCCAGTCCTCCATGCCGTCCGAGCCGTAGCCGCTGGCCTGCAGCGATGTATCTTCGTCGGTGGTAGTACGCTCGCCGTTGTGATAGCGGGCGTAGTTACGGGTCTTCGAATAGCCGCTCTTGGTATAGGTGTTAAACGAGAAGGCTTCGCGCAGGTAGAGCCCCTCGGTGATGAAATCGAGTTTCTCGACCAGTTGGAAATTGCCCTGCAATACGCGCGACTGGGTCTGGCGCCACCCCAGGGCATTGAGCGACGCCACGGGATTGCTGTTGTAGACCGAAGTTCCGGAATAGTGCGTCCGCTCGGCATCGTCCCATATCTCGTAAATGTTCGAGGGATAGCGTGCCATGTTATAGAACAGGTCGTCGGTCGCGATATTGGGCCGCTTGCCACGCTCGATCCGCCCGCCCAGGTCGACACGCGCCTCGATGAACTTGAAGATCGTAAAGTCGAGGTTCGCACGCAGATTGTAGCGCTCGTAGGTACGGTTCGACCGGGAATCGCTGTTCTTCACATCGTAAAGACCCTGCTGATTGAGGTAATCCAACATCACGTTGTAGCGGGCGACCTCGGTACCGCCGCGAAAGGAGACATCGCCGTCGATGGTATAACCGGCATTGCGCAATGCCTCGTCGTACCAATCGACATCGGTACCCGTCCCATTCCGGTAAGCCTCCAGTTGCTCGTCGTTATAGGCAGGCGACCAACGCCCCTGGTCGTTGCTGACGGCCTGGTTGTAAAGCGACGCATAACCGTACGAATCGAGCGGCTTGGCGAGGGTCGTGGCCTGCTGAAGCCCGAAACGCACCGAGGCACTGACGGTTGCCGGGGCAATCCTGCCGCGTTTGGTTTCAATCCAAATCACGCCGTTGGCACCCCGTTCGCCGAAAACGGACAACGCAGCACCGTCCTTGAGGATCGACACGCGTTCGACCTCCGCCGGCGAGAGGTAGGCAATATAGCTGGCATTCACTTCGAAGCCGTCGACAAAGATTTTAGCCGTATTGTAACCGGCATTACCATACGACCCGATACCGCGGATCAGCCAGCTGGCCGTATCGTTACCCGGCTCGCCCGACCCCTGAAAAAGTGTCAGACCCGAAAACTGCCCGGCAAAACTGTTGGTCAGGTTGGGTGCGGTCGTCTTGCCGAGGGAAACCCCGTCGACGGTCGAAACGGCCCCCGTCGTGCGAGCCTGGGATGTCCCGAAGAATGCCCCCGGAACCGCAGGCTCCGCCGCGTAAGCCGAATCGGCAGGCGCCGGCTCCTGGATCGTCCCGGCGGCCGTTGCGGCGGTCAGCGAAACGACTCCCGTAAGAAGCAATGGTATAATGATGAATTTATTCATAATCGTATTTGTTTTTAGCGGAAAAACCTGCGGAAATTAGTAGCCGGGGTTCTGCACCAGCGTGCCTTTATTGATCTCCGACTGCGGAATGGGTTCGAGATACATTTTCGGATTCCAGTACGAGGTGTAAACCACTGCATCCCAGTATGATTCGAGGCCAGAAGCGAGGTTGAAGCTGCCCGAATGGCTCTCCTTGATCTTGAACTGCAACTCGTGCATGTTGCCACCGATGATACCGTTACCGATATTCTCGTCCTTCCAGTGCTTGACATCATAATACCGGTTGTTCTCGCGGTACAGCTCGATGGCACGCTCCCGGCGGATAATCTTGCGCAGGGCATCCTGGTCGGTCTCGGTGACCTTCGGCAGGCCTGCCCGGTTATGCACCTTGTTCAGATTCTCGAGCGCCTTGGCGGCAATGCCCTTCTCATTATAGGCTTCGGCAAGGTTGAGGTAAGTTTCTGCCAGGCGGAAGAGCGGGAACTCGAACCAGACGCGCGTTCCAGCCTTATAGTAAAATTTGACCGGCGCGGCGCACCCCTTACCGGCCTCGATGGCGGCCGGGAAATTGGTCTTCTTGCCGGCATTCGACACCTGACGGCCCCAGTTGTTGGCCGACCAGCTCGAATGGCCCGGGTTATTGAAGGCGTCGAAGCCTACGAACATATTATCGGCCTTGGCGCGCGGCTCGATGTCCCCGATATTCTGAATCCACTCCGAAGCATCCCGCGGAGCGGCTTCGTTCACACCAGGCCAGTTCGTGAATTCCGATCCGTCGGCTTTGTAATAGAGCTTCAGAAAGTTGGTCAATACACCGCTCACATCGGTATCCCAACGGTTGTTCGTCCAAACCGGAGAGTAGTTATTGTAGTAGAAGATGGCGCTTCCGGGCCACGTCCACTGACCGGTCTCGTCGCATTTGTAGGCCAGCAGCACCTCCCGGTTGGCAGGCGTCGAAGTTGCCGTAGCATAGTCTTCGAAGGCCTTGGGGTTAGGGTTGCCCTCACCGGCACCGCCGGTATTGAGCAGGGCGTAGTTATTGGCGGCAGCCCAGGTCAGCACGGCCTCGTTGGCCTCGATGGCATCCTGCCAACGGTCGTCCGACTTTGAGCCGAAACACACCAGGTCGTCATGTCCTCCGCTCAGGTAGGGAGTCGCCGAGTTGAAAAGCGGCCGGGCTGCGAACAGCAGCGTACGGGCCTTGATGGCCAGCACGGCGCCGCGCGTCATCCGCCCCTGGTCGGCAGCACCCCAGTCGCCTTCGGGAAGCCCGTCGTAGGCCTGCTGGCATAGTTCGAGAATATACTCCAGCGTCTCTTGGAGCGATGCCCGGCCGGCGAAAACCCCCGGGTCGGCAGGATTAGAAAACGACCCGCGGACGATGGGAAGGCCCCCGTAGCGGTAAAACATGCCCATGTAACGGTAGGCCACCAGCGCCGTAGCTTCGGCCTTGACGTAATTCTTCTCCTGGTCACTCATGTCGGGAACCCGGTCGATATTCTCCCGCACGGTGAAGCAGTGGCGGATATACGCCCAGTTGTTACCGAAGTGGTCGGAGCCGGCATCCGAGCCGTCCGTCCCGTTCACGTCGAGCCCCGACTGGGAGATCGTATAGGTTCCGTGCCACGAATAGCCGCGCGAAATCTCGCCGCTGATGGCTCCCAAGGTGCCGTGACCGACGCCCCAACCGCCGGGAAGACCGTGGATCAGGGCTTCGCGGTAACAGGTCATCAGGGCACTCTTGGCATTTTTAGCCGACCCGTAAACCTCGTTCAGGTCGACCGTTCCGGTCGTGTCCGGCATCTGCAGGAAGGTATCCTGGCAGGCGGAAAGGCCCAGCGATGCCGATATCAGTAAAGTAACGATTATCTTTTTCATAGTTCGGTGCGGATTAGAATTTCAGGTTTATACCGAAGCTGAAAACGCTCGTCAGCGGATAGATATAGGTGCTTCCGTCGGTAGTTTCGGGGTCGATGCCAATATCCGTCAGTTCGTTCTTGAATGTATAGACATTGTTGGCATTGAAGTAGACGCGCAAGGCACGGATACGGCTGCGAGCCAGCCGGCCGCGCGTCATATCGAACGTATAGCCCAATTCGATATTCTTGATCTTGAAGAAATTGCTCGACTTCATCCAGAAATCGCTCGTCAGGTAATTGTTGTCGCTGCTCGTCGTATCGAACGTCATCCGCGGGAAGGTGATCTTCTTGCCGGCAGCATAACGCTCGGCAGTCCAACGGCCGTCGTACATCCATTTCCAGGCGTTGCCCGCCCGCTTGAAGAACGGCATCGTGTAGCCGCTGTTCAGGTAATAGGAGCCGTTGGCCGTACCGATGAAGAGCACGCGCAGGTCGAAGCCTTTCCACCCGACCGACGCTTTGACGTTGAAATGGTACTCGGGATAGTTGGGATAACCGATCGGCGCGATGTCCTTATTGTCGATCAGGCCGTCGCCGTTGAGGTCTACGTAACGGATGTCTCCCAGCGTAGCCCGGTTGGCCGTATAGGTATTGTAGGGACGATTGGCAAGCTCCTCGTTGGTATTGAAAAAGCCGTCGCTGACCAGTCCGAAGCGTTGTCCGATCGAGAATCCGGTCTGGTTCATCCAGGGATAGGGGTTCTCGGCTTCGGCCTTGTAGACGATCTTGTTGCGCGAATAGCTCACGTCGCCGCTGAGCGAATAACGCCAGTTGCCGATCTGGTCTTCCCACGAAAGGAGGAGTTCATAGCCTTGGTTTTTGGTAATACCGACATTTACCGGGGGAACCTTGTCGGAACTTACGCCGTAGATGATCGGAATGGTTCCCAGCGTGGTGAGGATGTTGCGGCGGTCTTCGCGGAACCAGTCAGCCACCAGCGAGAGGCGATTGCGGAAGAACCGCGCCTCGATACCCACGTCGTATTTCTTGGCCCGCTCCCAGGTAATGTCGGGATTGCCGATCACCCCTTCCGTAGCGCCGACCCAATAGGGATTCTGCGACGAACCGTCGGAGTTGCCCAGCCAGTAGCCGCCCTGATTGAGGTTATAAGTATTCGGCAGGTAGTAGAACCGCCGATTGCCTCCCAACTGGTCGTTACCGACCTCGCCATACGACGCGCGGATTTTGAGGAACGTCAGAATGTCGTTCTCGGGGAAGAATTTTTCCGAAGAGGGAACCCAACCGATCGAATAGGCCGGGAACCAGCCGAAACGGCGTCCCCTGGCAAACTGTTCGGTTCCGTTATAACCTACGTTGACCTCGGCCATGTAACGATCCTTATAGTTGTAGGTCACACGACCCACGAAGCCCATGACGCCCGAAGCCACATTGTACGAATCGCCCGGCATGGTATAGCGGGAAGCCTTGGCGAGCACCAGCCCGGAAACATTATGCCCGTTGAAACTGCCATGCCAGTCGATGCCCGCATCGAGGTAAAGCTTGTTCCAGTTGCTGTATCCCCACGACTCGAAGGAACCGGCACCCATGCCGCCGCCGAAGAAATCGAGCACGGTCGGGTCATTGGGATTGCGCTGCACCGAGTAGGTCGGGATCGAGGGTTTATATTTGACGATACGGTTGTAGTTGTCCTGGTAATTGACCGTGCCGTAGATACGCAGGCCATCCAGCAGGTAGTCCATCGTATGTTCCAACTTGATGGTATTGTCGAGCAACGAGTTGAAAATACTGTTCGTCCCAGCCGTCAGCAGGCTTACGATAGCGTTCTGCGAACCGAGCTGGCTGCCCGTCTTCACGGCCAGGGGATTCTGTTCGGAACCCGCCGTGCCGGCAAACCCGTTTACCAGGCGGCCGTCGATCATACCCGGAGAGATGAAGGGGTTGCCCTCGTAAATATACTGCATGATGCTTTTGTAACGCGACGACAGGTCATAGGGGTCGCTTCCGCTGCCCAGTCCCTGCGTTTCACCGAACTGCCCCGCCGTATTGATCGAGATCTTCCAGTTCTTGGCCACCGAGATGTCGAAATTCGACCGGAAATTATAGCGGTTGAACTTCGAACCCGTATTGGCGTCATGGTAGTGCACGTCCCGCGTGATGCCGGCCTGCGAGAAATAGCCGAACGATACGAAATACTTTACGCGCTGTGTGCCGCCCGCCACGTTGAGGTTGACCTGCATCTGAGGGGCATTGCGGTCGAACATCTCCTTATACAGGTCGCGGTTGGCATAGTAAAGTGCGGGTTGCTTCTTGAGCAGCTCCCGTTTTTCGGCCGAAAGGTTTGTCTTGGCATCGACCTCTACGGGCGTATAATCGCGGTTGTTCTTGAACTTCCAGAGATCGTAATCGTCGAAAATGTAGGTTGAAAGGCTCTCCGTTCCTGCGAAGCTGCGCTGCTCGTTGCGGATGGCTTCGTTGCGCAGCAGGGCATACTCATAGGAAGAGGTGCCCTTCTGGAAATTCGAAGCCCGCGTAAAGCCGTAGTTCATCGAAAAATTCACTGTCGGGGCTCCCGTGTTGCCGCGTCGCGTAGTGACGATAATCACACCGTTGGCACCGCGGATACCGTAAACGGCAGTCGAAGACGCATCCTTGAGGACACTGATACCCTGGATTTCATTGGCGTCCATCGCATTGAGCTCGGACATGGCCTGCTCGGAAGGTTGCTCCACGCCGTCGATGACGATGAGCGGGCTGGCCGATCCGTAGGTCGAGATACCCCGGATGCGGATGTTCGCAGCGTTATGCCCCGGTTCGCCCGAAGTCTGCAGCCCGCTTACACCGGGCGTGTTGCCGATCAGCGCATTGGAGATGTTCGCCACGGGCGTGGCCACCAGATCCGTACCCTTCACCTGGGAAATCGAACCCGTGACATTCACCTTTTTCTGGACAGCATAAGCCGTAACCACCACCTCTTCCGCAAGAAGCGACTGCTCCTGCAAGGTAATGTCCACCACGCTTTGCGCGCCGATTCTGACCGTTTGGGATGCGTAGCCGATAAATGAAAATTCGAGCTCATCCCCGGTCGACACCTTGACCGAATACTGGCCGTCGGCCATCGACGTAGTACCGCCCGCGGTACCCTTCACGATGATCGTAACTCCCGGCAAACCGGTTCCCTTCTCATCTTTTACGGTTCCGGAGACAACCCGGGACTGCGCCGCCGCCCATTGCGGAAGGGCACTGCTCAGGACAATCAGCAAACCGTACAGCAGGGACGTTTTGAAGAATTTTACCATAAGATTAAAGTTGTTTTAGGTTTTGCAGTTTGATATCATTCGACGACGACCCCCTCGGCCTGCCGGTACATCGCAGGGAGATCGGAGCTGAACAAGGATCGAGGACGGTCGTACATAATCTTGAAATCCGCCTCCGATACATGCCCCGGATAGACCGAGTAATAATGTTTATCGGATTCGTCGGAGACATACTTGTTACGCCACATGACCACCATCGAAACACGTTGGGTAGTCAGCGGGGCAAGGATACATTGTGTCCAGTAATCGGCCTTAGTGAAGGATTCCTGACCCGTTTCGGTGACGCCGCAGGGCTTCAACTTTTCACGGGAAAATTGCGTCAACGCCTTCAGGTTCGAAGTAAAGGCCGCCGTGTTGAGCCCGTGGTAGCAATCCATACCGATGAAGTCAACCCATTCGTCGCCCGGCCAGCGGAACGACAGACGTCCCCGCGCATCGGAATATTCCGAGTCCATCTGGGGTGAGATCGCATAGATGAGATTGTGCACCCCCCTGGTATCGCGGAGGTATCGCACGGTCATCCGCCAGAAATCAATGAACTCCTGCTCGGTCGTGCATTTCGAACCCCACCAGGGCCACTCCTGGGTGTGTTCGTGATAAGGGCGGAAAATAAAGGGAACCAAATTCCCGTCGGCACCTTTGAGATTGAGCGCAAAGTCTGCCAGCCGGTCGAGCCATTGCTGGTAAAGGGCATGCTGAGGGCTTTGCGGATCGAGAATCGCCCGAACGACACCCGTGTTGCCGTTGTCCCACGAATCCCCGCCCGTGAGCGGATTGTTCAGGTGGCAGCAGGCAACGATTACCTCGCCGCGGCCGTAGGCTTCAAGCATGACACGCCGGCGGATGGCATTCTCCTTCCGGTCGCTCTCATAGTCGGAGCGATTGTCCATGATAGGCGCCAGATCGACGCTGAAGACAGCAGGATAGTCCCCGCAAACAGCCCTAGTATCCGAACCGCCCGGCACATCGTACCAGTAACGGCCGTACCACAGATCGTCGTGGTGTCCGAACATGAATCCCCTGGAAGCGACCGCCCACAGGTTCGAATAGAGTGCTTTGGTCTGATCCGTCGCCTGCGGGTCGACGATTTTCAGCCGGGTCGGTTCGTCCGGATCGGGATTGGGATCGGGCTTCGGTTCATCGTCATCGGGATTATCATCGCCCCCGCCCGGAGCCGTGGAGGGAGGGGGCGGAATTTCGACGTCTCCGCCGCCGCACGAGACGGGAACAATACAGCACAAGGCAATGCAGCAGAATGCCTTTGCAAACAACAGGAATAAGCGGTTCATGGCGATCCCCGGGTTACTGCTGGCGCTTTTTCATCTTTACGATGAACCGCTGCGGATTCTGCACATACTTGTCGAAATCCGAATAGTCCGACCAACCCGGCATGGGGGTTCCGGCAACGGGAAACTCCAGGCCCTGGTTCATGATCTGACAAGAGAAGGACTTTCCGCTCTGCTCGTAGGTCAATGTCGTGGGCTCGCTGTAGAAAGTCGCCGTATGGGCCGTGCCGTCGGAGGCCGTGAAGGTAACCAGCCCCGTCTTTCCGTCTTTCCGCCACGTGCTCTCCCCTTCGGGAATGCAGCGGTAGAATTTTTTCAGGTCATGGCCCCCGTTCGAATTCCATTTGAAATCGGCATATTTGCCATCGGGGCCGGCATCGTTGTAACAGGTGCCGTAGGTGTCGCCCGTCTGCGAATCGACGCTCGTAAGCGTGATGGTCAACACGTTGTCATCCTCGACCATCGGCTTGTAACCGCCGTTCCAGTTCCAGTGTTTCCACATCAGCGACTGGCAGTAGCATCCGTCGTTGCTGCCGCCGAAAAACCACAGGGCGAAGGCGTTGCCGTTCTCATACTGCGATTCGTCATGGTTATTGACGTCGTAGTCCATGTCGTAAACCCCTTCGAAGGGCTCCACGAAGGGGTCGTAGGAGACCGTATAGGTTCGGGTTTCACCCGTTTCGGCCGTCACCACGATGTCGCAGGAACCCGAGCTCAAATCGATCGTCGAGCCGGCCTGAACCGAGGCCTTCGCATTGTATTGCAAGGTGATTTCTTCGACTTTGACTTTAGTCATGTCGGCTATTCCGCCCGTGACCAGTTGGAAACGGATCGTACCGGTTTCGTCGTGGCGCCAGTCGTCGGTAATGACCGCTTCCCCGACCTGGCTCTCCACGCGAAAGCCCAACGGCGTACGTTCGCGTAACCAGGGATCGACCATATCGGGGCCGGACGAATCGTTTTCGTAGCATCCGGCAAGAAGAGTCCCCGACACGGCACACAGGAAAAGAAGGATAGATTTTTGCATAGGATTTTGGTTGTTAGGTTAGTTTGCCATGTCCGGCCGCGAACCGCTCCGGCAGTCGGATTCCGCCGGAAAAAGGTCGCACCATTCACTAATGCAAATTTATACAAAACCCACACGCCCGTTTAATACGTTTTTAACCAAATCCGATGCATATAGCACCTTAACGGAACATTTCCGGGCCCGACGGTATCAGACGTAAATCTTTTTCGGAATGAACAAGATACGGAACTTATGAGGCGGCATGCCTTTCTTGCGTTTGAAAATGCGGTTGAAGTTAGCCATGTTGTTGAATCCGCAGCAGTAAGCGATCTCGGCGATGGTCATATCGGTGTCTATCAGCATGCGCGCCACGTGCCCCAGGCGGATCTCGGTCAGCGTATCGACGAAGCTCTGCCCGGTGACTTTCTTGATGAAACGGCTGAATGCCACGTCGGACATGCTGACCACGGACGCGACTTCGGAGAGGGAGATCTGCCGGTTGAAATTCTGGTTCATATAGGCGAAAACCGTCTCCAGGCGTGCTGAGTGGGACTTCATTTTCTTCTGGATAAAGGTCGTGTCCGAAAGCAGGCGGCGCTCCTGGCAAAGGGAGAGGCTGTTGAGAATCATCAGCATGTCCAGCACGGGCTTCATGCCGCCCGACGACCCCTGTTCGTACAATTCACGGATGCGGGGAGCGAGCAACTCGGTCGTCTCGCGGGAAAAAAGCACGCCCCGGCGGGCCTCATCGAAAAGCTGTTTGAGCGCTCCCATCGGATTGCGGTTCAGGAACTTGTCATCGAGCAAATCAGGACTGAACTGGAGCGTTATTTCATGGATTTCCTCCGATTTGCAGCGATCCGTAAACCAGGCATGGGGCGTATCGCCGCTCACCAGCACCAGTTCCATATCCCCGATCGTCCCCACATGGTTGCCGATTACGCGCGAAGCTCCCGCGGCATTGATTACCAGATTGAGTTCCATCTCCTTGTGCGTGTGGAGGGGGAAGTCGAAGCATCCGGCGTAAGAAAAGACAATGTCGGAGCCATTGGTAGCG
>OKSH01002164.1_pt1 | contig 15472 bp, 5 predicted proteins | sample 1601231 | NCBI WGS metagenome assembly OKSH01 (sample SAMEA3541596, study PRJEB24748) | human gut metagenome | biome: human gut; feature: human-associated habitat; material: faeces | place: China | collected 2012 | reverse complement strand
ATTGTCTTTCACCGGCCAGTATTGCCAGTTGATATCTTCTCCGTAGTTGTAAGAAGGCTGGTAACCTTTGTGAACAAAGAATGTATGTTTCAATCCGTCGTCCGCCCATTGCTGTTCTTCTTTGCCGATAGTGATCTTTTTCAGATTAATATCCGGAGTCTTCACATTCGTACGTGCACGGTAGTAGTCGAGCAGTGCTTTTGCGGCATCCTCATCTTTGCCTTCCTGATGTAAGGCTTTTACTTTCTCCAATCCGGGGTGGTCCAGGTTGAGAAGCGAGAATACCTCGCTTTTCAACTCTTGGGCATAACCTTTGCCTACGAAACAAGCAAATGTCAGCAGGACGATATATTTCAGAGTTTTATTCATGATATCATTTATTATTCTGCAAATTACAATTTAGATTTGAATTTTCTCAGCTATGTTACTCAATAACTTTCACCTCTCCATTCTCCAATCTCAACTTCTTCAAGTCCATGAATCTCTTCAATGCTTCCAAATAGTAGTAGTCAGCATAATTCAGCGGAGTATCGATTTCAGAACCGTTAGGCAATGATCCGACAGAGTGCATTAAGATGAATCCCTGGTTTTCGCCGACTTTGGCAAGGTATGCGTCGCTTGAAAGGCTTTTCAGAATTTTTTCTGCATAATCCAGATATTTCTTTCCGTCGGGTACCATTGTGCTAAGTTCAATGAATCCTGCGGCTGTTACAGCAGCAGCCGAAGCATCGCGTGGAGTCTCTTCGGTGACAGGAGCATCGTAGTCCCAGTAAGGAATTGCATCGTCTGTTTTCACGCGCTCCATGATCATGTCGGCTATGTTTACGGCAAAGTTCAGGAAGGTAGTGTCATTTGTTTCGCGGTAGCAGGAAGTGTATCCGTATACAGCCCAAGCCTGTCCGCGCGACCATGAAGAATCGTCGTTTTTACCCTGGTGAGTCTGTTTGCGTTCTACTGTGCCGTCGTTGTTATAGCTTACTACATGCCAGCAAGTATAGTCAGGACGGAAATGATTTTTCATCGTAGTGATAGCATGCTTGATAGCGACATCCTTGTATTTGTTGTCGCCTGTCCATTTGCTTACAGTGAACAGAAGGTCCAGATTCATCATGTTATCGATGATTACCGGGAAGTTCCAGCTGCCAAAGTCCCATGAACGGATGGCTCCGATTGAATCGTTGAAACGTCCGCTCAGGTTATCGGCAGTTTCTTTCATGACAGCTTTGATGGTATCGTTAGGAGCCAGACGCTCAGCGTTTCCGTAGCTGCAGTTGATCATAAATCCCAAATCATGTGTACCTTTATAATAGCGTACCGGATTCAGCAGGTTTGTATATTGAATGGCATCCGCTTTCAGTGTATCATTTCCGGTCAGTTCGTATGCGTACCACAGTGATCCGGGGAAGAAACCGCTTGTCCAGTCGTATACTACACATAAACGACGTTTGCCCATTTGTTCGGCAGTAGGTTGCGGACGAAGTGAATCCTGAAAAGTGGAAGGATCTCTTTCTAATTGGCGGCAGAGGAAATCCATGTCATATCCGGTGCGGATTGAACGTGGAAGCTTACCGGTTCCGTCAATTTCTTCTGCTGTAAGTTGTAACTGGGCAGAAGCTACATCCAGCCCTTTCTTAATCCAACTGTAGTCTTCCTTTGGGGTTGTCTGGCACGACGCGAGTGCAATACTAACCGAAGCAAAGAGAACAAGTTTCATTTTCATGTTATTCATTTTAAGTGATTGTTTTTAGAAGTTTTGTAACTGATGCAAAAGTAACCGAAAGGCAAAACTTTCCGTTGCAGGATTGTCCAAAAGGTGTTTGAACTCTGCTTTTTAAGTTTTGATTTTGTTGAAAAAGGTTTTAATTTTCTCCAATATGCCTTTAATTGGGCATATTGGAGAGAAATTATAGAATTTTTTATCAGAAAAAGATTAGTCGCCCCATCCTTGGTTCTGCTTGAAGTTTTCCATCAAACTCATGTCACGAGCTGGGATAGGGAGTAGTTCGTGTTTATTCTTTTGGGTATATTGGTAAGCTACATAGTTTGCTTCCGGATACCAACCAATTAATTTTATATAAGTATTTACTATTGTTTCATAATACATCCCCCAACGTATTAAATCTTGGCGGCGATTTCCTTCGAAAGCAAGTTCATAGGCACGTTCATTCCGGATATATTCTTGGAATCCCTCGTATGATGTTGATTTTAAATCAACAGTTGTATTTGCTTCATTATAAGGAAGTCCATATCCGCGGCGGCGAACCATATTAAGAGCTGCTAATGCTGCATTGTTGGGACCATGATGCCATTCGTTAAGTGCTTCTGCATACATGAGTAATACGTCTGCATAGCGTAATATATACCAATTGACATTTGATTTATCGTTATTCAGTAAGAAGTTGTATTCTTTTACATACTTTTCAGTGTCCCATTTTGCCGGAGTATAATTTTGCTTATTTTTTTGGCCGGCTGTAGGTTTGTCTACTTCCTCCGGTTTTGCCCAGAAAGATTTATCTGGATCATATTTGTAATTGGCTATGGAAAGATCACGGCGTTTATCTCCTTTTTCTTTGTTTAACCAATCTAGGAAGAATGTATGTACTACTTTAACGTTGGCAGCATTACGTCCTCGTGTTCCTGGAATTTCGGTAACTCTGACTCCATTCCATTTACCAATACGCCCTACCGGATCTTCGCTGGCTGTACCAGTAACAGAATTTGCATAGAAACTTACCTCAATTAAACTTTCCGCCGGATCCCATGTGCCATTACATGTATTTTCCCAAAGTTGTTCATAATTATCCAACATACGATGTTTGCCGGAGTTGATAAGCTTCTCTGCCGTCAATGCAGCTTGTTTCCATTTCTCGGTATCTTTAATGGGTTCGCCTGCCCAGGTGACATATACACGAGTCAGCAATCCCAATGCACCGCCTTTAGAAAAACGGAATCGAGTGTTAGCACGCAGGGTGTCATCCGATTCAAACGGTAAATTTTCGATAGCAAATTTAAGATCTTCTTCAATGAACTTGTATACGTCGCGAGGATCTGCTTGAACGAACTCTGACGGATTTTTAGATGATTCGGATGTGTTAGTAATTAATGCAATGTTACCATACCAACGTACCAACTCAAAATAATACAATGCTCTCAATGCTCTTGCTTCCGCTAAATACATAGTGGCGAGTGCTTGATCGTTTAGGTTGTATGTAACCATTTTAACTTCCAGACGCTCTATAAAGTCGTTGGCGCTATAAATAGCACTATATAAGGATGCCCATGTATTTTGTACATACGAATTGTTGGGATTGAATGCATTAGCCGGATATTCACGGAAACTACTGGTACTGTTTCCTTCACATTGTGCCAGGTCATTAGTTAAATCAAATATGCATGATAGGTTCATACCATAAAGGTTATCTGCCACCATGTTGCGGTAAACTCCTAACAATACATTGTTGGCTTCAGATGCATTGTTCATATATTGGTTCTTTCTAATATCTGATTTCGGATCTTCATCCAATAAATCGGAACATGAAGTGAAAGACAATGTGCATAAAGCCAGTGCTGATATATAATATATTAGTTTTTTCATTGTTATACTCGTTTAAAATTGAACATCAAGTCCGAATGTAAATACTCTGCTCTTTGGATATGCACCCCAATCCAGACCGGGAGTCATAGGATTGCTGGCTGCTGTGCTGACTTCCGGATCATATCCGCTATATCCGCTGATGCAGAACAAGTTCTGTGCAGTACCATATATGCGAAGTTTGGATATGTGGATTTTGTTAATCCATTTTTTCGGCAGGCTGTATCCTAATGTCATGTTCTTCAGTCGTAGGAACGAACCGTCTTCTACGAAGCGTGAGTACACGTCTCCCTTTACATACCCTTTCGTTGAGGGTACTTTGTTGGATGCATTGGTAGGACTCCAACGATCGGCAACTTCTGCCAGCATATTGTAGCGCTGGTCTTGTGAACCGGTTGCAAACTGACGGGTTGCGTTGAACACATCATTGCCATAGCTGTATTGTAACATGAAACTAAAATCTATTCCTTTGAAACTAAAAGAGTTGGTGATACCTCCAAACCATTTCGGCATGGCATTACCGATGACTGTGCGGTCGGCGGTAGTGATCTTTCCGTCACCGTTTTGGTCTTTGTATTTTACTACGCCCGGAGCAGCCCCACCATCATAACGTGTGTTGTTTGTAATACCCGGCTTCAAGATGAGTTTTCCTGTAGCGGCTGAAGTGTAGAAATCGTCTACTTGATAAATACCATCGAATTCATAACCGTAAATCAATCCTAATGATTCGCCTACTATGGCACGATAGTCTGATTGAGTATAATTGGTTCTATCGAAGTTAGAATATGCTTCTGCATAATTGGCACCGGAAGATAAAGCTTTCAGTTCATTGCGAATGAATGAAATATTGAAGTCTGTACTCCAGGTGAAATTACGATTTTGGATATTAGTGCTATTAATAGCCAATTCGATACCGCGATTCTGGATTTTACCAATATTCTGCATTTGTGATGAGAATCCGGTAACATACGCTAGGTTTTGCGCAAGTAGCAAGTCTTTGGTATTCTTGATAAAGAAATCAGCTGTAACATTCAGGCGATTATCAAAGAACCCAAGGTCAACACCTAGATTGGTAGTACTTGAACCTTCCCATTTCAAATTTTTATTCTTCAGGTGAGATTGAGTCAGTACAGTGGAAGTTGTGTTACCAATACCATATTTACTTTGTGTATAGAGGTCTAATGACAGGAAATTAGCAATACGGTCGTTACCTACAATACCCCATCCTAAACGAAGTTTCATGTTAGATACAAAAGGAAGATTCTGTTTCATAAATTTTTCTTCCGAGATACGCCATGCAGCGGAGAAAGCCGGGAAAAATCCCCATTTATTTTTGTATGAGAAAACAGTAGAACCATCCGCACGTACAGTAGCTGTCAGCATATATTTGTCGTTGAATGAATAATTTCCCCGCGCAAAAAATGATAACATGGTTTTATCTCCAAACGAGGTGTTTACTTTACTGGGAACTGCACCTAGACCTAGATTGTCATTACCGATATTATCTGAAGGGAAATTTTTTGCTTGTCCCAATAAGAATTCGGAACTTCTGTATGCGAGTTCCTCACCTAACATTATTTCATAACGATGTTGCTTTATTTTTTCTACCCATGTTAACTGGTTGTAATTGGTCCAACGTTTTTCGCGTCCCATCTGAGTTTCTCCATAAGGCATTTGACCGTTAGTGTAGGCCTGTCTTGTCTGAGTTTTGTAGAATACATCTCTACGGGTGTTGGTCGTATTGTATGTACCAGCTGTTTTAAATGTTAATTTCTTAGTGATTTTTGCAGTAAGAGACAAATTGGCACTCCACATTTCAGAGCGCTTGTTGTCTGTCGTATTTTCAGCTTGTAGGATGGGGTTCACCTGTGCCAGACTTTCGCCTGTTTCCAACATAGCCGGGTCGATGGCACTGGCTAGTAATTCTTCATTGGTTTTAGCCAGACCTCCTGTAGGACGTGATCTTAATATCTGTCCTAACATATTGAAACGTCCTCCATCACCGGAAGTTCCGGCACCTTCTTTCAATGTATTGGAATAATTGATAGTAGCATCGGCTGTAATATACTTATTAATCTTCTGATTGATACGAACTTTACCGGTTGTTTTAGTAAAACCGCTATTTCTGAAAATACCGTTTTCTTTGTAATGAGAGAAAGAAGCAGAGTATTTGGTACCGTCATTACCTCCTGTTACGGAAATGTTATGATCTTGCGACCAAGTAGGACTGAAAGTTTCTCCTTGCCAATCTACAGATTCTACTCCAATATAGTCGTCCAAAGTACGATATTTGTAATACTCCCCTGTTTCGGGATTGATTTCGTTGCGGTAATAACCGGGGATAAACTTGGTATCTAGTTCTCCCTGTAGTTTTACAAATTCATAGGCGTTGAGCAAGTCTAATTGTTTGGTGATTTTACGATAAGTAGCAGAACCATTGTAGCTGACTACTGGTCTACCTACCTTACCTGATTTAGTGGTTACCATCACTACACCATTAGCTGCGCGCGCACCGTAAATAGCTGATGAAGAAGCATCTTTTAGAATTTGAATAGATTCAATATCAGAGTTTGCCAAGTAGTCAATGTTGTCAACTTGGAAACCGTCAACAATGTAAAGGGGAGTAGCGTCACCGTTTAATGTTCCTACACCACGAATCTTAATATCAAATCCTGCGCCTGGAGTTCCGTCAGTTTGGGTAATTTGTACACCGGCCACTTGACCTCCTAAAGCTGCCATAACAGAACTACTTTTAAATTCTTCTATATCCTTGGCGGCAACAGAAGCTACAGAACCAGTCAAGTCACTTTTTTTCATAGAACCATAACCCACTACAATAACTTCATCAAGCACTGCATTGTCCGGTTCCATTTTAATGTTTAACTTTTTGTCTGTTTGCGCAATTTTCACTTCTTGATTTTTATAACCAATATAGCTGAATACCAGTGTTGAACCTTTTTGGGCTTGGATAGTGAAGTTACCATCAAAATCAGTTGTCGTTCCGGTTTGACTTCCTTTTACCATGACGGTAGCACCAATCATAGGCATGTCTGTTTCGTCTACTACCACACCTTTGACGTTTTGTGCCGAAACACAGATTGTAGCTATGAGAGCTAAGAGGGTGAACCACCCTCTTTTGCTTATTGCTTTTGTATATATATTGTACATAATTGTAATGTCTTTTAATTTAGAAATTTTCATCAAACCATATCAATAATGGGAATGCTTTGGGACAATTCTTATCAGAGCTTAATTTGCCTGAATCTCCATCTGTTCTATAGGTCATTTGACCAGTCATAATACCATTGGCAAATTGTCCGTTTTCTTCTCCATACGTAGGATCACCAAACCATTTGTTGGGATTAATGGTAACAGCCCATCCTTTGGTCGGGTCGACATAACCTAATGCATCTGATAACTTCTTATTAATTTTGTTAGAAATTCCATCATAATAGGACATAGGTGCTCTTGCTCCATAATTGGGTGCTGTTGATCCGTAATAATTACGCCATACTTGGTTCATAAATACTGTTGCATCTACTTTATCTCCAGTAGTGATTGCTCCCGATTTATGTGTTTTAGGCCCTTCCAGATTTTGATAACGGAATGAACGACGATAATCCATTACAAATTGTGAAACATCTGTTACTCCGACTAACGTAGGTTCTACAGAAATTCCTCCCTTTCTTGGATTTACTTTGAATACAAATGGAGTATATTCTATTCTAATAGGATTTGTACTAGGATTAAAGTCAAAAGCAACGAATGTTTTGAAAGTTCTTGCAAGATCACCTTCTCCGGCAGTGGCTTCTATTATAAGATAAGCCATAGGAGCATCAGCTTCTTTGAAATTATCCGGGGAGAATCGGACTACACCTGTTGCTTCATCAATCATAGGATATCCTGTTTGATTAGGATCGTCTAAATTGAATTTAGTGGCTATCTTCCATTTGAAAACAATACCTTTATCATCTAAATTCGTTTCTGGAGTTAAAACCAAACTACCCAATTCTGCTGCACTTCTAATACGATATTGTGAAGCTTCTGTTGCCTTATCCAATCCGAGGTTATTACCGTAATATACATACACTATATTATTAGGATTTGGAGTAACTGTTAATAAGAAAGTGGTGATAGTCGGATTTCCCTTACTGTTATCAGCTTGTACCTTAACTTCATATCTGCCTTCTGGTATACTATTTCCTTTTTTTGCAGTGATCTTACCATTACTCGGATTGATAGTCAATTGTCCTTCAAACTTTTGGTCAAGGTCTACGAATGAATAGGTGACATAGTTTCCTTGCATTCCTTCTTTGGGTTGAGCTGATATAGGCGCGTATTGTGCTATCTCTAAAGCTGCGTATTCAAATCCTGATATAGGAGTGATTTCATCAACTACTTGAATTGTGAATTTAGTAGGCATTTCTACACCTTCAGGAGCGAATTTGTTGGAAACTTTTATAGTGATTTCATAGTTTCCGGCTTCTGTGATACCATGTCCTTTAGCGATTGATATAGCTCCGGTTGTTTCATTGATAGTCACTTTTCCTTCTGCTATTTCCGGAATAATGTTAGCTATACTGAACTTAGCTTCCTCTGTTGAACCTTCAATGACAGGTATAGGACTGATATATTCAGTTTGTCCGTTCGTTTCAGACTCTTTCTCCATGATACCTTTATTGGTAGCGTTATACGTTACATCTATTGGTTTGGAAGTCAGATTGAATGTGATAGCATCAGCAAATATACCTTCTCCTGCTAAAGTAGTCAGTTTTAATGATACTTTGTGCAAACCCGGTTTCATCTTCTTTATAGCCTCTTCATCTGGATTAATAGAAATAACTCCACTTTGAGAAATCTTGAAGAATTCTTTCTCCGGACCATCTGCTATTGCATAACCGCCGCTGGGGATTGTGACGTGTTCACCTTCTGTTATTACTTTTGCAGTAGCTTTCGATTCTCCAATTTCTTCAAAGTCGATTTCAATATAATCAGGTTCTACTTTAATTCCATCGGGAACGCTGGGCAACATTTTTACTTGTATGGCATCTTTGAATTCATGGTAGTTGCCATTGCTATTACATCCTACAGAGATGGAATATAATCCCACCGGTAGATTATCAGAGTTAACAATTCGAACACTACCATCCTTGCTGTCAATGATAAATGATTCGGATGTGTATGGTTCACCATTAAAAGTGATTCCGGTGATAACGAAATCTGTCGGTTCACCTCCTGTATATGTAGGCTTTTCAATCACTGCATTCATTGATGGACCTATATCAGTGAGGCTGTAATAATAGATGGCAAAGCCAGTTGTGTTGGTAGTCTCTGTATCCGTGCATGAGAAGCCTGTAAGAGTCAGGACTACTATAGATAAGATTGCCAGGAATCTAGAGGTTAGTTTTTTTAAATTCATAGTGTTATGATATTAGTTATTATTTTCTGGTATTGTATAGCTTAACTCATAAGGAGTACCATTTACCGTGACTTTGATAGCAACAGCTTTTCCTGTGTAACCTCCATCGGTAAATTCAGCATTAATTGTGGTACCTGTTGGATTGGAAGTCGGGTATATGACGGTAATAGCACGAATTGTTTTTCTATCTTTGTTCTTTCTAAGTGAAATTTTATATCCTAAACGATTTTCAATATTAACCACACCATGATCATTGGATACGTTGCTTTTAAAAGTTGCAGATGAATCATAATCTTCAGATGATGTATAAATAACAATATTGTTATTATCACTGTAGTTAGTATGTATGCCATGGGCTGCTTTGGAATTCGAATTGTCGAAAGTTATTTCATTTTCAGGTGCACAAAGATTGAAATTCAAATTGTATTTGCCTGTATTATACGCTTCTTCAGGATTTTTCATGTATAATTCATCAACAAGCACAAAGAACTCTTTGTTGGCGTGGAATACAGAACGTCTATGGGTTAGAGATGAATTTTCGTATGGTTCATTCTCTGTAACTATGTAATTTGTATTGTCTTGTGTTCCTTTATGGACATAATGGCCTTCCATCTTATTGATATTTGTGGTCGTAATCGTCATTGTATTATGCCAGAAACTTTGGTTATATTTATCTCTGGCGGGATCACCACTATATGCATATACACCTGCATCAGGGAAGAAGTTACGTCCTTTATGGAATAAGCTGAATGTGTTATTATCCGCTTGACAATGCCATTTCTTTTTAGGATTATAGTTGTTCTTTAAAATGAACATGGACACTTTACTAGGGTCTTGCTCCCATCCATTACGTAGCATGTAATAACCGGAATATTCGTATGCTTTTAATGTATAAGTTGGTTTTTTACCTTCTTTACCTTGGGTAGCCATCCATTTCATACCTTCGTTGTCCGGAAACATCTGTGCATAGCGTGTGAAATTCTTTATCAACATACTCTTTTGCATACGTCCTGAACGAGTGTCGTTAAAATTTTCTACAGAGTAGTTCGGATAAACTAAGTCCATCACAAATTCTGTTGCTTTACGTAAGGACGGCATATAATCGGCTGAAAAATAATGTGCTTTATTATTCTCTTTAGCCACTTCGTAGGCGTTATAGAAGTCTGAAATAGCACCTACATGATAACTCGGGTCAAGCTCGTTTTGTATACCGTCGGGATTGAACTGTTCTTTTATTTGTTCATTTAATTTGCGGGTACCTTCTTCCACCCATTCTTCTGCTTTCTTTAGTTCTGGGAATAAAACACCAGCTAAAGTCAGTGAATATAACTGTGTTACTAATATATTACCTTCCGGTTTATAGAGTTTGCGGATGCTCTCCACTTGATCTACATACTGAGTGAGAAAGATGGATAACCATTCAGGAGTGAAATTGGCAGAATGTATATAATAGGTCATTAAATCTGCTTGTGAGCTAACTCGCTCTGCGATTTGTAATCCGGACCATGGAAAATATTCATCCTTAATAACTTCCGGACATGGATAATTTTTCATCCAATCGGTGAAAACTTCTTTCCAAGACAGTATGTATTTCTCGTCTTTAGTCATGTAATACGCTTTAGCTTGAGGTACCATCCACTGATGACGATGACGCTGATATTTGAACTCATTATCTGTTATGCCGTCAACCTTTAAGTCCCAATTTATTGTTCCATCACTATTTTTGAAAGAATAGTAAATATCTTTCGACTCGTCTCTAACTCCATCGGTTTCTCCTCTAGTTTCAGGGAAGTTCCTTACATAAAAGCGATAGTCCAGAGCTTGATTTGCAATGTTTAGTTCCACTGCTGATGCTGTAGTTCCTAAAAGAGTTACATTCGGGTTTACTACATCTGTACGCATGCGATAATAATCTAGTAATGCATTAGCAGCTAATTGATAGTTTCCTGCTTCATAGTACTGTTTTACTTTTTCTAGACCTTTATAATCTAGATTGATAACTTCAAATAGTTTTTTTTCAATTCCTTCACCTTCATCGGGAAGAATGTTTTCTTTGTCGTTGTTGGGTTCTCCAATGATTAATTCGTCTTTGTCGTCTGTGCAATTAGACAGAAAGAACATTGCGAATAAACAAATAAAGATGTTCTTCATACTTTATTAGGTTTTAATTATTAAAAGTTATATTTTACTGTTTGCAAATGTAATCTGTTTATTTAGAAATGATGATTTGTCCTGTTCACACTTTGTTCAAAAAATGATTTTTTGATATTAATATTGTTGAATCATATATTAATAATGTTTAGAAAAACGGTTTTTAGGCTGATATTAAGCTTTTTATACATCATAATGTAACTTTCATTATTCTTTTATGAAATGAACTAATTCATTTTGATACGGGAGGGAAACGGTACGGAGACGAACTAAACGCTAGTTGTCAATAAGAGATAAGCTGTCTTAATACTGTGTTTAGTTTCCTATCTTCTATAAATAATAATTAGCTCTACATTCTAGTTTGTGTTCTACTTAAGTCGAACGATAGAACCACTTAAGTTGAACTATCGCTCCACTTAAGTGGAACGCAAATTTATTAGGGAACGAAGAAAATAATAGCTCCAAGAAGAATTATTAAAAAGACTATTGTGCTAGATTAATCCTTGTAACTATGAATTTAGCTCAAAACCCTACTGAAAAAAAGAAAAGTACTGTTTTATACATTGGGGTTGTTTGTTATGTATAAACTCTCTTCCAATCCAAAAATATTATGATTTTTATGGATTGGATTCCGTAAAAATCATAATATTTTTGGATTTACCTCTCTAGTTGTTTATCCCTTTGCCTTCTTAATATACTCTGTAGGCAAACATCCGAAATACTTTTTGAAACTCGTAGCAAAGTAAGACGGCGTATTAAATCCTACCATTGTGCTGACTTCTGCTATTGTATAACGGCCATCCTTCAGTAGTTTTGCCGCTTCATTGAAACGAATCTTGCGTATAAAGTCGATAGTCGATTCACCTGTGATAGCTTTCAATTTGAGGTGCAGATTAGAACGGCTCATATTCATTTCTCTGGCGAACTCGTCGGTAGAGAATTCAATATTATCCATATTCTTTTCTACGATGGCAACGGCACGTTTCAACAAAGCTTCATCCATGGCGTTGAACGTAATCTTTTCCGGTTCCACTTCCAGAGATTTGGAATACCGTTCAAGCATACGCCTGCGGGTACGCATCATATTCTGTATCTTCGTAGTCAGGATAGCCAGCGAGAATGGTTTCGGGATATAATCATCCGCGCCCATTTGCAGGCCTTCCATCTGATCCTTGGTTTCGCTTTTGGCAGACAGGATAATCACAGGAATGTGACAGGTACGGATATTCTGCTTCACATTCTTGCATAGCTTGATACCATCCATCACAGGCATCATGACATCAGTCACAATAATGTCCACTTCATTCTCTTTCAGCTTTTCCAGGGCTTCTTCACCATTTCCGGCTTCCAGTGTATTGAAAAGTTCGGCAAGTCCGCTACTTAGATAATGGCGGATTTCATTATTGTCTTCTACGATAAGAATCGTACCACGTTTCTTGTCACCAGTTTCGATCGTTTCGTTTTCTACTTTTTCCGTATCAATGAAATACATCTCTTTCGAGTTGGTAGAATAAACTTGGTCCTCCTCATTTTTAGCGTCATTAGAAGCTAATTCGGAAGATTTATAGATATTTATATCCTGTGGCAGATAAACAGAGAAAGTACTGCCTTTGCCTTCTTCACTGTCTAACTCAATACGTCCGTGATGCAGTTCCACCAAACGCTGTACCAATGAAAGACCGATACCACTTCCTACGTGCTCACTCTCTATCTGATAGAAACGTTCGAATATTTTTCCCTGCTTGTTGATAGGAATACCAATACCGGTGTCACTAACTTGCAGTACCAGCCAATTGTTTTCCTCTTTCAACGTAACAGTAATGCTTTGCCCGCTTTCTGTATATTTGAAAGCATTTGAAAGCAGGTTATTAACAATCAGTTCCAGATAATTCGGATCGAAAAGTTCCTCTTTTTCTTCCAGTTCGGAGTGAAGAGTATAAGTAATCTTCTTGTGGCGTGCCAGTTTATCGTAGAACAAGAAATTATCCTGTATCAGTTGATGCGCATTCTCTTTCTTCACTTTCAGCTCGAAAACTCCCAATTCGGCACGGCGATAATCCATCAACTGGTTGACAAGATGCAACAGACGATTGGCGTTGCGTTGGATATATTCCAGTTGGTTACGAGTCCAGCGATCACTAATCTTATTGATTATTTCTTGTAAAGGAGCTAAGATGAGAGTTAACGGCGTACGAAGCTCGTGCGAAATATTGATGAAGAAACGCATCTTCATCTGGTTGATTTCTTCTTGATGCTCCTTGTCCCTGCGTTCAAGTTCCAGTTCCGCTTCCATACTCTTACGCATCCAGAAGAAGCGGAAGACGAAAGTGATAAACCCGATAAAAGTGGCGAGGAAAATCATGATTGCCCACCAGGTCTTGTACCAGATAGGGAGAACTATGATTTCCAACATTGTAGGTACAGTATTCCATTTTCCGTCACTATTGGCGGCTTTTACCAAAAAGTGATAAGTGCCTTGTGGTAGGTTGGAGTAGGAGACAGTACGTTTATCTGTCAGATAATACCACTCTTTGTCATATCCTTCCAGTTTATAAGCGAAAGTGTTATGTTGTCCGGAAATATAATTGGATACTACAAATTCAATCGTGAAAGTAGTTTGCCATGATTTCAGGGTGATACTTTCTGTCTCATTGATATTCTTAGTCAGGATACCGGTTTCATCATCCGGGCGAACTGTCTTGTTAAACAGTTGAAGTTTAGTGATAACTACCGGAGGCGTATAAGGGTTATCCAGCAATAGTTCCGGGCGGAAAGTAGTGATCCCGTTGATACCTCCGAAATACATCTGACCGCTCGAAGTGCGACAGAACGAAGAAGTATTAAACTGATTACTCTGTAACCCGTCGGATTCCGTAAAATTACGGAACCTCTCTGTTTCCGGATTGAAACAGGAAATGCCACGGTTGGTACTTACCCAAAGACGTCCGAAAGTATCTTCCAGAATACCATATACCACATTGTTGGGCAAACCGTTAGCCGTAGTATATCGTTTGATTTTCTTTTCTTTCTCATTAAAACAGTAGAAGCCTTCACGCGTACCTACCCAAATGATACCGTTGGCAGCCTCGTAAATGCAATTGGTAAACGTCTTTGTTACAGATGATTCCGGCAGAATAGGCACCTTTTCTATCTCGATTCCTTCCTGCTGAAAGACAGATATACCTTCCTCACCCCCGACCCAAAGCCGTTTATGGGAATCTCTGAACAGGATTGTGATTCGTTGTGAAGTAAATGGAGTACCGTCCTTTTCCTTATCAATGGTGGTAAAACTCTTTTTTTCCGGGTTAAAACTAACCAGAGCACTTAATGTCCCCAATAAGAGATTCCCTCTTTTGTCAGGAAGAATAGCATATACATTCTCATTCACCAACTGGCTGTTCAGCTGATTGAAACTTTCCATTTTTCCACTGTTTCGATGGAGGACAGTCAGTCCGCCGGCATGTGTCCCTATATATACAAGTGATTTTTGTTCATCTACATATACGGCTTTGATATTGTTGGAACCAATACCGATTTCCCGTTCGTCTTCCTGTAAGATATAGTGCGTAAACTGTTGTGTCTTTGTATTATACAGATTCAAACCACCATCATTCGTTCCTATCCATAAATTCTTATTCTTATCTTCCGTAATGCAGCTGACTACGTTATCGCTTAGAGAATTCTTATAGGGAATACGCTGGATATTCTTGAATCTGTTGCGGATAGGATGGTAATAGTTCAATCCCCCGAAATAGGTTCCAAGCCACATACCTCCTTGCGAATCCATAAAGATACTGCGAACCGAACGTTGTGACAAACTGCCGTTTTCTACCGGACTGCTACTATAGGATACGAAAGAATCGCTTCCTTCATGATAAATGTTTAGATCATTGAACGTTCCTATCCATAAGCGATTTTGCGAATCCAGTGCCAGAGAGCGGATATAATTGGAACTGATACTTTTAGGATTGGAAGAAGAATGATGGTAAGCCTTGACCTCTTTCGTTTTCGGGTTGAGCAGAAGCAGACCGGCTCCTTCGGTAGCTACCCATATAGATTGCTGCAAAATGGCCTGAATCTGTTTCGTTTCCGTTATCGGAGTAATCTTTTCCAGTTTCTTTTGAGGAATGGAATAGCTGTAAAGCCCGTCGACCGGGGTACCGATATAGATAATATCCCCCTGTCTGTAAAGAGCTGAAGCTATAAGCTTGTGCATAGCGGTACTAAAAGAATCGTCAACGAATCGTGATTCTTTAATATCGAACATGGTCAGTCCTTCCTGTGTGCTTATAAGCAACTGTTCCGGTGAG
>OKSH01002145.1_pt1 | contig 15579 bp, 23 predicted proteins | sample 1601231 | NCBI WGS metagenome assembly OKSH01 (sample SAMEA3541596, study PRJEB24748) | human gut metagenome | biome: human gut; feature: human-associated habitat; material: faeces | place: China | collected 2012 | reverse complement strand
GGGGATGACGTGACATTTATTCCGGGTCACGGACCATTATCCACACTTGGTTATGCCTCAGTAATGAATTTTCGCGCAGGGGATGAGGTCATCTTTCAGAGCGGTAAGCACTTCGATAGCCTGTTCGCGGGTTAAGCTGGTGTGGCTGGTGAGCGCGTTAACGATGTTGGTGCCGACCGTCTTGCGGTGCTTAACGTCAGCTTCACGCTTTGCCTGCTCATCGGCGAGGCGCTTCTCTTCGGCCAGGCGGGCATCTTCGGCCTGTTTGGCCTTCAGGCGCTCGGCTTCAACCGCCGCGGCTTTTTCGCGTTCTGCCCGGGCTTCTGCTTCCTGCTTCTCGCGAGCTGTACGCTGTTCCGCTTCGACGCGCTGGCGTTCAGCCAGCTCTGCACGTGCTTTCTCTTCAGCTTCACGGCGCGCTGCGGCTTCAATCTCCGCTTTGTGCTTCGCTTCGGCATCGCGGCGGGCTTGTTCTGCCGCTTCCTGTTTCAGCCGCTCATCACGTTCACGCTGAGCCTGTTCCGCCAGACGGCGCTGCTCTTCGCGGTCACGGTCAAAATCCTTGTTCATCAGTAGAGCCATTTCGTGGTCCGCTTCGAACTTGGCAGCCAGCTCCTGATCGAACCTGATGTTCATCTCCAGCGCTTCGGCGTGCATCGCGTTCATGGCTTCTTCAGCCTTAATGCGTTCCTGCTCGGCTTCCCATTCGGTGAGTGGGCGGCGGGTCGCATCGCGCAGCTCGTCGCAGGCATCAACGAATCGCTTAATTTCGGCCTCAGCCGGACGCACAGCCTCTTTCAGGCGCTTCAGGTACTCACGGCCCGGCTTTTCGATTGCCGTCTTGCTGCGGGACACCTGCGCTGCCAGAGAGGCAACACGGTCACGGCCTTTCTTCGTGGACAGGTCCGGCACTTCGTTTACAGCCTGGCGGATTTGCTCAAGGTACGCGTCAAGGCCGCCCGCTACGTAAAGCACTGGGGCCTGTTCCGGCTTGATTTCGATGACAGTTAAGTCCGTTACTTCGCTCATGGTTTCTCCTGAAATTTGGATGTGCAGAACTCGCCCGCGTAATGCCAGGCCGATCGGTTGAATAGGGTGGTTACTGCTGCGCGATGGATTTCGCCGGGAACTCGCCGTTGCGGATGATGCTTTCTACCGGCCAGCACTCAGCTGACACTTTCTGCTCTGTAGCTGCCAGGCTGCATTCCTGCTGGCTGTCGTAAACGCCGAGAATGACATCCTGATAATCACCGTTGGTCATTGCCACGGTAAGGACGAGTGCGAATAAAGTTTCCATCAGTGAAGAGTCCTCCCGATGGCGACGGCGTAAAGGCGTTTTGCTTCTTCCCACGCCGGAGCATTGCGATGGAGCACCGCGAACGACGCGAGCCGTTGGGCCTCTCTGATCTGCTGCTGGTTTACCATGATTTCCTCTTGGCCTTATCGCGGCGAACGGAACGGTTAATACAAGACTTCAACGCATTTATTCAGTGTTTCAATGGGCGGTGGATGGCCGCCGGTTGTCATAAATGGGCAGACTCGAAAATCTGCCTATGTATGGCCGATAAAAAAGCCGCTGGTTAGGCGGCTTTAGCTTCAATGTGATGAATCAGCTTCCAGTCGGCGCTGCTTGAAGAGTGCTGGTAGTAGTCCCAGCATTCATCGTCTGCTGTGCTGGCGTTACATGTTTCTGCGTAACTGATGGCTTCTTGCTCAGAACCAAAAACATCGTTTGAATACCGGCATTTGCCATCATCGTGGACAAACAAAACATCAAACCTTGGCTCGTCATAATCAGCAGAGATATCACGAACATTGAATCCCTTTAAAATCTCTTGTCCGCTACTTGTTTTCATAGCCTTACCCTCTGTCGTTACCCGCTGATGCGGGAGAAATGTTTTGGTGCTGGCTCCCCGCTTTCAAGCAGCAGGGAAGGCCGTCGTCGCCTTGGTGAGCCATTACCTCACCAACTAGCTGATAACCGTCTGCCAGCCCAAAACATTCCAGTTAGTGCCGGGGTATTTATCCGCGCCCGGCGCGCGCTTTCCCGCTATTCCCCAACAGCAAGAAATCGCTTACTCTTTAATCTCCCCAACAGTAGAAAGGATATATTCATGCAAACCATGCGGACCGTGTGCCCTGACTGCGGAAGTGAGATGTTCAACCAGCCCGATGATTTTGACTTTGAGACAAATTTCACCGGCGTCAGTTGTGCTGACTGTGGTCGAGAAATCACTAAGGACGATGTTGTCAATCAGGCCACGGACACGGTCAAAAAACAGATCGACGACATGCTCAGGAATTCCCTGAAAGGAACTGGCTGGAAGTTCAAGTAACTTTAAAAGCTCCCCGGTCTGAGTAAGTACCTCGCTGGCGTCTACGTTAAGCAGTAGTGGCGCCGTTTTTTTATCTGCCATACACACTCCTCTTTTTGTTTACCGTCAGCCCCTCGCAAAGAGCTGCTGGTAAACTTCGCCACACTCTCGCAGTGGCCGCGCACATGCCCTTGAGACCTTGTCGCTCATCGCCGCTCATAACCGGTGCGCGTCTGGCGTTCGCGCTGCTTTACCGGAGCTTGTTTTGATATAAGAACCTTGACCCATCACTACACAGGCTCGCCATTCGGCGACTCAGGGCGGCATCATTACTGCTGCATTGCCTTTAGGCTGCGGTCTGTCCGCTTTAGTTCTTCATTGGAATCACTCCTCTAAGTTGAATCAGCGCCCCATCATCGGAGCGCTTCAAATTGAGTGACTTATCAGCTCATCGCAGCGTGGTCCTCTACACCTACCGTACGCATACGGACTCAGTGCTTACCTCGATCCCATCGGGTGCCATTTCTTTTTGCCAGGAGAGCTACGGCTTGCCTGTCACTCAGTCTGATTTGTTAAAGAAGCAGGCGACTTGCTGTCCGCCGCTGGCTAACTTCGCTCAGCTGTCGATGTTTCGTTTCGATGGATTAAAGATAACCTTAGTTATGAGTGATGGCAATAACCTAATTTATAATTATCATCACATAAGTTATAATGCACTGATAGCTAAATGAATTTATTTTTGTAAAAAATGTGGCGTGGGGGGATTTCTGGCAATAAAAAACCCCGCAATGCGGGGCTTTCAATCAAGGTGGGGTTTAGAAATAACCACTGTCTTTGCAGACGGATAGCGTTGACAGGGTCTCGGCATCATCTCCGCCCATACCAATAAAGCCAGCGTGAGGTTTGCCATTGTTGATAAGCATGACCATGAAAGGAGTGTTTCCAGCATAGCCGCCATATGAGTTTTTGGAATTAACCAGGCCGCAGTAAGCGCCTTTCCCGTTGCTCACAAACTTAGAGTGCTTGAATCTGGCACTTTCTGGATCCTTCAATTGGTCTTTCACTGCTGCCTCAACAGCATTTATCTCCTGCTTCGTGAGAGACCTATATTTCCAGGCAGTTGCCGGTTTGTCGTTATCTGAATTGTTCGGCGATGGACTAACATCAATGCAGTTGGCCCATTGCTCAGTAATTCGAGCAATTCGGTCAGAGATAGCGAAATCAGTTTTAGAAAGGCTTGCCGCGAACACTTTTGTCTTGTCGTCAAGAAAAAGCATTCCATTTTTTTGTTCACTGATTATTGGTGAAATGATCACACCACCATTTGGACGTGTGGCTTTAAAGGATTTTCCATCAAATTCGACAGTGCCTTTTCCGCTAGGAATCATTGGAGCATTAGCTCCATTACTGATGTCCGACTTAGCGTAATCGCAGCTCAGGGTGCTAGAGCCGATTGCGTTCGTAGTTAAAGCCAGTAAAGATAATGCTATTAGTTCTAATTTCATCCCTTCCCTCTTGATTACCAGATAGTAGATGTCCAGAACATGCGACCAATAATCTCTACGCTCTCGATATCCGCTTCTTCATCAGGATACTCTTCACTGTTGAAGCTGCGAATCACGATGCGGGTAGGACTCACACGATAAATGGATTTTAGCCTTTTCCATCCGTCCTGGCTTATTGCATAAACCTTGCCATCAACGATCTTTTTGTCGTTCGTGTTGATGGCGACCGTCGTCCCTTCCGGGATCATGGGCTCCATGCTATTTCCTGATGCCGGGAAGCACAGCACGCTATCTTTCTGGGCTCCCACCTTACGAAGGGTAGACTTCGCAAAACGAAGTTTGAATCCGTTATAGTCATCTTCCAAGCAGGAACCATCACCACACGCAAGTTCTATGTCTTTCAGATATGGCACTTCGACCTCGTCATCTGGCAGATCTGTTTTGCTATCCCAAGCGTCAACTTTACCCCATTCCGATTCTGGTGGGATAGCGGAGTCCTTGCGTCCTTCGTCCTGCATTGAGCCTATGCCCGAACTGAGCCATTCCGGACGCACGTTCAATGCATGAGCAAGCTCAACCATCTTACGGCTGCCTGTGGTTTTGCCTGATGTCATTTTCTGAATTGCAGGTTGAGATATGCCGACTTTCTCAGCCAGCTGCCCTTGGGATATGCCTGCGGCTCTCATAGCCGCGTTGAGTCGATCTGCGAATGTTTTCATAGCGCCAATATATAACTCAGGTTATGCAGAGTAAAATAACAAAGGTTATGGACAATGGTCATAACTTAGGTTATCTTTTCATTAATCCAGTAATCGGATAGGTAAAATCCATGAACAAAGTTATTCAACGAGCTTTAGAAATCGTTGGCAGCCAGAAGCGACTCGCAGATATTTGCGGCGTTAGCCAGCCAGCGGTTCACAAGTGGCTTAACGGTGGTTCCGTATCTCCGGAAAAAGTAACAGCCATCGTAAACGCTACTGGTGGCGAGATTAAGGCACACGAAATTCGACCTGATCTTCCCGACCTGTTTCCACACCCAGAGAACCATGCTGCCTGACCGGCGGCAATAACCAATTAAATCAGAGGAAGTATCGCAAATGGACACCTTAACAACACGCAACAAACTGGAGGCCCGGAGGATAGAGAGCTGGTTACACAGCCAGATAGCAGAACTGGGTACGACAAAAATCGCAGAAGTGGCTGGCGTTAACAAATCAACGGTGAGTCGCTGGCGGGAAAACCTGCTTCCGAACATGTCGCTTTTGCTGGCAATCCTGATTTCAAACCGGGATGGGGTGAATGGAGATTTTGAAGCATGAACGTAGAAAGGGGAAAAGCCGCGGTGCTGGAACACCAACGGCTTTCAGGTGGAATTAACTGGATCAATTCACAGGAGCAATTATGCCAATTGATGTGAAAAAAGCAAATTTACACCCGACACACAAATGCTCTTTTTGCGGAAAAAATAACAACGAAGTCGCCATGATAATTGCCGGTGATGGAGTTTGTATCTGCGACGAGTGCGTATTTGAGTGTGTCAACCTTGTATTCAGTAATAACAGGAGGCTGCATCGTGAGCATGATGCTAATGGTGAAAGCCATGCAAATTAAGGTTGGTAACCCATTGCGTAAGCTCGTACTCCTGAAGTTGGCAGATAACGCAAGCGATCAAGGGGAATGCTGGCCAAGCTATCAATACATTGCTGACCAATGCGAAATTAGCAAGCGGTCAGTCATGAGTCACATTGATGATCTCTGCCAATCTGGATTACTGAAAAAAGTATTCAGGAAGGGGCCAAAAGGGAACTCTACAAACATCTACATCCTGACCTTACCTAGTGCAACAGATTCACTAGGGGGTAGTGCAGGAGATTCACTAGGTAGTGCAACAGATTCACTAGGGGGTAGTGCAGGAGCTGCACCCAGAATCAGTCACTCTTTTGAACCAGTCAATGAACCTAACTCTCTCTCTGGGCGCGAAGGTTTTATGAGCGAAGCCGCAAAACGTCGGATAGGGATTTCACCAAACGGGGAGATTCCATTCCCGCCCCTGTTTAAGCCATCAGCAGATCACATTGCCATGGCTGCCGAGAAGGGGGTGAGCATTGAAACTGAGCTGCTGAACTTCCGGGACTATCACCTTTCCCGCGGCACGCTGCTGATCGACTGGAATTCGGCTTTCAGGGTCTGGATTCGAAACGCCAGGGTTAACCCGCTGGCTAAACGTGGACGTGCTGAGCAGGAAACGCCTCACTGGAACAGCCGCGAGGGATGGGAGGACTTCCTGTGAATAACCAACTTGTGCAGGCAGTTAACGGGCGTGACGGGGCACTGCTATCCAGAATGGCTAACGGAAACGCCGACCAGCAGAAGGTAATAAATCCCGAAGCGGAAAGCCTCGTTGATTCTCTCTTTCGGCAGCTGAAGCAGATTTTCCCTGCGTCTACGCAGACAAACCTGAAAACTGACGCAGACGAGAAAACGGCAAAGCGTCAGTGGATCGCAGCGTTTTCAGAGAATGGGATCCGCACCCGCGAACAACTTTCCGCAGGTGTACGGCATGCCCGCGCCAGTGAATCACCCTTCTGGCCTTCTCCGGGGCAATTCATCAAATGGTGCAAGGATAGCGGCACGGTACTTGGCATTGGCCTGGCTGATGTGATGAATGAGTTCCATCGGTATAGCCGCGAAAAAGGGCTGCATACCGGCGGAGCAGAAGCTTTCCCGTGGTCTCATGACGTCATGTACTGGATTGTGACCGATACGCGCAGAGCGATGTACCAGCGCCAGCTGAGCGAGGCTGAAACTGAAAAATACGCGTCAAAAAAACTTGAGGAATGGGCGCTGAAAGTTGCTGGTGGGGAAAAAATACCATCCCCCGTCCTGGCGCTCGAGAATTCTGATGAAGTGATCCCGACAAATCACGTGAGCCGTCAGGCCGGTTATCACCCGGAAGGAAAAAGCTTCGGGTGCATGCCAAACGCAGCGACTCTCGGAGCTCTAACCCCGGCCCAATGGCTTTGGGAAGAGTATCAGCGAGGGAAAGAGAGAGGGCTTATCCAATGAAAGGCAAACAGGCAATTCTGCGTTATCTCGAAACGCACCGGACCTTCACCGCGAAGGATGTGGCCACAGAGTGCGGCATGACCATCAACTGCATCACGAAGAATGCTATCGATCTGGAACGGTCCCGCAAGATTGTCCGCGTGAGCAAGGTCTGGCGAACGGTGACTTATCGCCTGGCGACGCCGGAAGAGCAAGCTGGTACAGCGCGCAGCTGCACCAACGGAATATTTCAGGAATGCCGCAACAGCGTGGCAATGAAGCGTGTACTGGCGTTTTACGGGAGGGTGTCAGCATGAAACCAGATGTTAAAAAAATCATCGCCGATATCAAGGCGACAAAAGGGAACCGCAAATTTTGTAATGGCCTGGCTGGCACACTCCAGGATGATAATTATGCGTCATCGATTTGCAAATACGTTAAAACCGTAACGCCGGAAAGAATCGATCTCCTGATTGAATATGCTGAAAAACTTGAAGCCGAAGTCACAGACATGGCAGTACAGCTCGCTAACGCCGAGAGCAAGTGCAGGGAGCTGGCGGCGGAGAATGCGGGGCTGAAGGCGGCAGCGAAAGAAACATTGGCTCATTGGGCTGCTGCTGAGCCTGGCGAAATGGAGCAGATGATGGATAAGTGCATGCCTAATTTGCGTGTTGCTTACTGTGAAACCCCAGCCACCGACGCTTTCCTGGCTGAAGTACGGGCAAGTGCTATTCCAGATGAAGCGACGGAGCGTGATTTATTCGAAGAATGGGTAATGGAGAAGATATTCATCTCTAAGACCACGCTAGAAGGTTTGCGCACTGATGACGGCTACCGCAACTCAACTCTTTCCGGTACTGATTACAACGGAATGTGGTCGCAGTGGAAAGCAATTCGCGCCGCCCAACTTCGCCAGGAGGCAGCCCAATGAGCAACATCGACAAACAGGCGCTGCGTGAAATCGCAGCGGCAGCAGTTGGCGCACATGAGCGCCTTAGTGTTATGCCGCCTGATGACATTTTCGATATCTCACTGGCAGAAGGAACTCAGCTTGATGCAGATATCACTGCCTTGAACGCGCTGAACTCCGCAGCAAACCCCACTACCGTGCTGGCGCTGATGGATGAGCTGGAGAAGATGCAGGCGCAATCGTCCAAATGGTGCGAAGCCTTCCATAAAGCCGTTTCCGTTGGCGCTCGGTATGAGGAGCGGATTGCTGAACTGGAGGTGCTGGCGTTCAATCCTGCACTTCTGGATGTGATAGCAGAGCGCCAGCGGCAACAATCGGTTGAGGGGTGGATGCCAGAGCATGATGACGAACACTGCAACGGGGAACTGGCAATGGCGGCGGTTTGTTACATAAACGAAACAGGAACTGTTAACCGCAATGGTGGCAAGCCGTGGGGGTGGCCTTGGGATGCTTCATGGTGGAAGCCAAATGCCCGCCGTCGCAACCTGGTAAAAGCAGGGGCTTTAATTCTGGCTGAAATCGAACGCATAGACCGCGCCGCTGGCATCGGTAAGGGGGAGTGATGCTTCAACATCAAATGCAGCCAACATTTAACACCTGCATGGCTACCTGCGTTGCAATGGTTGCCGGTCAACCTGTCGATGAGGTAGTGGAACGCTGGCATCAGAAATTCCACGACAAAACAGACTGGCTCGACGACGCGCTGGATTATTACAAAATCCCGTATTTTTACGGAAGCCAGCGCAAGGCCGAATTGCTTTACGGGTTTATTTACTTCCTGACCGTTCCGTCACTGAACATCAAAGGCGGCCTGCATCAGATTCTGATGTCGTTAACGGCAGAACGCGGCATAGAAGTATTTGACCCGGCAATGGGTCGGCCAGGATCAAAATATTACGTTTGGGGTGAAGCGCAGAACGATGATCAATTCGGCGTTATCTCCTGGTGCGTCGATTTATCGGTTCCGGTAGTGCAACAGAAAGGTGAGGACTAACCCATGAGCACTATTACCAGAGAACTGGCAAAGCTGTTCAGAAAAATTACGAATTCTGAAATTGATGCGGAGGGTAACGCTCATGTTGTTTTATCTCCTGCTGATAGCCTCCTGATTAATAATGCGCGTATCGCGCTGGCATCGCTCGAAGCGGAGCCTGTGGCGTGGGCGCACAGATTAATCAACAAGCGTAACGGAGTCGTTCACCCTTGGGTTTACGGTAGCGCAGAGGCGTGTCCAAGCGAGGGGGATATCTTCAATATTGAGGTAATGCCGCTCTACACCGCCCCTCCAGCGCCGGTAGCTGTGCCTGAGTGTTTCAAGCGCCTTCTCCACCATGCTTACGGCATGACAATGGGGCATGACTGGAACAAAGGGACTATGGCTGGACATCACCGCGCCAAGCTGTGTCAGGCTGTTGATGAGTGCCGGGCAGCCATGCTTCAGGGTGCAGATGGTACCCTCACCAATGAAGGTACCATGCAGTTGTCCGGTAATTCCGAACAAATCGAACCCGTAAGTAATCGTGATGAGTTGCCGTTGGACTATCTGCAAGGACACAAAGACGGCCTGGAATGGGCTGCACAATTGGCAGAAGCCAATCATCCGCAAACAGGTGACTGGTTGTACGACGACCCAATCGATCTTGCCAGGGCGATTCGCAAAGGTCCTGATATGCCTACTGTTCAGGCTGGCAACTCTCCGGTAACTCCGGATGGTTGGATAAGCTGTAGTGAGCGAATGCCAGAGGACGGTCAGCACGTAATTATTTTATGTGATGGCGCATTCGTTCTTTATGCGCAATATCGAGACGGTGAGTTTTTCGATATTGTCCGCAATGGTGATGAATTTTTTGAAACACAGAGCCGCAATGTAACAGACTGGATGCAACTACCAGAACCTCCCCTTTGATAGCTAAGCTTATACATATCTTTTACATCAGCAATCTATTGTTAATCTCCAATCAATGTTACGTTGTCATCTCTCTCATGCTTTGGAGGTAGTGATATGTCTTGTCCAAAATGCGGTTCTGGAAATATTGCAAAAGAAAAAACAATGCGTGGATGGTCTGATGATTATGTGTGCTGCGATTGCGGATACAACGACTCTAAAGACGCATTTGGAGAGCGTGGTAAAAACGAGTTTGTCAAAATTAATAAAGAACGCGAAGGCAACGAAAAAAGCTAATTTATTTATCCATATATGAAAACAATGTAACCAATATTCGAATTGAAGAACTGAAAGAACACCAAGCCGCCTGATGGCATTTTTTTTATTGGAGACAAGAAATGTCAGATTTGGCTATGAAGGTTTTGAAATGGCAATCGACTGGCGATGTCGGCATCAGTAGCGCAACTCTTGCCTCAATCGCATGTGGACTGAAAAAGAATATCTATGGTCATCACTTCGGCGCTCCACATGATGCAGCCGATTTCCGACGATGCGTTGCACTTGTTGAGCAGATTCCAGAAATCAGAGATTCATTCGACAAGGTTGCAAAGCGCGTTCCGGCATTCAAAGGCATCCTCAACGAATGGGATTCCCTCGTTGCTCTGTTGAAGTCTGAAATGAAGATGCACGGGAACAAAGCACCAGAGACTTACAGAAGAATCAGCGAGCTACGCAAGAACTAACCCGCCTCACACTCGATGTGGCATTTTCATTTATCAAGATATCCAGACCTACCATCGCCGCATCAATGCGGCTTTTTCTTGCGTGTAATTGCGGAGACTTTGCGATGTACTTGACACTTCAGGAGTGGAACGCACGCCAGCGACGCCCAAGAAGCCTTGAAACAGTTCGTCGATGGGTACGCGAGTGCAGGATATTCCCTCCTCCGGTTAAGGATGGAAGAGAGTATCTGTTCCACGAATCAGCGGTAAAGGTTGACTTAAATCGACCAGTAACAGGTAGCCTTTTGAAGAGGATCAGAAATGGGAAGAAGGCGAAGTCATGAGCGCCGGGATTTACCCCCTAACCTTTATATAAGAAACAATGGATATTACTGCTACAGGGACCCAAGGACGGGTAAAGAGTTTGGATTAGGCAGAGACAGGCGAATCGCAATCACTGAAGCCATACAGGCCAACATTGAGTTATTTTCAGGACACAAACACAAGCCTCTGACAGCGAGAATCAACAGTGATAATTCCGTTACGTTACATTCATGGCTTGATCGCTACGAAAAAATCCTGGCCAGCAGAGGAATCAAGCAGAAGACACTCATAAATTACATGAGCAAAATTAAAGCAATAAGGAGGGGTCTGCCTGATGCTCCACTTGAAGACATCACCACAAAAGAAATTGCGGCAATGCTCAATGGATACATAGACGAGGGCAAGGCGGCGTCAGCCAAGTTAATCAGATCAACACTGAGCGATGCATTCCGAGAGGCAATAGCTGAAGGCCATATAACAACAAACCCGGTCGCAGCCACTCGCGCTGCAAAATCAGAGGTAAGGAGATCAAGACTTACGGCTGACGAATACCTGAAAATTTATCAAGCAGCAGAATCATCACCATGTTGGCTTAGACTTGCAATGGAACTGGCTGTTGTTACCGGGCAGCGAGTTGGTGATTTATGCGAAATGAAGTGGTCTGATATCGTAGATGGATATCTTTATGTCGAGCAAAGCAAAACAGGCGTAAAAATTGCCATCCCAACAGCATTGCATGTTGATGCTCTCGGAATATCAATGAAGGAAACACTTGATAAATGCAAAGAGATTCTTGGCGGAGAAACCATAATTGCATCTACTCGTCGCGAACCGCTTTCATCCGGCACAGTATCAAGGTATTTTATGCGCGCACGAAAAGCATCAGGTCTTTCCTTCGAAGGGGATCCGCCTACCTTTCACGAGTTGCGCAGTTTGTCTGCAAGACTCTATGAGAAGCAGATAAGCGATAAGTTTGCTCAACATCTTCTCGGGCATAAGTCGGACACCATGGCATCACAGTATCGTGATGACAGAGGCAGGGAGTGGGACAAAATTGAAATCAAATAATGATTTTATTTTGACTGATAGTGACCTGTTCGTTGCAACAAATTGATAAGCAATGCTTTTTTATAATGCCAACTTAGTATAAAAAAGCAGGCTTCAACGGATTCATTTTTCTATTTCATAGCCCGGAGCAACCTGTGAACACATTTTCAGTTTCCCGTCTGGCGCTGGCATTGGCTTTTGGCGTGACGCTGACCGCCTGTAGCTCAACCCCGCCCGATCAACGTCCTTCTGATCAAACCGCGCCTGGTACCTCTTCTCGCCCGATTCTGTCGGCAAAAGAAGCGCAGAATTTCGATGCTCAACACTATTTTGCATCCCTGACACCAGGTGCTGCAGCGTGGAATCCTTCCCCGATTACCCTGCCTGCGCAACCTGAATTTGTTGTCGGCCCGGCGGGCACTCAAGGTGTAACGCATACCACGATTCAGGCGGCGGTAGATGCGGCAATTATCAAGCGTACCAACAAGCGCCAGTATATTGCCGTGATGCCTGGTGAGTATCAGGGAACGGTATATGTCCCTGCCGCTCCGGGTGGAATTACTCTGTACGGTACAGGTGAAAAACCGATTGATGTGAAGATTGGGCTTTCCCTTGATGGTGGCATGAGCCCTACCGACTGGCGTCACGACGTCAACCCGCGCGGCAAATATATGCCAGGTAAACCAGCGTGGTATATGTACGATAGCTGCCAGAGCAAACGCAGCGACAGTATCGGTGTTCTCTGCTCTGCGGTCTTCTGGTCACAAAACAATGGCCTGCAACTGCAAAATCTGACCATCGAAAACACGCTGGGCGATAGCGTAGATGCAGGTAACCATCCGGCGGTGGCACTGCGTACTGATGGTGACCAGGTACAGATTAACAACGTTAACATTCTCGGTCGTCAGAACACCTTCTTTGTCACCAACAGCGGTGTGCAGAACCGTCTGGAAACCAACCGTCAGCCGCGTACGCTGGTGACCAACAGCTATATTGAAGGGGATGTGGATATCGTTTCTGGTCGCGGCGCAGTGGTGTTCGATAACACCGAATTCCGCGTGGTGAACTCACGTACTCAGCAAGAAGCGTATGTGTTTGCACCGGCTACGCTGTCCAACATCTATTACGGTTTCCTCGCCGTAAACAGCCGTTTCAATGCTTCCGGTGATGGCGTGGCACAACTGGGCCGCTCGCTGGATGTTGATGCCAATACCAACGGTCAGGTGGTGATCCGTGATAGCGCCATCAACGAAGGTTTTAACACGGTTAAACCGTGGGGCGATGCGGTGATTTCCAATCGTCCATTTGCGGGTAATACCGGCAGCGTTGACGATAGCGACGAAATACAGCGCAATCTGAATGACACTAACTACAACCGCATGTGGGAATACAATAATCGCGGCGTGGGTAGCAAAGTGGTTGCAGAGGCGAAGAAGTAAGAGCTATTAACTATTTGCCGGATGCGGCGTAAACGCCTTATCCGGCCTACGGTTCGATGCGATTTGTAGGTCGGATAAGATGCGCAAGCAGCGCATCCGACAATAAGTGCCGGATGCTGCGTAAATGCCTTATCTGGCCTACAGATTCGATGCGATTCGTAGGTCGGATAAGATGCGCCAGCATCGCATCCGACAATAAGTGCCGAATGCGACCTACATTCACATGGCGCTTTTTACATCTGACGGTTTTTATTGAAGTTAATCAAACTACCCGCCTTGATAATCTCGCGCTCTTCAGCAGTCAGACTTTCCATATAGAGCGTAATTTCCGTTACCGGCGCATCTTCATGGATCACATAACCTTTAAACGTCGTACCCGGATTATCCAGCGCCGCTTTAATGCCAGGGATGTAAATGTAATCCCCCACTTCAAAGGTTGGCACTTCCGCCATCTGCAGCGGTAACATCCCCCAGTTGATGACGTTAGAACGGTAGCGTTTAGTCGCGTACTCCTCGGCAATATTCGCCAGACCGCCAATCACACGCTGGCAGCTCGCCGCCTGTTCACGCGCAGAACCATCGCCTGGTTTCACCGCATAGACCATGCTGCCAATTTCAGTTTGCAGCGGATCAATATGCTCCTGACCAGCAATCTGCTTAATGCGCGCAAACACCTCTGTCAGCTCGCTGACATTCCCCGCCAGACGCTGATTTTCCAGCTCAGCAGTCGCTTTACTTCTGCCAACATAACCTGGATCGCGGCGTGACAGGGTAAACTCCGCCAGACCAATCGGATTTGAACGATAAGAAGAGGTTTCACCGGAAGGGATCAGTTCGTCGGTGGTGGTCACTTCGTCGAGGATCTTCGAGCACACTTTGAGGACGATATTGTCAGTCAGCGCACCTAATTCCGGCCAGTCTTTAATGTTCGGTCCGTAAATCAGCGGTTGCTGAGTTGCCCCTTTAACAAAGCCCTGATAAACACGGTTTTTATACGGCGTTACATCGAAGGCGTACTCCGGCACGTTGTCCCAGCAATCGAGTTCGCTGGCAGAAGTTAAATAGCCACCGTTTGCCGCAGTCGCAGCGATAGAACGAGCGTCCATCAACGCCACCGCTGACATCTGCCCATTGGCTGGCTTAGAGCCTTCGCGATTCGGGAAGTTACGCGTGGTGTGGCGAATACTCAAACCGTTGTTGATTGGCGTATCGCCCGCGCCAAAGCATGGGCCGCAGAACGCGGTTCTGATGATTGCGCCTGCGCCAATCAAATCTGCTACCACACCTTTTTTGGCGAGATCCATAAACACCGGCTGTGATGACGGGTAAACCGCCAGCGAGAAGGTGTCGTTACCACAGGATTGACCGCGCAGCGCATTTGCTGCGGCGATAACGTTTTCATAGTTACCGCCAGAACAGCCCGCGATAATCCCCTGCTGCACTTTCAGGCGACCATTTTCCACTTTATCCAGCAGCGAGAGTTTGGCTTTACCGTGCGCCACGCGCTCGGACTCAATTTCAATCTCACGCAGAATGTCGGTCAGGTTCTGGTTCAGCGTGTCGATTTCATACACGTTGCTCGGGTGGAACGGCAGCGCAATCATTGGTTTGATGGCGCTTAAATCAACGCTGATGCAGCCATCGTAGTACGCCATCGGTTGAGGGTTAAGCTGGCAGTAATCCTGGCCGCGACCGTGGAGCGCCAGCCAGTTATGGACTTCTTCATCGGTTTGCCAGACAGAACTTAAACAGGTCGTTTCAGTGGTCATAACGTCAACGCTGTTACGGAAATCGGTAGAGAGCGCAGCAACGCCGGGACCTACGAATTCCATCACTTTGTTTTTGACGTAGCCGTTTTTGAACACGGCACCGATGATAGCCAGCGCCACATCCTGCGGCCCCACATACGGCGCTGGTTTTCCGGTCAGATGCACCGCAACAACTCCCGGATAGTCGATATCCCAAGTGTCATTAAGCAATTGTTTTACCAACTCGCCGCCGCCCTCACCGACTGCCATTGTCCCTAATGCACCGTAACGGGTGTGACTGTCTGACCCGAGGATCATTTTGCCGCCACCTGCCATCATCTCACGCATATATTGATGGATGACCGCAATATGCGGAGGCACAAAAATACCGCCATAACGCTGAGCCGCCGATAAACCAAAAACATGGTCATCACCGTTAATGGTGCCGCCGACGGCGCAAAGTGAGTTATGGCAGTTGGTCAGCACATACGGCAGCGGGAAACGTTCCATACCGGACGCTTTAGGGAAGGTGCGAATAAGCAGGTCATTTCTTCCCAAGCTGACTCGCTGATTAAAATT
>OKSH01002140.1_pt1 | contig 15610 bp, 13 predicted proteins | sample 1601231 | NCBI WGS metagenome assembly OKSH01 (sample SAMEA3541596, study PRJEB24748) | human gut metagenome | biome: human gut; feature: human-associated habitat; material: faeces | place: China | collected 2012 | reverse complement strand
ACAAAATATCAGGCTTCTCAATCTCCCCTTTTACAGAAGCCTGCATGCGTTTTTCAAATTCTTCTTTTGGAATCTGTACCACTTCCAGATCATTTTCCGTCAGATCCTCATAACGATCTAACGCCTTCTTTATATAACTGCGTTCCAAATCCGGATACACACCCCAAATAATCAGTTTATCGCCGCTGCTTTTATTCCAGTCGTAGACTGGCTCAGTAAACGCCTCCCCTTTAGCTGGCAGACTGTTTGTTTGCTGCGCACATCCTGTCAGCAGCGTCAAAAGGATCCATGCAGCGATCAATAGAGCAGCTCTCTTCTTCATCAGTACTTCCTCTCGCATTTCTTCTCGCAAAGATAGTTCTATTTTAACACCAATTGCTGGAAATGTCGATTTCAAATCCTTTGAGCAGGAATCACCACTAAAATCGTCCTACATAAAAAAACTTATGAAACTCGGCAAATCTAAGTTCCATAAGTTTTTCTCTTCATTCTGTTTGCGTCCAGCTCAACGTACTGAACTCCATCCCGTCATTTTATTCGCATGCCAGTTTTTCAATTGCCAATTTGTAAATTTCCCTGGCTTTTTCCAGGTCCTCTACATAAATCCACTCGTCTTTTTTATGTTCTGTACAGTCTCTGCCAGGAAAAACTGGTCCAAAAGCCACAATGTTATCCATGGATCTGGCATAGGTTCCGCCGCCCATGACCTGGGGCTGTGTCTCATCTCCCGTCACTTCTTTATAGGCTGACATCAGCTTTTTGATGACCTCTCCGTCCTTGTCCATGTAGACCGGATCCATGGAAGTGATGACGTTTATTTTGACCCCATGGGAAGACACTGCTTTTTCCATGCGGTCCAGCACCTCTTCTTCGCTGTAAGTGACTGGGTAACGGATGTCTGCTTCCAGGAACAGCCTGTCGTCTGTTAAGCCGATGCGTCCAGCATTAAAGGTCAGAGTCCCGCTGGCTTCATCACACAGTCCAATGCCGATATTCGATCCGTCCAGGCACCAGCCGATTTTTTCCATATAGAACTTGGCAAAGGGACAATCAAAATCCGCGGCCTTTTCCATCAGTTTACTGATGGCATTTTCGCCCTCTTCCGGTGTGCTTCCGTGGGCAGCTCTGCCTTTTTCCGCCAGAACCGTACCGTCTGCCAAAGTCCCTTTCGCCCAGTCTGCCACCATGTTGGGCGCTTCTCCGCCGCTGATCTTTACAAAGCCTGATTTTGAAGCCTCCATAGACAGCCGAACCATCAAGATGCCTTTTTCTCCATAGATAGCCGGAAAATCCGCGTCGGGGGTAAAGCCGAAGGAGGGAATCTCTTCGTGCTCTTTGTAATATTCCATATCCACCCAATCACCAGTCTCTTCCTGACAGCCGAAGATGATGCGGACTCGTTTATTGAGCTTTCTGCCGGAATCCAAAATGTCTTTCATTGCGTAAACGGCCGCCATAGCGGGGCCTTTGTCGTCCATGGCTCCTCGCCCATAAATCCTGCCGTCCACAACTTCTCCGCCAAAGGGATCGTGCTGCCAGCCCTCGCCGGTGGGAACCACATCTAAATGGCAGAGAATGCCCATCAGTTCCTCTCCCTGCCCGATTTCAGCAAAACCCAGGTAATTGCCGCAGTTTTTCGTGCGGAAGCCCAAATCCTGACAGAAGTTCAGCATATAGACAAGGGCATCGTTAACGTTCTTGCCAAAGGGTTTTCCTTCTTCGGCAGTCGCATCTGTGATGCTGGGAATCGCAATGAGTTTTCTTAATGCGTCAATCATTCTATATAGTCCTCCATTCTGACCTTCGTACCTTTGATAGCATTTGTATATTCCATTTTAATCAGCAGTTCCAGTGCCTTGACTCCCGTCTTCAGCGGCTCGATGACCTGTATCTGCAAACCGGCCTTTTTCAGCGCTGTCTTCAATTCATCGGCTGCAAAGTTCATACCGGTGCAGCCCAGAACAACAGCGTAAATTTGCTGTGCCTCAAGGCGCTGGCAGCAGGCGGTCAGCCGCGCCAAAAGGTCACCTTCGCAGAGATCGAGCACGGTCATTTCCACCTTCTCTACAGCGGCAATGCGGCCTGCAAATTGATAATGCAGAGCCTTCCGCTCTTCGCAGCAGATGCCATAGTCGTCAGTGGTGATGATACCTACCTTCTCACTGATCATAGATGCAAAGTGAACTGACGCGCCATAAGGGCCCAGCACCGGTTTTCGCGACAGCTCTCTGGCTCCAATCAGAGCCGGATCGTCAAAACAGTTGATAAAGATGCCGTCGCAGTCTTCCCTTTGCGCCTTTACGACCAGGCGGAGGATCTCTGCGCCGTTGATCACACCCTGGGCTTCCGTTTCGATGGAACGAAAGCCCCTTGCTACAGGTTCAAATTCAATGCAGGTCCCAGCCTCCAGACTGGCCGCCAGATAGCGCCTCATGGCCTCCACGGTTTCCTTCTCAAGATCCGGCACCGGATTGATGATTTTTATCTTCATGACCAAGCTTACCTCTCGTTAAACGGCACGTAATCGAAATCAAAGCCAAAGCTTCTTGGTCCGAATACTTCTAATCCTCTCTCTGTTTTCCAGATTTCCGGTGCAGGAAGCACAAAGACTGACAGATCCATGCCGTTTTCATAATTTGGATTGGTCACCGGCATCCCTGTGTTATTATCGATGACGCAGATCAGATCAGGTGCACAGATATCCACTTTTCCGTCTAAATAGGATACCAGGTGTTCGTTCTTGTACCATACTTTGTATTCATGACCCTCGTATTCTCCTGTACCTGTCAGCACAGTATCACCGAAGATAAAGCCGCCAGTTTCCTCTACCTTCCATTCTTTTACAATACCTCTGAACAAAATCTTTCCTTCTCCGGCTTCTACCACCTTCTGCACAACATCCTCGCCATTTTCTTTCGCTTTGCGCAGGGCTTCGCCCAGTTTCAATGTATAAGATAGTGCATTTGGGATAATCGCTCCTTTCAGCTGTTTTCCTGTAATGGCATGATCCGCAACACCTACTTTGTTGCCGCTGGCGATGGCAACAGCTCTGACGATATCCTCTGCGCGCATATCGTTTACAATCTCCTTTACGATCATAGCGTCTCCGAACTGCGTAGCAAGAGCAATCGGCGCCATCGGAATATCTTTTACATAAAAAGTGCTGTGCTGCAGCTCAGGTACTGAGCGGCCGGCAGGGTCCGCGTCGACGATGGGCACGCCCAGCTGGCAGGCCGCGTGAAGCGCATAAGCCGTGTTTGCGCCGCCCAGTTCTGTGGATACTGCGCCGTAGAATTTCTGACCGAAATAGTCTTCCAGAGTTCTGAAGGCCAGCAGAGATTCTGGATATCCAAGCTGCGGAAGATGAGAAAATTCATCTCCGCCACCCTCCAAGGATGCGGGCGATCCGCACATATAGGGAACCGCCACGTAAGCGTCGTCCGGTACTTCCGACAGATCCGCCATGTAGAGTTCTCTGCCCTGGTCAAAGTCTTCCTGCATGGTACGAAGGCCCAGGTCCAGATCTCCGCCGCCGCCGGTACCCACGATGGTGCATCCGTAAAGAATATCGATAATTTCCTGCTTTGTTAGTTTTTTCATGTTACCCTCCGTTTTTCTCTATTAATTTTCTATTTTTCAGGCGGCGCCATATAGGTCAGACCGCTGTGTTTTAACTTCATCTTAGCGTACATTTCTACCGTGTTCAAAGCCGCCCCAGCGGCTTCCACCACCGGTACGTCAAAGCCCTCTGCTAAAAGTCTGGCCTGCACATTCTCTGCTACGTCAATCATGCCAGTGCATCCCAGTACGATAACAGACGCGCCGTCTTCAATGGATCTGATACATTCTGGCACTAGGTTTTCTATCAGTTTTTCTGTGTTCTCCAAATCGGCTACTGGCATATTGACCGCTCTGACTTTGGTCGTGCGTCCATCCAGATGCGCTTTTGCGATATTCCCCTCTATCAGTGGAATGACGTTTTTTAGAACGGTCACGATGCCTATTTTGTCGCCTAGCCCCATAGCCATAAGCATGGCTGGTTCAAAGCCCCCGAAAACCGGGATGCAGACACATTCTCGTGCCGCTCTCACGCCTGGATCGCCAAAGCAATCCACATAGATGCCATCGTAACCTTCTGCTGCCGCTTTTTTACAGAGCTTGACTACCTGTGGCGCGTTGACTGCCTCGTCGTACTCGCTTTCGATAGAATACTGTCCTTCCGGAATCACCTCTACGTCTACCACCGTATCAGGAGCAAGATATTTTCCTATGTAATCTCGGGTTGCCTGATCCAGGAGAAAATCCCCCGTAACTGGCACCACCTGTTTAATTCTAACTGACATTGGCTGGTTCCTCTCTTTCTGCTTCTGCAAAAGCTTTCGTGCCGCCGTCCAGCTTTCTCGATTTTGACGGGAAAAACTTCTCCGCAATGACGTACAGCACCATGGCTACAGCCACGCCGTTGAGATTGAAAACCCCGATGTGCAGCACGTTGTATAAAAGGAGGGCGATGACCATGGAAACGACTGCTACGATGCAGCCAGTCCAGTTCCATCCGTCGACCTTATGCCAGCTTTCTGGTCTGCCCTTGCCTACAATCCAGTAATCGGCAATCATCACGCCCGCTACCGGTGCACCTAGAAAACAAATCCAATTGAGGAAGGTTTCGATGTAGCCGAGAATCCCCGTCAGAGCTAGAATCACGCCGACGAAGCAGACGCCTGCAGTGGCTTCTCTTCTCCTGTTATCTGGCAGGTTAAAGGTCATGATCGTGTCCAGACCTCCGCAATAGGCGTTTAAGGAGTTTGTTGAAACTGACGCGGTGATGATGACGATCAGTCCCAAAATAGGGATGCCCACCTTTGCCAATACCAGACTGATATCGTATTCTCCGGCAATCCTGGCCAGCAAGACACCGATAATGCAGGTTGCCAGTCCAGCCGGCATCAGACCCCAAACAGAGGATTTGATCGTGTCTTTTCTGTTTCTCTGCCATCTCGTTACATCAGCCGCCGTAAAGGCCATGGCGGAGAAGAAAGAGAAGGACAGCGCTACGGCTTCCGCAAAGGACATAGTCGCCGTTTCCACTTCGTTAGCTGTGATTCCCGCTGTTCCGTATTTTTGGAATGCCAGTACAAGACCTACTACCATGATGATGAACAGCAGCGGCACGGACAGTTTATCAAAGATCTTCAGTCCTTCCATACCGATAATGGCGATAACAGACATCACGATGCCCCAAATCAATGAAGACAGTGTCAATGGAATCTGGATGCCAAAGGCGTCCCCCATCAAGTTGGCAAAGGCTTCGCCGCAGACATTGACCTGCAGTCCGAAAAATCCCATCAGGGAAATCGCAAACAGGGAACTGACCAAAAGTCTGGTTCCGTTTTTCCCAAAGGTTGACTGGGACACTGCACAAGTGGGTATGCCCAAATCAGCCCCCTGTATTCCCAGTACGATCATCAAAATCAGCGTCAGCAGGTAACCGACGCCACAGGCGGCCACGCCCGTCCAGGTAGGCATCTGTGCCGCTACCAGTCCTCCCAGCATAAATGCCGGTATACAGATGACACATCCCGCCTGGACCCAGACCATGTCAAGCATGGATTTTCTTTCGTTTAATGGCGTTGGACGCAGTGCGAAAACTTCTGAATTATTTTTTTGTTGTTCAGCCATATCCGTTCCTCCATATTCTTTATTGGTTCAATGATAACAATTTTCTGATAAATTGTCTTTGGCGAAGGTGACAACAGATTTTCTCTTTTTTTGGGAATTTCACAATTAGAACGTGCATTTCTATCATTTATGTGATAACATTTAGTAAATTCAACAAAGGAAGTGATAAATTGAAGAAGATAACAGTCTCGGATATCTTAAACTTGGATATTATGAAAAGCGGCCGCCTTGTGGCTGGGGAGAAAGGTCTTTCTAATGAGATTCGCTACGTCAGCGTCTACGATAACATCCCGACGGAGCTGGATGCGAAAATTCAGGTCTTTGAAGGGGATATTTACCTGACCTTCTGTTCTTATGGAAAAGGAAACGAGGAATATGTTCTCAATTTGGTAAAGATGATTATCAGTTTCGGCGCAGCGGCGTTGATTATCTTTGACGAAAACATCCAAGCTCTGCCGCCTTCCGCAGAAAAATTATGCGACGAAACCGGTCTGCCAGTCATTTTTATGGACTGTCAGATTCCCTACTCTTTGATCATCTCCAGCATCATCGAATACCGGCTGGCTGCTGATCTGAAAAAGACCATCGAAGACAAGCTCAACGCCATTGTCAGCAGCAGGACTTCCCCAGAGGAAAAGCAGGAGCTCATAGAGGATTTGAATCCCAGTTTCCAGAAGAATGCAGTAGCTCTGTTCTGTATGGAAAAAGACCCTTTGACCAATATGGCATCTCCCAGCCCGGAGAGCATCAACCTGCTCAATGCGTTCAATCGGAATACTCTGAACTTTGCTGCTGAATACCGGGACGGCATCCTTCTCGTGCTGACCTTCAGCGATGCCAGGCGGCCTCTGCTTGATAAAATCCTCTCAGATGCTGTCGATGCAGTGCGCAGATATATCCCCCGCGCCCAAATCGGTATCAGCAACATTTGCAACATTGCAGACCTGGGTACTTCTGTCTCTCAATGTCATATGGCAGTCAGCGCAGGCACAGCAGACAGCCACGGCCTTTCTTATTACAATCAGCTTGGAATTTCGCGCATCCTGCTGGAACTGCAGGGGAACACAGCTCTGGAGGAGTTTTACGCAGATATCATGAACCCGATCTGTAAGACCGACCAAGAAAGCAGCAGCAACCTATTTGAAACCATGCTCTGTTTCGTTGAGAACGAAATGGATTACAAGAAGACCTGCCAGACCATGTTTGTCCACGAAAATACGATTCGATACCGCATCAACAAAATCAAGGCTCTGATTCCCTACGGCAAAAGCGACATGGACTTTTATGAGACCATTTCTGTGGCCGTCAAAATTTATAAGATGAAGAATTTTTAGACCGTTCTCTCGTTTTTCGTCGGTTATTACAAAGTGCGGGCTTATACAACGGTCAATACGAAAAAGATTTACAGCAGTTTATCCAGCATTGCTTCTGCGGTACCCGTGCCAAAGACTGCCGCTTTCACGCTGAAAGCAGGTAAGCGCAGGACCACTGTCAACTGAAAAAGTTTTGCAGGAGCCAGCGGTTACAAAATCTATCGCGCAACATCAAAGAACGGCAAATATCGCCTGATAAAAGATGCCAAAGCCTCACAGCGTTCCTATACCAGCGCAAACCTTAAAACGAAAAAAACCTATTATTACAAAATGAGGGCCTACAGGGTTGTAAGTGGAAAGAAGGTACACAGCGCTTACAGTGCCGTCAAGAAAATAACGACAAAATAGTTAATAAGGGCTATGATTAACGATAAAATCGTTGACCATAGCCCTTTACTTTGTCAAGCTAGAGATGTATTAATAAACGCCCGTATCGTCGATGATTTCCTGGCTGATCTGCCTGCAGGTTGCCGATACGCTATAATTCTTCTGTCCGAAAGCCAGCCGATGCAGTCTCTGCACATTAGACTCTAAAGTCTGAGGTACGACATAAGATATTTCACCCAGATAGCCTGCCCAATATGCTTTCGGCCAGCTGATGCTCTTGCCAAAACTGTAACGCGGCGCGTTGATAGCAGCCGTATACATCTTGAACTGGCTCATGTTCGTCCTGATATTTGGAAATACGGTCTCAGATAATTCGTTCAGCTTCCAAGGCTGGAGCATAGCCTTTTTCATCACTGCCGCCATGATTTTTTTATACCTGCGGCTTCGCCCTTCGTCACCGCCGCTGGTCTTTCTGATTCTACAGTAAGTGGTGGCCTGGACACCGTCTAAAGTCTGCTTACCTGTCTCCGTAATCTGATTATATGTGCCGCCTACGTTTACGGCAGTCTCATTGCCCCACTTATTCATGTCATTGATTTCATTGGCTTTTACATCCACCTTGATCCCACCCAGACAGTCCACTGCATCTGCCACAGCCTTCCAGTTAAAGATGACGAACTCCTTGATATTCAAATCCAAGCTTCGGTTCAGCGATGCAATTGTGTTCATTCCGCCCGCATAATGATGCGCATGGGTAACCTTGTCCAAAACCATGTTTCCATCGAAATACTCCATCTTGAGATAGGAATCTCGCATCACGGAAATCAGTCTGATATCGCCGGAGGACTTTTTGATACTCATGATGATAATCGCGTCGGTCCTGCTGCCGTCATATCCCTCATCGGCTCTGGCATCAGAGCCCAAAATGGCGATATTCCGATAGCCGCTCAAATCGTCAGCCACCTGATCGTCTATGGCAAAATCGGCATTTGACGTATCAACCTTGTCGAAATTCCTCGTCAGATAAAAAAAGAAGCCTGAGCCAAACACCGCCAATAAAAGCACTAAAGCCAGTATATTGCGAAACAGTTTTTTCTTATTGAGGCGATATTTCTTCTTTTTTGTACTGCGCGCACTACGTTTCCCCTTACCCGTAGGTGCTGTAACTTCACTGGCGGCATGTCGTTTTTTGCTTCTGCCGGTTTGTTTTCTGCGAGCCTGCCTCTCGTATTTTTCGGCAGCTTTCGCGTATTCAGGATCTTCATATTTTCGAATTAATTCCGGACTGTATTTTTCGTCTTTAAATTCGTATGTTTTCTTGTAACGCTTGCTTCTCACTTTCTTATCCCCTTTTAATCTACGTATCTTTTTTCCAATATGCTTATCTGTTTTATCATACCCTGCCGATTCCTTTTGAAATAGCATCCAACGATATGATTCAATGGTTCCCTCCTTGCGGCATCGCCGTTTGAGTATCGGAACCATTATAACGTTTTTTTCGACAAATATCAACATGTAAGACAATTCGTCCGCAACAGCCGCATAAAGTTACAGTGAGGCCAGACTTAATGTTGTGTGTCAAGGTGTGCGCCCATAGTCTTGCAGCCTCCGTTACGCAGATTCGCTCCTTAACGACATATTCGCTACGCAGATTCACTCCACATCTGCCTTTTTGCTTAATGCGCTCACAATTGCGGCATCCTGGTGGGATTGACAGCGGTCTGCCGCCTGAGAGAATACATACCCTTGGCACGTATTTCAACAGAATCCACGGTTTCAAAGAAAAGCACGGAGAAGACGCTGAACGCCAAGTTCTCTCCGTGCTTTAGTTATGCTTGAGTTAGAAGGGTTTGTATTTTGATATGATCTTTTCTGCCACTTTGATACCATCACAGGCGGCGCTCATGATGCCGCCGGCGTAGCCGGTACCCTCACCGGCCGGGTAAAACCCGCCAAAAGTCCCTTCCATCTGCTCATTCCTCGCAAATCTGACCGGTGAGGAACTTCTCGTTTCTACAGCGGTCATCAACGCATCGTCCCGATCAAAACCGGACAGCTTTCTGCCCAGGTTCGGCATGGCTTCCCGTATAGCCTCTACAGCAAAGTCCGGTAGGGAGCGGATGACTGGTGCGGCAGCCAGGGTTTCGCTGCGGAATTCACCCCAAGTGGTCTTTGGCGGCTGATAATTACTTCCGCCATTTTCAAAAGCCAGCTTTTCATATTTCTCCTGAAACTCAATGCCGGCAAGTGGATGGGGTGAACCGAAATCTTCGCATCTGACATCGACTAAAAGCCCGCTGTTGGCCTTGCCGCTGTTTCTGGCTCTGTTACTCATTCCATTGGTTACGACACCGCCCTCCTGAGAAGATGCTACGATGACTTCACCGCCGGGGCACATACAGAAAGTGTAGACCCCTCTGCCGTTTTCACAGTGGTAATTCAACTTATAATCCGCTGGCGGCAGTCCCTTTGTGTCGCCATATTGTGACTTGTCTATCAGTTCCTGGGAATGCTCAATCCGCACACCGACAGAAAAGGGTTTCTGCTGCATTTTGATTCCCCGCTCGCAGAGATAGCGGAAGGTATCGCGGGCGCTGTGCCCTACAGCCAAGATTACATTCTGTGTAGGAATTTCATAACGTTGGCCTTCACACTCTGCGACCACAGATTTCACACATTTCTTCTTTGTATTTACTTCTGCAAAGCGGGTATCAAATCTAACCTCTCCTCCGCAGCGGATAATCTCTTCTCTGATGTTTTTGACTACAGTCCGCAGCACATCGGTGCCGATATGTGGCTTCTGTTTGTAGAGAATATCTTCGTCAGCCCCAGCGCGCACAAACTCTTCGAGCACTTTTCTGATGCGCGGATCCTTGATCCCAGTAGTCAATTTTCCGTCAGAAAAGGTCCCGGCGCCGCCTTCACCGAACTGCACGTTGGATTCCGGATTTAAAATGCCTTCATTCCAAAAGCACTCCACATCCTTTACCCTCTTTTCAATCTGACTGCCTCGCTCTATGATGATAGGGCGATATCCTCTCTTTGCCAGAATCAAGCCGGCAAACATGCCGCACGGTCCAAAGCCAACGATGACAGGCTGGTCAATCATCTCTTCGCCGCCTGATTCAACATCGATGTAACTCATATCCGGCGCTTCTTCGAGGCCTAGCTTAGGGTTTAAAGGAAGGCTGGCATACTGCTTCGGCCGCTGTCTGGTTACTGCCTGAAAATCCACAGTATACACTAACTTGATATCCTTCTTGTCCCTCGCGTCGAGAGATTCTTTTATAATTTTCAAATCCGTCAATATCAAATCCCTGTTGTTCAGTCTCTTTAGTATTTTCTTGGGGATATCACTCTTGGTTTCATTCATGTTCAATTTTATCTGATGCATTCTATATCTGCTATTCATTTGCCATTTCCTTTCCAGCCAACATGCCCGTCTCAAAAGCATACTGTAAATTATAGCCGCCGCACGGTCCGTCATAATCGACAACTTCCCCTGCAAAATATAGGTCTTTTGTTATTTTCGATTCCATGGCCGTCAGATCAATTTCATCGAGGCAAACTCCGCCTTTGGTCACCTGGGCATAATCCCAACCTTTTGCTCCTTTAGGAGACAGCGGGAAGTGGCGAAGCAGTCTCGCCATTTCTTTGATATCGCCTTTTGACAATTGATATATTCTTTCTGCAATAGGACCTCTCACCAAGAAGTCCAGCAGATGTTCTCTCTCAAACCCCTTCATTTGACTTCTCTCAAGTAAAACTTCCGTAAGATTATCTTTTCCAGGAAAGAAATCGATCAGGATACGGTAGTCATCAAAGCCATCCTTTATCGTCTTCCCCTGCGGAAGCAAGAGAAAACGGGATAGGTTAAACACACAGATGCCGGAAACTCCCGTCTTTGTAAACTGCAGCTCGCCGGTTTCCTCAGCAATGATCTCACCTCTGTGACACAAAGAAACACAGGCCTTGACCCTGATACCCGCTAGATCCCGGTTATCTTCTTTCACATCAATGGCCGTCAGCACCGGCACCAGTCTGGTGACATGATGTCCCAGCTGTTTTGCCAACTTGCTGCCATCTCCTGTAGTTCCAAACTGCGGTCCAGCTTTCCCTCCGCAGGCGATCAAAAGCTTTCTGGCTTCAAAACAGTCCTTTGCCGTATGAATTTGAAAATGCTCCTTCTTGTCCACCGCTAGAACCTGGCTGGACGTCTCAGTTCTGATGCCGAGAATCCCAATCCTTTTTTCCATCGCCGTGTAAACTGCCCGGGCTTCCTCCGTGTAGGGGTAGACTCTGCCCTCTTCGTCGGTCCGAGTCAAAAGCCCCAGATGGGCAAAAAAGGCCAAAGTCTGTCGGTAATTTTGGCATCTGATATTAGTAAGGTTGCACTTTCCATTACCCGATGCCAAAATCTTTTTTCCCATCTGTTCTTTTTTCTCTATAATCAGGACATCTAACGAAGGATTCTTTTCCTTCGCGCAGATTGCGGCCGTCATTCCCGCTGCGCCACCGCCAATGATACATATGTCAATCATTTCTCTGTCACTCCTAATAAGTAAAGGTGTCGTTCCATAGCTGATTTCAACTATTTTGCGACACCCCCGATTTCATTATTCTTCTTTCGATTCTTCAGGCTCTTCACTATTGGTTTCGCCAATTGGCTCACTGATCATCTCGTGAAATTCCTTTGATTCTTCCGCTTTCTTAATACCTTTTCGCGCCTGCCTTGCTTTCTTTACTTCTTCATGGGCTTCTTCTGCCGCTGCCTCCGCATCGGCAATCTTCTCTTCTTTGGTCTTAATCAGCTCAGGCTTGGTGTAGGATATGTCGACGCCGATTTTGATGACATTTGCACCCTGTACGACGAAGCATACACCTAAGATCATGAGCACCGACAAATGGAAGAGCATCAGGTTGAAGAAAGTATATACACCTACAATCAAGTTCAGCGCGCTCACTACGACAGTCCAATAAAAATCTATATCTTTCTCTTTCTTTTCTACGACTTGAGTAACGATGACAAATCCTCTGATGCCCGAAATCATACTCCACATACCGAAAACTACAGGTACAGCGATATCTGCTGCCAGCTGCCCGGTCAGAACAACGACACCTAGTATAAAAGTTGTCAGCCCTTCGATGAGAACCCAGTGCCTGTTCTCCTCGTCTTCAACGGTTCTCTTATATGCAAAACATTCTACCATTCCGACAATAATCAGAACGACGCCGATGGGAAAGGCTAGGGAAAGAAATGATAATCCGGCATTTGCTACTGAAAACACACCGAGTATTGTCAGCAGAGCACCGACGATTATTGTTAATATTCTCACTCAGTTTACCTCCTTAATGGACTTGTCACAATTTGTGAAACAAATTGATGAAAGTCCTTATGCTTTAGCGCCCCGCAAACACAGTGAGCGGTATCGCGCTTGTCGTATAATGGACTTGTCACAATTTGTGAAACAAATTGATGAAAGTTCTTATGCTTTTGCGCCCCGCAAACGCAGTGAGCGGTCTGGCGCTTGTTGTATAATGGACTTGTCACAGCTTGTGAGAAAGTCCCTATGCTTTGGGAGACCTAATCCAATTCAGCGCAGCTTAATCGCTGATAGGTACCCGGTCAAAAGTGCGGCGCATTAGCGCGTGGCACGCAGGCGGCCAATTCCTAAGCGCAGGCACATCCTGCACTGCTCAATTGGCTGCGTTATTCGTATATTTAATATTACTTGTACCATTATACTTGGCTTCGGGCTTTTAGTCAAGAATGTGCTGGAACGACGATCAGCTCCGCCTTGCCTGCAAGGTACTCGTTAAAACGGTCAAGGAAAGAATCCCTGCCTTCTTTTTCTCCAGATTGTCCTGTAATAACCTCTGTAATCCCATTTCTATCCACAATATCGATCAAAGTCTTCATCACATCGTCTGATTTTTCTACTGTCAGGCTCGCGCCTGCATCTCTCGCCTTCTCGTAGAGGAACTCCAGTGCTTCCCCTTCCTCAGAATTATCAAGAAATGAATCATCACTCTTTGCAATATGGATTACAAACAGCTGGTCATCATCAGACTTTTTCAGCTTCTTGCCATAGTCGATCAGTCGTTGACAAGTCTTCTGTTTGGTTACGCAGACCATGATATTATTCATTTTTTCACCCCTTATTTTACTATCAAATCACTTTCAGGGAGAACCCCTTTTCTCCCATTCGTATTTAGTATAACATGACGATACCTTTAAAAATGCAATCGTAAGTCATGTTTCAATGATTCCTGCCTTGCGACAATGTCGTGAAATCGTGCGCTCATTATATCATGAATATTCCTTTAGAGATTGAATCGCAATTTATGATTCAATGAACGCTTCTTTGCGACAACGTCGTGAAATCGTGCGTTCATTATATCATAAATCTACCAGTGAAATGTGAATGTTATTTGATATCTTTTCTTCTAGTTATAAATTGTTTGTCGTCATTCCACTATTTTTTATCTTTTAGACGTTTCTGATTTGCTATATTTCTTTCTTGTGGTAAAATATTTGTATGGACAGAGTAATTTTACATTGTGATATGAATGGTTTTTACGCATCAGTGGAACTCCTCTCCCGACCAGATCTCAGGGACAAGCCCATGGCGGTCTGCGGAGACCCAAAGAGCCGTCACGGTATCATATTAGCGAAAAACGAAATTGCTAAGAAATACGGCGTCGTTACTGCCGAAACCATCTGGCAAGCGAAGAAAAAGTGCCCTGATTTACAGCTGGTCAAACCACACCACGACAGATATAAGGAGTTCAGCGAGAAAATCAATAAAATCTATCTATCATACACCGATATGGTGGAACCCTTCAGTATCGATGAATCCTGGTTGGATGTCACCGCAAGCCAAAGACTCTTCGGTACCGGCAGACAGATCGCCGATATGATCAGAGCACGTGTCAAACGCGAACTGAATCTAACTTTATCAGTAGGCGTTTCCTACAACAAAATCTTTGCAAAAATGGGCAGTGAATACAGAAAACCGGATGCGACGACAGAAATCACCCGCGAAAACTACCGAGACCTGCTGTGGCCTCAGCCAGTGCGGGAATTGTTCTTCGTGGGCTGGGCTACCGCTGAAAAATTAGAAAAACTAGGTGTCCACACCATCGGCGATTTAGCTCATAGCGATCCCCTCGCCCTAGAAGCCCTGCTCGGAAAACAAGGTTCCATTCTTTACAGTTATGCTAACGGTTTAGATGACAGTCCCGTCACCCTGTATGATCAGAGAGAAAAAATTAAGTCAGTTGGAAATGGCATCACATTTAAACGCAACCTCAAAGGGATGGAAGATATTCTGACTGCCGTAACCAGTCTGGCTGACACAGTAGCAAGCCGCCTGCGTAAATACCAGATGAAGGCTTATGGCGTTAAAGTGGATATCAAAGACCCGTATTTCAAAACGATTTCCAGACAAAAGCAGCTGCATCTGCCGACAAACCTGGCGTCAGAAATCAGAATGACCAGCCTGGAAATTCTAAAAACATCATGGAATCTTTCAGACCCTATCAGGCTGCTGACGATTACAGCCATTAATCTGACAGATGAAACCGCTGACGAACAGCTTTCCCTCTTTGACAGCGCCGCAGACGGCGGACGAGGAAAACGTGAATCCATCGAGCGGACCATGGACGATATTCGTAAAAAGTTCGGAGATAGCTCCATCACTTTTGGTCAGATTATTGATAATGATTTAGGAATTGATTTATAAACAAGAATAGAGTCATTAAGGAGAAAAGATGAAAAATTCAGAGAAAAAGCAGAAGATATTAGAAGCCGCAATGCGCGTAATCCGCACACAGGGTATGGAGAAAACCACGGTCAGAGAAATCGCTTCTCAGGCCGGCGTCACTACTGGCGCCGTCTATCATTATTATAAGAACAAAGAAGAACTGTTTCAGGATATCATCAACGAATCCATTCATTTCTCTCAAAGAATTATCACTGCCGCAGACAGCGGTGAAAAAACCCAGCAGGAGCTTTTTAACGAAATAGCAGATAATGTGCGTCGCCGTCTCCTCAAAGAGGATGAACAGAAGCTGCACATCGCGCTCCTTGGAGATCTCATCAGCAAAAACGATGAGAACAGAGATCGCGTCATTAAGAATTATAAGATGACGATACAAAACGCTGGCAATTTATTCGGACCGGCTTCAGGAATCGAAAATGACAAATATAAATATCTGATGGCTTCTTT
>OKSH01002132.1_pt1 | contig 15680 bp, 12 predicted proteins | sample 1601231 | NCBI WGS metagenome assembly OKSH01 (sample SAMEA3541596, study PRJEB24748) | human gut metagenome | biome: human gut; feature: human-associated habitat; material: faeces | place: China | collected 2012 | reverse complement strand
GGATCCACTTCATCTTGGTGCCGGAAAAATAGGGGTCGATAATGAGGCCGGTGGTATCCTTGATGTAGGGCTCCATGCCGGCGGCGCGCAGCTCTTCCAAGCTCTCCAGCGTCCCCTCTATGTCGTCGTGCGTCTCCTCAAATTCCGCGGCGACGCCCATGAATTCCTGGATGTTCTCCATGCGGCCCTCGGCCTCCATGGTGCCCTCGGCGCGGAACGCCTGCACCAGGCCGGTCCTGTCCACAATCGCATCGACCACGTCTTTGAGCTCGCCGTCCATGCGGCGCCCCTCGCGGACGATATTGACAAAGCTGCCCAGCGCGGTGCGCACCTTGGCCGTAAAGCGACCCGTCTCAGCGCACGCTAGCTCGCACGCCTGGAAGAACGAGCATCCGTTCTCGCGGGCAAGCTGCTCGATCTTCTCAATGGAAGTGGAGCCGATGCCGCGGCGCGGGGTGTTGATGACGCGCTTGACGCTCATCTCGTCCGCCGGGTTCACGATCATCTTGAGGTAGGCCATCACGTCGCGGATCTCCGCGCGGTCGAAGAATCGCGTGCCGCCCACGATCTTGTACGGCACGCCGGCGCGCAAAAACATATCTTCCAAGATACGCGACTGCGCGTTGGTGCGGTAGAAGACCGCCATGTCGTCGTAGCTCACGCCTGCCGATCGCTGCTTGTCGATCTCGCCGGCGATCCAACGGCCCTCGTCGCGCTCGTCGCCCGCCTGGTACGCCTGGATCTTCTCGCCCTCGCCCAGCGCGGTGAACAGACGCTTCTCCTTGCGCTGCGAGTTATGGCGCACCACCGCGTTGGCCGCGTTCAGAATGTGGCCGGTACTGCGGTAGTTCTGCTCGAGCTTGACCACCTTGGCCTGCTTGAAGTCCTTCTCAAAGTCAAGGATGTTGGAGATGTCGGCGCCGCGCCAAGAGTAAATCGACTGGTCGTCATCGCCCACCACCATAAGGTTTTGGTACTTGGCGGCAAGCAGGTTGGCGATCTCATACTGCACGTGGTTGGTGTCCTGGTACTCGTCCACGGAGATGTAGCGAAAACGCTCCTGGTACTTATCCAGCACCTCCGGGCGGGTGCGCAGCAGCTCGAGCGTGCGAACCAGCAGGTCGTCGAAGTCCATGGCGTTGGCGGCGCGCAGGCGGCGCTCCAGTTCGGCGTAGACCTGCGCGGCCTTGCGCTCCTTGGGGTCCGACGCCTTCTCCAGCATCTCGTCCGGGCCCACCATGGCGTTCTTGGCCGCAGAGATCTTGCCGCGGATCATGTTGATGGGGAACTGCTTTTGCTCAATGCCGAGCGCCTGCATAATGTCACGCACCATGCGCTTTGAGTCATCGTCGTCATAGATGGTGAACTGACCGGTGTAGCCCAGCAGGTCGGCGTCCTCGCGCAGCATGCGCACGCACATGGCGTGGAAGGTGCACACCCACATGCCGCGGGTGCCACTGGGGATGAGTGCCGCCAGACGCTCGCGCATCTCGGCCGCGGCCTTGTTGGTAAACGTGATGGCCAGGACCTGCCAGGGCTTAACGCCCAAGTCGCCGAGCATATGTGCGATGCGGAAGGTCAAGACGCGAGTCTTGCCCGAGCCGGCGCCGGCGAGCACCAGCAACGGGCCCTCGGTGGACAGGACCGCCTCGCGCTGGGCGGGATTAAGGCTGTCGATGTCGACGAGCGGCTTGGCGGGCTTGGGCGCCGGCGCGGGAGCGTCGTAGATGTCGAGCGGAACGAGCTCGGGCTCCGGCGCAGCGGGGGCGGTGTATGAATCGAGCGGCACGGGTTCCGGCGCGGGCGGCACGGGCACCGCGGCGTTCTTTTCCCAGGGCAAGGGCTGGGTCATGGGCGACTCCTCATCTGACAGACGGCGCGCCTGCGGGCAGCGCCATAGTTTGAGCCGTACCAGTATACCGAGCCGCGCGGACACCGACGCAAATCACACCACGACTCCGTGCGCCACCGTCAAGCCCGCCCCATCGCCCAAAAAAGAGGACGGCATAGACCTTTTGGTCATGCCACCCCCTTTGAATGACAAGTTGTCGCCCTGGCCGCCGCGCAGCGTCGACTAAGTTAAAGGCCGAGCATCGGCTCCAGAACGAAGAAATATGCGAGCACTACGATGCCCAGGATGATGCGGTAAACACCGAAGCACTTAAAGTCGTGACGGCGGACGAAGCCCATGAGCCACTTGATGGCGATGAGCGAAACCACAAAGGCAACAACGCAGCCCACGCCCAAGATGGCGATCTCGTTGGTGCCGAACGTGCCGCCCTTGATGAAGTACTTGACCAGCTTGAGCGCACTCGCGCCAAACATGACAGGGATGGCCAGGAAGAACGTGAACTTGGACGCCACCGAACGCGTGCAGCCCAGCAGCAGGCCGCCGATGATGGTAGAACCGGAGCGAGACGTACCAGGCACCAGCGAAAGCACCTGGAAGCAGCCGATACCCAGCGCAGTCTTCCAGCTTAGATCCTCGAACGTGGCGATGGAACCAAAGTCCAGATTCTCGTCATCGTCCTCATCCTCAGCGGTAGCCGTGGCGGGCGCCGCAAAGTGCGCACCGGCGGGACGTCCACCCGACACCACAGCACGCGAACCAAACGAACCGGCAACGGCCATTTCCTCGCGCTTGCTCGCGCGCCAGTTCTCGATCACGATAAACAGCACGCCGTACACAATGAGCGCCAGCGCCACGACGGGAGCGTTGTAGAAATGCTCCTCCATCCAGTCGTTGAGCGGCAGGCCGATCGCCGCCGCAGGAATGCAACCGAGCACAATCTTGCCCCACAGCACCCAGGTGTCGCGACGGCCCTCCTTGCCCTTGCTGGGCGAGAACGGGTTGAGCTCGTGGAAAAACAGCACGCAGACGGCCAGAATGGCGCCGAGCTGAATCACGACCAGGAACATATTCCAGAACGTCTCGCTCACGTTCATCTTGACGAACTCATCCACCAAGATCATGTGACCGGTCGACGAAACAGGCAGCCATTCGGTGATGCCCTCGACCAGGCCCATGAAGGCAGATTTTAGAAGCTCGATAATATCCAAAGGGACCCCCTCGTTAGACACCCGCCGGTAGATGTTCTGCGGACGATGCGGGCGATGTCCCATTATCAACCGTTAGCGGTGCGACCGCGCCTACCCTTACCAAAAAACTCGCCCGTTCACAGAATTGCGAGCAGTCAAACCCAAATCCTTGGGTATAACTGCAACAAGATAAAGTGTCCGGCGGTCAACGCACCCGCGCCCGCCCGACGCACGAGCCCCGCGCCCGTGCGATAGACCAAGGAGGAAACCATGAACGAGGGCTACACCAAGGTATTTGTTTCACTCGACGGTACTGAGCAGCAGGATTTTGTGCTCGCACGCGCCATCAAGGTCGCCGCGAACAACGGCGCCAAGCTGATTATCGGCCACGTTATCGATTCCACGGCACTCGAGAGCGCCGGCTCCTATCCGGTCGACCTGGTCAACGGCCTAGAGGAGGCATTTAAGAACTCCATCGCCAAGCAGCTCGAAGAGGCCAAGGCCAATCCCGACATTCCCGAGGTCGAGGTCATGATTCGCGCCGGCCGCATTCGCGAGACGCTCAAGGACGAGATGCTCGACGTGGTTAAGCCCGACCTGGTGCTCTGCGGCGCCCGCGGCCTGTCCTCGATCAAGTATGCGCTGCTGGGTTCAATTTCGACGTTCCTGCTGCGCAATACGGACTGCGACATTTTGGTCGTAAAGTAGCGTTGCTCCCACCGGCCGCGGGGCCTGCGGGGTTTCCACGGGCACGTCCTCGCCGCGTTGCGGCTGCGGGATGTGCCCTTAGGAAACCCCTCCCGGCCCCGCGGCCTTCGCAGCCTTACTTCAGCGAGTTGGCTGATAAAAGATGGCGTGCCGCCCCGTTTGGGGCGGCACGTTTTGTTTGGGCTGCACGTTTTTGTTTGGGTGGGCGTCTGCCGCATGCGTTACTCGAAATATTGAAACTTATTCGTTGAAAACGCGAATGTTACGACGAAGCCTTCGCCGGGCTCGGATGCCGCGGTGACGTCGATGCCCATCTTGGAGCACAGGCGCGCCACCAGGTAGAGGCCGATGCCCGTTGCGCGCTTGGTGGTGCGGCCGTTGTCGCCGGTAAAACCTTTCTCGAACACGCGCGGCAGGTCGGCCGCGCTCACGCCGCAGCCGTTGTCCGCGACGGTAAGCTCGATGCGTTCGCTCGCCAGGCCCTCGTCCAGCAACGCGCCCGAAAACACGATCTTTGCGCCGTCCTCGCGCGCATATTTGATGCTGTTCTGAATAAGCTGGCCTAGAATAAACTCGAGCCACTTCTCGTCGGTAAAGACCTCAAAGTCGAGGTTCTCGCACACCGGAGCCACGTGCGCCGCGATAAGTTCGCGCGCGTTGGCTTTAATCGCGCCCGTCACCAGGGCCTTAAGATTCCAGCGGCGAATCAGGTAGTCGCGCTCCACGACTTCCGAGCGCGCATAGTACAGTGCCTGGTCGATATAGCGCTCAACGCGAGCCAGTTCGCGACCCAGGTCATCCACACGCGACAGGTCGTCTTCGCTGCCGTCCAGGTTTTCAAGAATCAGATGGGCCGCCGCCAGGGGCAACTTGGCCTCGTGGACCCAGCTTTCGATATAGTCGCGATAGTCGTCGGTTTGACGTCGCCCTTCCGCTACCTCATCGCAAGCCGCCTTGCCCACGCGGCGCAGGACTTCGTATTCGAGCTCGCCCTCGGCATAGGTCGGACACTGCACCATCTCCTGCACCCACGCAGGGCTTTCCAGCTCCTCGGCCGCGCGCTCCAGCTGACGCAAAAATCGACGACGGCGCGCGTACTCGATCACGATGCCGAGCATGCCAAAGATAAAGGACACGCCGACCGCCACGACCACGATGGAAGCGGGGGCCCCGGCGACCGTCAGCACAAAGCAACTCAACAGCACGCCGCACGTCCACACGGCGACGGGAAGCAGCGCATCTTTAAAGAACTTGGCAAACGACATAACCGACACCTAGACCGAGTAGCCCTGACCGCGATGCGTGGTCAGATACCCCTTGACGCCGATTTTTTCGAGCGTGGTGCGCAGACGGTTGATGTTGACAGTGAGCGTGTTGTCGTCCACAAAGGCATCGGAGTCCCACAGGTCCTGCATGATGGCCGAGCGCGAGACGATCTTGCCCGCGCGGCTCAGGAGCAGCGAGAGAATGCGCAGCTCATTTTTGGTGAGCTCGGTGCTGTCGCCGGTCGCCGTGTTGGTGACCATAGAACGGGCGAGATCGAGCTCCAGCCCCTTGTGGACAAGCGTGCTGCGCTCGCCCGCCGCCGCGGTGCGACGCAGCAAGGCATTGATGCGCGCCACGAGCACGCGCGCGCTATAGGGCTTGGGAACGAAGTCGTCCGCGCCGAGCGTCATGGCCATGACCTCGTCGATCTCGGTCGTGCGCGACGTGAGGACGATGATGGGAACCTCGGATTCGTGGCGGACTTCGTGGCAGATATGCTGGCCGTCTTTGACGGGAAGCGTCAGGTCGAGCAGTACCAAGTCGGGTGCAGCGGCCAGGATGTCACGCGAGACATGCTCGAACGACTCGCAGGCCTCGACCTCAAAACCGGCACGGGCAAGGATATCGACAAGCTCGCGACGAATGGGCTCGTCGTCCTCAACGACATAAATCAGCGCCATGTGTCCTCCCGTTTCTCGTAACTTGCACTTTCCACACCATTATGCCCACGGCGTCGCAGCGATGCGACCCCGTGGGCATCTAATGTGACAATAGTGTTCGGTAGCCTTGAGAGAGAGTAGGGGCCCTCGGTCCTAAACCGATCGGCCCCATCACTTCGGCCTCGAGCCTCTACTCGAGCGTACGCATGTACGCCGAAATGGCATCCAGGCCCTTCTGCAGGTCATCGGTGTTGTCGGAGTATGCATAGCCGATGCGCATGCTCTTGGGTTCCTCGAAGCAATCGCCCGGGGTGACGAGCGCGCCGGACTTCTTAATCATGTCGGTGCAGAACGTCCTGGAGTCAATGTCGTAGTCGTAATACACGAGCGCGGTGCTACCCGCCTCGGGCTTGACGAACGACAGGTGCGGCTCGCTCTCGACCCACTTCTCCAGAACAGCAAGGTTCTGACGGACGATGCGACGGCTGCGCTCAAGGATCACGGAAGCGTTGCCCAGAATCAGCTCCGCCACCGACTCGCTGAATATGCCGGCGGAAATCAGGTTGTAGTCGCGATGCGAGAGCAGCGCGCGACGGAGCTCCGGGCTCTTGGTGACCGCCCAGCCCAGACGCAGGCCGGCGAACGACCAGACCTTGGACATGGATGCGGTGGCGACGGCCTTGTCGTACAGGTCGACCACGGACTCGGCGTACTCATCCGTCTGAGTAAGCAGACGGTAGACCTCGTCGCAGAGCAGCCACGCGTCGTGTTTGCGTGCGACCTCGACAATCGCCTTGAGCGTATCGGCGTCGAGCAGGGCGCCCGTGGGGTTGTCCGGGTTATTGATGCAGATGAGCTTGGTATCGTCGGTCACCAAGGCATCGAGTGCGTCGACGTCGACGTGGTAACCGTTCTTGCGATCGAGCTGAAGGATATCGACCTTCGCACCGCACATCTCGGGAATCGAATAAAGCTGCTGGTAGGTGGGCTTGACGGAGACTACATGATCGCCCGGTTCGACGAGCGTGGAAATAACCAGGGAGTTGGCGCCGGTCGCGCCGTGCGTGGGCACGATATGCCCGGGCTCGACCGTCTTATAGAGACGCGCGACCCCCTCGAGGAAGCCGGGCTGTCCCTCGATGTCTCCGTAGGTGAATCGGCGCGAGCACAGGCTATCGAGCCACGCCTTCTTGTCGGTGTTCGTAAGCTCGAACAGCTGGTCGAGCGTGAGGGAGTAGACGCACGTCTCCGCAACGTTGTGGGTGCACTTGGTCTCCCACTCGTTCATCCACTGCTCGACGGCGAAATCCTTGATCTGCATTGTCGTTTCCTTTCCTTGACTTTCTTACAGTTCCACCACGGTGCCCAGCCCCGCCTCGACGGCGCGGTCGTAGGCAATTTTCGATGCCGAAAGGTCTTGAACGGCGATGCCCGACGTATCGAACACCGTCACCTGCTCGTCATCCGAACGCCCCGTAGCCGTGCCGGCGATGACTTCGCCGAGCTCCGCTTTGATGTCCTCGGGTGTGATGGCACCCTCGGCAACCGGAATCTCCAGCTCGCCGGACGCGACCGATTGCTCGCGGTCGTCGACGTAAACAGCGGCACGGGCGACAAGTGCTGAGGCGAGCTCCTGCTTGCCGGGCATGTCGGCACCGACGCAGGAGATATGCGTACCGGGGCGCACCCATGCATCGGGGATGATGGGCTTGGTCGCCGGCGTGATCGTCACGATGATGTCGGCCTCTGCCGCAGCACCTTGGCCGTCGGCCGTCGCCTCGATGGAATAGGTGGATGCCTCGCGAGCATGCTCGCAGGCGCCCAAGATATGGGCGACCTCGTCTCGCATGCGCTCGACGCGGGCCTCGGGCGCGGCGTCGGAAACCGGCTCCCACACCTTGACCTCGCTCACTTTGGGACAGGCGGCGAGCACGCCCGCCACCATATAGGTGCTCATATGGCCGGCACCCGCAACAAGCAGTTTGGACGCATCCGCCCGAGCCAGCCACTTGGCACCGAGCGCAGCGGCGGCACCGGTGCGAAGCCCAGTGACGGCGGAGGCATTAAGCAGCGCCAGCGGCTCGCCCGTCGCGTTGTCGCACAGTAGCGTGGTGCCAAAGATCTCGGGCAGCCCCTTTTTGGGATTCTGAGAAAACCAAGCAGTGAGCTTGAGACCGAAGAGGCCGCTTCCCGCCAACTCGCCCGAGCGGATATCCATATCGGCCACACCGGGTTCGAACTGCTCATATACCATCGGCCACGCAACACCCTTGCCCGTTGCCTTCTGGCGATATGCCTCCTCCACGGCAGCTATTGCATCCTCGATCGTCAGCACCTTGGAAACTTCCTCGGCCGAAAGCACCACCATCTGCCCCATCATCGCTCCTCTCAGCGAAAGCTTTACGTTGCTTCACTGTACGGTTTAGTAACGATGCCGCCAAGGATCATTTCTTGTTGTAATCTACAACGATTCTCGATCTGACTTTTCGTTATATCAGCATGTATTTGAACTATTTCTTGCATCAAAGACATACGAATGTGTGATTATCCTATTTATACCTGTACTTATTGTAGTGATTTACAAGGTGATGTTGATGCTATACACCATCTCGGACTTCTCACGGGAATATGAGGGGTCGGTCCGTCTAATCGCCGGCAGCGATGGCGTCTCGCGCGCCGTCTCTGGCGTCGGGATTCTCGATTATGAACTCATGCCCGGCCTCAAGAACAAGTACCAGCGCGTCAACTTCAGCCCAGACGAGATCGTCCTCAGCACCTTCCTCTATGCGAAGGACGACCCATACCTCATCACTGAAGCCGTGAAATACCTCGTCGCCAAGGGAACGAGCGGTCTTATCATCAAAAATGTCCTGCACATTCCGATTCCCGACCAAGCCATCCGCTACGCCAACGCGCGGCACTACCCGGTCTTTCTCACGACCGACGACTCACTGTTCTTTGACGGCGTCATCTATGAGGTCAAACGGCATATCGAGCAGCTCGCGTCCATCGACTTCGCGCAGCGCGAGATCGATGCCCTAAGGACAGACGTATCGCCCGAGTCCATCTGCCGACGCATCCGAGGCCTCAACCCGTCATTTCTGGACGAAGCGGTCGCCCTGTTCGCATCGTTTGCAGAGCCCCTCGACCCGCGTACGTTTTTGCAAATCGAACGTCTCTGTGCAAAATCGACCCTCGCCGGATGCCACAACATGTTGGCACCCTATGACGGAGGTCTGTTATTCGTAGCGACAAGTGACTCGGAGCAGACGCTCGATGTGGAGCGGATCGTGCAGGCGCTCATGGAGCTCATCGAGGCTAGCGGTATCGATGGCGGAGCGGAAGGGCTCGGCATCAGCGATATTCTGTTTGGAGACGAGGCAGTGGCGCAGGCGATCTCTCAGGCGATTTACGCACAGCGCCTATCTTGTCAACGAGCCGAGGGCCCCATCCGCTATGCACAGCTCGGCATCCTGAGAACCGTGATGCCTTTTGCGGAAACCCCGGAGATGCGATCGTTCTCGGAGGCGATTCTCTCGCCGATACGCGAGCATGACAGTGAGCATGGCAGCGAACTGGAATCCACGCTCGCCGCATTCATCGAGAACGACCGACGTATCGAGCAAACCGCCAAGCAGACTGGCCAGCACCCGAACACGATTCGATATCGCCTCGATAAGGTGACGGCTCTCACCGGACTGAGCTACAAATGCGCCCCGGAGATGGAGCAGCTGTCGCTCGCCTACGCCATAGAACGCGCTCGCTCGCTTCAGTAAGCCCACCCCGCCTTGAGGTTAGGAGCGGCGGGCGCGGAGCTTTTCGTAGCCGTCGGCGAAGAAGGCGACCGTGGCGGCGTCGGCCTCGGCGGCGTCTGTCTCGGTCGCGGGGACCACGCCGTGCTCGTCGCTCACTAGGAACAGCGCGCCCTTAAGCTGCGCGGGAATGTCTACGCGCGTGACCGGGATGCCCTTGGTCTGGGCCAGCTGCTCAATGAGCGTCGCCGTGCCACACAGGCACTCGTCCGCCGGCGCCACAAAGGCAAGCTCGCCGTTGTTGACGGCGGCGAGCAGCTCGGGCGCTACGCCGGTCTCGTCGGCCTCGGAGCGGGCCTCGGCGGAGCGAGCACGCAGCGCCTTGGCCGACGTATCGGCTAGCGGCTCGTACTCCCCCACCGTCATGGCGGCGTTGCCGTTGATGTCGATCACCAGCATGAGCACGCCGTCGCGCGCGGTGTAATCGCCCTCGGCAAGCGACCACTCAACGTGCTGTTTGGCCCAGCTGAGCATGTTATGGGTAAGCGGCTCGCCCTGCACCAGACGCTCGGACAGCGCGCGAATGTGACGGTTGAGCATGGGCACCTTTTTGTTGGACATGCGCCAACGGCAGACAAGCGCGGGCTTGTCGAGCGTAAACTTCTCGACCGCCTCCTGATTGGCGCAAAAGTCCTCGTACGCACGCTGATCCTCGGCATTGCCAAACAGCTCGGCATCATCAATCTGGGGCATGGTCATACCTTTCGTGTTAGTCATTCCGTCCTCTTATACCAAAAAGACGGCCCTCCAAACGGAGCGACCGTCTTTTGCAGAGATTATTTTGTCCCGGGGCGAAACTTAGTGCCTAAAGTGGCGAGCGCCCGTAAACACCATAGCAATATTGTGCTCATTGCAGGCCTGGATGCTCTCGTCGTCGCGCTTGGAGCCGCCGGGCTGAATGATGCAGGTCACACCATGCTCGGCAAGCACGTCGACGTTGTCGCGGAACGGGAAGAACGCGTCGCTTGCGCAGGCAAAGCCGCCCTTCTCCACGCCCTCGCGCTCGCAGAAGTCCTCGGCGCGCTCGCAGGCAAGCAGCGCAGAGTCAACGCGGTTAGGCTGACCCGGGCCCATGCCAATGCCGGCCTTGCCCTTGGAGACCAGGATGGCGTTGGACTTGACGCCCTTGCAGACCTTCCAGGCAAACTCGAGCTCGGCCATCTCGGCGTCGGTGGGCTTGCGGTCGGTGGGAAACGTGAAGGTCGCGGGATCCTCGGTCACGTGGTCGACTTCCTGCACCAGCATGCCGCCGTCGACGGAGCGCAGCTCCACCTGGGCGCCGTGGTCCACGCCGCCGGTAGCCAGCACGCGCAGGTTAGGGCGCTTAGACATGCGCTCGAGCGCCTCGGCAGTGTAGCTCGGGGCGATGATAACCTCGACGAACTGCTTGTTCTGATCGGCGAAGTGCTCGACCAGCTCATAGGGAACCTCGCGGTTGCAGGCGATGATGCCGCCAAAGGCGCTCTTGGGATCGCAGGCAAACGCGCGGTCGTAGGCGGCCGTGATGTCCTCGGCCGCGGCGGAGCCGCAGGGGTTCTGATGCTTGAGGATCACGCAGGCAGGCTCGTCGAACTCGCGGACCAGGTTCCAAGCGGCGTCGGCATCCAGATAGTTGTTGTAGCTGAGCGGCTTGCCCTGGATCTGCTCGGAGCCAACGAGCGGGAACTGCGAGCTCGCGGTGTTCTCGCAGCCCTCGGCAAAGCGATAGACCGTAGCCTTCTGCTGAGGATTCTCGCCATAGCGCAGGTCGTCGACCTTCTCCAGCGAGATCTCGAGCTTGGCAGAAGTGTCCGCCACGTCGCTTGCCTGGGCGGCAAGCCAACGGGAGATAGCCGTGTCGTAGGCGGCGGTGGTCTGGTAGACCTTCACCTGCAGGCGACGACGAGTGGAAAGCGTGGTGCAGCCACCGGTCTCGTGCATCTCGGCCAGGACGGCATCATAGTCGGCCGGGTCGGAGATGACGGTAACGCTCGCGGCGTTCTTAGCGGCGGAGCGCAGCATGGAGGGGCCACCGATGTCGATGTGCTCGATGGCGTCCGCGAAGGTGACCTCGGGGTTGGCGACGGTCTTCTCGAACTCGTACAGGTTGACGACGACCAGGTCGATCAGCTTAATGCCGTGCTGAGCGGCCTCCTGCATGTGCTGCTCGGAATCGCGGCGGGCCAGCAGCGCGCCGTGAACCTTGGGGTGCAGGGTCTTAACGCGGCCGTCCATCATCTCGGGATAGCCCGTGAACTCTTCGATGGGGGTTACGGGAACGCCCGCGTCCTCGATGGCACGAGCCGTGCCGCCCGTAGAGATGATCTCGACGCCAAAGTCATCGACCAGCGTCCGTGCGAAATCGACGACGCCCGTCTTATCGGTAACCGAGATCAACGCGCGTGCGATCTTCACATCAGATCCCATGCAGTCCTCCTGTCTGGTACGCCGCCGTGCTCTGTGAGTCGGTGATACGTCGATCTGCAGCGCTCGCGCAGCGGCATTGAAAATACTGATTCAATGTAGCGCATCGAGCGCATCGATGCACCCCGCAACGGGCGCATATGCAGAAAAAGTTTGCGAGCGGAGGGGATGGGCACGGCACTGGGCACGGTGAGTTCATGGAACACAGGGGCACCATAATTTGATGCCAATGGCGTGGTAGAACTGTGCTCGATATGCATCCGCAAAAGAAAGAGGCACCATGGTCTCGCGGGTTCTCTACCGACCGTTTGATACCGAAGACTTCGACGCCATCGCGCTGATTCTGCAACAGCTTTGGCATAACAATTCGGATAACGATGAGTACAACCGCCTTGAGGCCGCGTGCGACCTCGCCTATTGCCTTTCGTCATCGACGTTTTCGCAGGTTGCGGTGATTGACGGCGAGGCGCGCGGCATTGCACTTGCACGCGCAGGACAGAACTCCGGCGTCACTATCAACGAGCATTGGATGGATACCGAACGCGCCTTGCTGTCGCAGATGCGTGAGCTGGAGCCTGATGCCTGCGCCGAATATCTCTCGTTTGTGCGCGCAACCATCCGAACCAACAACCGCCTGCTCGAGAGCAGCCCGTTGCCGCACGACAACGAGGTCACGCTGCTTGCCGTGGATCGCGATGTCCATGGCCTGGGCGTTGGCACGGTTCTGCTCGATGCCGCGGTCTCGCACCTGTCCTCGCTTGGAGCGACGAGGGCGCACCTGTACACCGACTCCAACTGCTCGTGGAAGTTCTACGAGCTGCACGGCTTTAAGCGCACGGCCACGCACCGCGCCAACCGCGAAGAGCGCCGTCACGACATGCCGCGCGAAAGCTTCCTCTACGAACTCGACCTAACAGCCTAGGCCCAGCAGCCATACCTAGTCATTTAGGAACGTCCCCAGTGACTAGTCGTTGGGGACAGTCTTCGTAGGTAGCGCATAAAAAAGGGAATGGGCTTCCCCCGACGGCTGTCGAGAAAAGCCCATCTCGTAATTTAGGACCGTTAGAACGTTCCGCCGCCGCCTCCGCCGACGCCGCCGCCTCCGCCGCCCGAGAAGCCGCCGCCACCGCCACCGCTCGAGCTATCGGAACTCGAAGCCAGCTCACGGATGCTCTCGTGATACACATCGTTAAACGAATCGAGCGGCGACTCGGTACCGTAATGATGGTAGTACCACCAGTAGCAGGGGTAATTGTCGTAGAAACCGTCGGCCTCGCGCACCTCGGGAGGAACAGCCTCGGCAAGCTGACGCAGGACTTCCTTCGAAACGCCCAGCGCCGCACCCATCACCAGAAGTTTATTCCACAGGACCAGATCGCCGGGGACGGCTTCCTTTAGACGCGTGAAGTCCTCGAGCCAATGCTTAAGCGCCTTGCAGCGAGCCGCCACCTCGGCGCCCTCCGGCGTAAAGCGGCGGAACGTAAGGCCCACGCCAATACCCACCAGCACAATCGGCACCGAGATAACCGCAGCGATAATGTTCGCCTGTGCACCGTCGGTAAAGATGATGGATCCCGCGGGAACAAAGGCGATCAGAATACCAAGAACCAGGCAAAACACCATTGCGACAATGCCGTCCGAAGCAACGTACTCGCTATCGGCCAGCTTGCCCTTAACGGTGTTCTGATAGTCCTCGAGCTTGTCGCCCACGGGTGTAGCGTGCTGCTTGACGTAGTGCTGTAGCTCGTCAAACGTGCGCGAGCGGTCGCCGTTCTCGTCGGGCTTAGCACCGGCAAAGAAGACCTTGAGCACCATGTGGTCAATGCCCTTGGCCGACTTCCAGCCCGCATCACTCACCGTCACGCGATACGTCTGCTCTTCTTTTTCACGCCCCAACAGACCCTTCTTGGCCTTGGTCACGGTCGCCTGCTCCAGCTTGATTACACGGTCGTCAGTGAGCTTCATGAGCGTGGCGATATATGCCTGATCGGGCACCTCGTTCCAGCTCATGAGGGCCGAAAGCACGGCGGGATGGTCGGCCGAAGGCACATCGCGGAAATATTCGTCCTGAAAAAGCGGCTTGGGCTTGCGCTTACGCAGCTTGAGCACAACGATTGTGCCGGTAAAGGCCACCGCCGCGACAACACTTAGCACGGCAAGTGCATTGGCAATCATGCGAGCGTGAGCGCGGCGGGCGTTAGCTTCGTCGGCCCATTCCTTCTCTTCGCTCAGGATCGTTGACATTCGCTCTTCGCCCGAGGCGGCAAGCTGCGGCACCCAGTCGCTGGGGAAGGCGATGCGCGCCTCGGCGAATTCGCCCTGATGCACGCAGGGAATAGCATAGGTGACCATGGGCTCGTCCGCATCGAGCGATACGTCGCCCGTCAGCGGGCCGTGGCCCCATGCACGGAAGTTACCGCCCTTGACGGCCGCCGTCCCGGCAGCGGCATTTGCGAAGTACACTTCCATCTCGACATCTTCGGAATCCGCGGACCAGCCGTCGCCCACAAACTTCCAGTAGAGCTCAGCGGTATCGGACCAGTTCATAACCGCACCGGTCATGGTGTAGCTCACGTAATAGATCGCGCTGTCGCCGCTCTCGTGGGGGCTGAACACCTTAATCCTTACGCCGTCACCGGTCTGCTCGACCGTGTAGACGCCAGAGTCGCCCTTGTTCGCGCTATCGACTTTGTTAAACGCGGCATCGTCTTCCTCAACGCTCAGCACATCGACGCCCGCCGTGCCGCCCTGCTGGTTGGTGCCCGCATTGATCTCCCAAAACACGCCGTTAATGTCGTCATCGAAATCAAACTGGCGTCCCTCGACAACGGTCAGCGAGCCGTCGGCCTCAACCGTGGCGCCGATATAGGTTTGGGTCATGGAGTAGCCGTCGGCACGTGCAACGGCGGGCAACAGCAGCAGTGCGCACGCGACGAGCGCGCAAATGGAAGCAAATCGCGCAAACGGGCGGCGCTGCTTGCTGACTTTGGCGGCGAGGGTGTTCATAGGCACATCCTTTGTCTGTAAAACCAACAGCGCCATTGTCCCACGTTTGCGGGTACACATGACGAACATCTGGGCCAACGGAACGTCAAATGGGACAAAAGTCCCACCCGAGCCTGGCACCTAGAAAATGATCTATTGGGGACGGAGGAAAACGGATCATTGGGTTGAACCGACGGACAGCAACAAATTTGTCGTTTAGGACGCTCTTTGGCTGAATCCCGCGCCAACAATAGATACCACTTCACAGCTCCGTCACAGGTGTAGCGGCTTTGTGTGGGCGCGGCATGCGCTGATTGAGCCACCAGTCGAGGGGCATAAAGCAGTTGAGCGAAAACGGTTTGCCCCTTTGCCGTTCGCTCGAGGATCATGTCCCCCTTTTCCGCGGAAACCCCGGCAGTTGCGAAGAGCTGTCGGGGTTTCTGTTGTCTAAGGTGCCAAGTTGATGGACAGGAATCAAAGCACCGAGTCTGCAGCCCGCCATACGCAATGCGGGGCCTCGACAACTTGCGGACCACAGCGACGCCTCCCCGTCGCGCCCCGCGCTATACTCGTCCGCATGGATATCAAAACACGCAACATAGCAACGCCCGCCGCGGATGCGCCAACGACGCAACTCGTCTCCGTTCCCGCGCCTGTCGTGGGACGCTTTGCCCCGTCGCCATCGGGCCGCATGCACCTGGGCAACGTGTTCAGTTGCCTGTGCGCGTGGCTTTCGGCCCGCAGCCAAGGCGGCGAATTCTTTAGAAAGTTGTTTTTGAGGTTCGCCTTTTGCAAAGCGTTCTTCATA
>OKSH01002128.1_pt1 | contig 15693 bp, 10 predicted proteins | sample 1601231 | NCBI WGS metagenome assembly OKSH01 (sample SAMEA3541596, study PRJEB24748) | human gut metagenome | biome: human gut; feature: human-associated habitat; material: faeces | place: China | collected 2012 | reverse complement strand
CGGATGTCATTGTCATTACCGAAAGTCACTTCGACAAATTCTCTCCCGTTTCTTATCACCGGAGAAAGTTTGATCTTGGTTTTTGGGGTATATATTTCCATGCCTCACGTTTTGTCGGATATTGAAACCCGTTTTCGCAAATTTATAAAAAAACACGGGTTATCCATGCGCTTTATTGACATTTAACAATAGATCCCGACTACCTGACAAATAAGGTGAGGAGCCACGAAAATACCCACTGCCAAATCCGTCCTTCTCGGCACTCCGTTGCTCCGATTTCCTCTGCCCTGCGCCACAAGCGGCCACTTCTGTGCCCGATGCTTCCATAGCCTTTCCAACTCTTTTACGTTCAGCCGGTTCCCCTTACTTTCGTTCCCGCATCGCTATTGGTGCTAACTAAAAACACTCGTAATTATGGACGAAAACGTAAAGAACGACGCTAAACAAGTCATGCTCGTTCAGAATGCCGACGACGGACGACTGCAAGCCGTTACCGGCGTGGATCGGGACGGCAATATCCAGACCGCCGACCCCACGGATCAGAACGTGGCGAGCCTGCTGAACGTGAACACGCAGGATTCAGCCCTCGAAGCCTTCTTCAAAAAGTTCATGGAACAGGCCCAGAACCCCGTCCACACGGGTATCTTCGTCATGACGGAGAATGCCCTGAACAAACTTATCCGCATCGACTTCGACCCGGAGATTCTGGAAAATTACCGTATCGACCCCTCCGAACGGCTTCAGGCGCAGGAGCAGCGGCAGTTCGAGCCGCTGGACGTCACGAAGATAGACCTGGCGGATATGGAGAAGAAAGGTATCCGCATGGAGGACATCGAGCCGCACCTGAAAGCCATGTCTTACGGACATAAATCCAACGGGCTGGTGGAGATGAACCCCGAACTGGAGAACGGGATGCGTGTTTCCACCAAAGGGCGCGTGTCGCTCGAAGAGCAGGCGGACGGCTCGCTGCGCGTCGTGCCGCATTACTGGCAGGAACGGCCCGACCTCGACGCCCCCTTCCACGGGGTGCTGCTCGACGAGGAGGCGAAAACGAACCTGATGAACACCCGCCACGCCGGGAAAGTGATCGACCTGGAGCTGGAGCCGGGCAAGCTCACGCCCTGCTACGTGTCGATAGACAAATGGACGAACACGCTGGAACCCATGCCCGTTTCGCTACTCGAAAAACGTGCCCGCATCAAGGAGGCCGACCTCTCGGAAGGCAAGCAGATGGATTTCTACGGCGGCGGCAAGGTGTTGCTCGAAGGATATACCACCCGCGCGGGTTATAAACGGGATGCCTATATCCAAATCGACGCGGCCGAACGTAACTATTCCTTTACCTACGACGGTTTGGATCGCAACCGCTACGCCCAGGAGAACAAGGAGATTTACCGCCAGAAGGCCGCCGAGAAAAACGGACGGCAGGAAACGACGGCCTCCGAACGACAGCCCACGCTCACGATTCACCGGACAATCCTCAAAGCCTCCGTGCCCAAAGAGGCTTATGACCAGTGGACGGAAGCGGTGAACGACCCCTCCAAGCGGGCGGATGTCAAGGCTTTCTACATCAAGGGCATGGTCAAGGACGGGCAGGGTGAGCCGTTCAACGCCTGGGTCAAGCCCAACTTCGAGCGTAACAAGATGGATTTCTTCCGCTGGAATCCCGACCGTGCGAAACGGCAGGGAGCGGAGGTCAAACCCGCCGTTGAAAGCCGTACCCAGGTCGCCGTCAATTCCGAGGGCAAGACCGTCGAAGCGGTCAAAGGTGTGAAAGAGCCGCTCAAGCAGGGACAGCAGGAGGCCACTCCGGCGCAAAGGAGAAATTACCGCAGCAGCAAAAAGAGCAACTCCAAAGGCATCAAGGCGTAGCGTATGAAATGGTTCTACATGCAGGCCGGAGCCATGCCGCTCTTGATCGCGGCGCTGGCCGCCTTGTACCTCCGACCGGGTAAACGCAGCCCCCCGGAGGAGGCGGACGACGGACGGCAGTATTACGACGGGAACGGCAACCATGTCTATTACGACCGCCGGCTGATCGCCCGTCCAGAAAAAGAGAAAGAAGAAGAACAACAAGAAAACAACCACTGAAAAATCCGAATCATCATGCAAGTAATTATCGCAGAAAAGCCCTCGGTGGCGCGTGAGATCGCCGCTATCGTGGGAGCCACGAACCGTAAAGACGGTTTTATCGAGGGAAACGGCTACGCCGTAACCTGGGCCTTCGGCCACCTGGTCGGGCTGGCAATGCCCCAACAGTACGGCATCGCGGGTTTCCGCCGGGAAAACCTGCCTATCCTGCCATCATCGTTCATCCTCCTGCCCCGGCAGGTTCGGGAGGGTAAAGAGTATAAGGCCGACCCGGGTGTCGTGAAGCAGCTCGGAATTGTTCGGCATGGCCGAACGCATCATCGTCGCGACCGACGCGGGACGTGAAGGAGAGCTGATCTTCCGCTACATCTACTCTTACCTGGAATGCCGCACCCCTTTCGTGCGGTTATGGATCAGCAGCCTGACCGACCGGGCCATCCGCGAGGGGTTACAACACCTCCGCCCCGGCAACGAATACGACAACCTTTACCTCTCGGCCAAAGCCCGCAGCGAAGCCGACTGGATCGTCGGTATCAACGCCTCGCAAGCGCTTGCCGTGGCTGCCGGGCGGGGCGTCTGGTCGCTCGGACGGGTGCAGACCCCCACGCTGGCGATCATCTGCTCCCGTTACCTGGAGAACAAGGCGTTCAAGCCCGCCACCTATTTCCGGCTGAAGCTCTCCACGGCAAAGGAGGGCACGGAGTTCACCGTCCTCTCCACGGAGAAATTCGACGGCAGGGAGAAGGCGGAAGCAGCCCGCGCCGAGGTTATCGACGCCCGAACGGTACGCGTCGTGAACGTGGAGCGCAAGGAGGCCAGGGAACAGCCGCCTCTCTTGTACGACCTGACGACACTCCAGAAAGAGGCCAACAGCCGGTATGGTTTTTCGGCAGAAAAAACGCTCGACATCGCCCAGTCGCTTTACGAGAAGAAGTTCATCACTTATCCCCGTACCGGCTCACGCTATATATCGGAAGATGTGGCCGAGGAGATTCCGGCACTCATCGGGAACATGACACGCTATCCCCGTTTCGCGGAATACGCGGGCAGGATGGATACCGCATCTCTCTCCCGCCGAAGCGTGGACAACGAAAAGATCGCCGACCACCACGCGCTGCTTCCCACCGAGAACCTCCCTTCCGAACTGGATGCCGACCACCGCATCGTCTATGAGATGGTCGCGGGGCGGATGCTCGAAACCTTTTCCGGGGCCTGCGTGAAAGAAAACACTTCCCTTACCCTGCAAAGCGCGGGGCATGATTTTACGGCCCGCGGCAGTATCATGGTCAAGACGGGCTGGCGGGCCGTCCTGAATGAACCTGTCGAGGAGAAAGAGGAGGACATGACCCTCCTTCCCGACATCGTGCAAGGCGACGAGCTGCCCGTCAAAGGATGCGTCACGGAACAGAAACAGACCCGGCCGCGCCCCCTTCACACGGAATCGAGCCTGCTGGCGGCGATGGAAACCGCCGGACGCGAACTGTCCGACGAGGCCGAACGCGAGGCGATGAAGGATGCCGGTATCGGCACGCCCGCCACCCGTGCCGCCATCATCGAAACGCTCTTTGCCCGCGAGTATGTCAGGCGAGAGAAAAAGTCGCTTGTACCCACGGACAAGGGACTGGCCGTGTATGCCGTGGTCAGGGACAAGAAGATCGCCGATGTCGCCATGACGGGCGGCTGGGAACTGGCCCTCTCGAAGATCGCCACCGGGGAGATGGACGCCCCGACGTTCCATCGCGGTATCGAGGTCTTCGCCTCGCAAATCGCCAAAGAACTGCAGGAAGCAAGAATCGACGGCGCGGAGAGTGACACAGCCTGCCCGCGTTGCGGCAGGCCCGTGGTGTTCTATCCCAAACTCGCCAAGTGCCAGAATCCCGATTGCGGCCTGACCGTATGGAGAACCGTGGCCCGCAAGGAGCTGACCGACAAGCAGCTCGCGGAACTGCTGACCAAAGGCAAAACCGGCACGATCCGGGGATTCGTCAAAAACGGCGGCGGGACGTTCGACGCGGCCCTCACGCTCGATGACCAGTTCAAGACCTCGTTTGTTTTCGAGCCGCGCGATACTCCCAGGCAGGGAAAGAGGAACAAACGGAAATAATCGTTACCTTTGCCACTGGAAAAGACCTGTCATAACGAGATACGCTTGTTTGATAAGGATTTTTTCAGTGGTCGGCGCTTCGGGTGGGAACCCGGGGCGCCTTTCTCTTCCCCGATTATCAACGACCACTAAAAATTCTTATCATGCCAGACAAGCAACACCATACCCCCACGGGGGAATTGTCCTATTACGGACTTTCGTTACTATCCTACCTCAAGGACAGCCACCCGGAACTCATCGCCGAAGGTGAATTCATCGCCGAGCGGGCCGACAGCGCCGCCCAAGCGTACAGCGAGGCGATCCGTTCGGGCTGTAACCACATCGAGGCCGAAGAAATTGCCCGCGAGGAACTCTACCGCGGATTGCACTTTTCACCCTACAACACGCTGGTAAACATCCTCTGGAGGGAATTCGAGGCGGAGATTCCCGAGGATACCGCCCGGCAGGCGGCTCTACGCCTGCTGCCCCTCTGCCGCGGGGTGCTGGAGAAGTACGACCTCACGGACGACTTCGCCGACACGCCCGACTACGAACTGTTCTATACCGAACTGACGGGAACCGTCCAAATACTTCTCGAAGATGGCATTCAATAAGAAAACCCACCTCCGCCAGAATATCGACGCGCTGAAGACGGCCTTCACGCTCGACAGGGAACGGCGGGCGCCGACTCCCGAAGAAGAAAGGACACTCGGCGCATACAGCGGCTTCGGCGCCATCAAGGAAGTGCTGGAAAACCCCACCGGGAAACCGGACAAGGACGGCATGGCAACGCTCGTGGCCGAGTTGCACGAGGTCATCAGGGCGAACACCCCCGACGAACGGGAATACAAGCGCTACATGGACGGGATCAAGAACTCCGTCCTGACGGCTTTTTACACGCCCCCGAAAGTGGCAGACGCCATCGTGGAGGCGATATGGGACACGCGGATCGTCCCCAAACGTATTCTTGACCCCAGTGCGGGAACGGGGGTTTTCGTCAGTGCCGTGGATTTCCACGACCCCTATGCGGAGATCACCTGCTTCGAGAAAGACCCCGCCACGGGGTTGATCCTGAAGCACCTGCACCCCGAAAAACGGGTGCGGGTACAGGGATTCGAGCGCATCGAACCCAAATACGCCGGTTACTACGACGTGGCCGTGAGCAACATCCCTTTCGGGGATGTGGCGCTCTTCGACCCGTTCTTCTCCACCCATACCGACCCCGTGCGGCGGCAAGGCACACGGGCGCTGCACAACTATTTTTTCATGAAGTCCGTCGATATGGTACGCGAGGGCGGCCTGGTGGCATTCATCACCTCGCAGGGAGTATTGAACGCCGAGCAGGGACGCCCCGTGCGCGAGTGGCTGATGAACCGCTGCGAGCCCGTATCGGCCATCCGGCTGCCGAACAACCTCTTTACAGAACACGCGGGGACGGAGGTCGGCAGCGACCTGGTTATCCTGCAAAAGAAAGCCGCCACGGGGGAACTGTCCGAACGGCAGCGGGATTTCATCGAATCCCGCAAGCTGTCGAACGGCATCCGGATAAACAACCTTTTCCAGTCGTTCGACAGGGTGATCCATACCGAGGCCAAAGTAGGCAAAGACCCCTACGGCAAACCGGCGATGGAGTTCACCCACGCGGAGGGCGTGGACGGCATCGACCGGGAGATGCGGCGTATGCTCTCGGAGGATTTCAACCGGCATTTCAACGAGAGTTATTGCCTGGAACATGCTCCGGAACAGACACCCGGTACACCGGAGCGGGAATTGTCCCGTCCCCGTCAGGCGGAACGCCAGCGTGCCGAAAGACACGAGCCCCGCCTTGCCGGAGAAATCGTCAAGGAGATTATCGCCGACGCCCGTAACCTTCAGCAGCAACGGGAAGAGGAGGAAAAACGCCGCGTCGTCGCAGAAATGGCGGCGCAGGGCTACCATGTCGATACCGAAACCGGGGAGATTACCCGAATCGAAAACAAACCCGGACAAGCGTTACCGGATTCTGCCGCCACACCCGCCGGAGAACCGACCGGGGAGGATCTGGCCGACTTCGGGGCCTGGTCGAAGGAGCGGGAGAATCGCTTGTGGGAGCAGCACCCGCCGAAACCCGAAGATTTCGGCATGACGGATACACCCGTGCAGCACGTGGGCGGAACAACGGAACCGAAACTGCGGGAGGGCTTCGCCGGGTCGCTTTTCGACACGGTGGAAACGGCGGCTCCCGTACCTGCCACCCAAGCTGCCGAATCGGTAAACGTGCAGCAGGAACCGTTGCTGACGCTCTACGACCTGTTCGGCTTCAGCGCCGAGGAGCGGCGGCAGGCAGAACTCGGTATATCCAAGAAAAGGAACAGCCGCCGGGGAGCAAAGCGGAAGACGCCCCGGCAACCCTCGTTATTCGCTTCGGCCTCCTCTCCGGAGGAACAGAAGAGCGAAATGCCGAAAACGACGCCACCGGAGCGTGATCCCGAAGACTTGTATGCCTCCCTGAACTGGGAGGACAACCCGCCGATCAACGGCTTTTACGAGATGATGATGTCGCTTACCCCGGAACGGAGGGCGGAACTGCGCCGACAAAGCGCCCGGCAGCAGGAAACCCCGGAACAGCGGGAACGGCAGGCGGTACGCCCCCCGACGGAAGCCCCGAAAGACAGACGGAAACAAGCCGCCGGTACGCCGAGAACGGGCAGCTTGTTCGACACGTCGGAAAATCCGGAGGAGGAAGAACCCGGTAAAGAAACGCCACAGATACGGGAGGCGGATATGAAACCCCGCCCGTTCGAGGGGGAGGTCGCCCCCTATTTCCGCGAAGGGACACTCGTCACGGACGGACAAAACCGGGTCGGCTACCTGCGGGGGATTGAATCCCTGCAACCCATGTTCCACCCGCTGGAACTCACGCCTGCACAACGGACGAAAGCCTCCATGTATATCGAGATACGCGATGCCTATTACCACCTTTATAACAACGAGGCGGAAACGCTGACGGCGAACCCCGCCCTGCGGGAGATGCTCAACCGGCTTTACGACAATTTCACCGAACGCTTCGGACGGCTCAATGACAAACGCAACCTCGACCTGATCAAGATGGACGCGCGGGGGACGGAGATTCTATCGCTGGAGCGTTACATCGACGGCAAGGCACGCAAAGCCGACATCTTCGAGCGTCCCGTGGCCTTCAATCCCGATGAGATCACGCACGCCGACGACGCTTCGGAGGCCCTTGTGGCCAGCCTGAACAAGTACGGCCGGGTGGAACCTCGCTACATGGCATCGCTCACGGGAACTACCGTGGAGGGAATACTCGGGGAACTGAAAGGACGCATCTATTACAACCCGGAAACGGACGGCTACGAGGTTGCCGACAAGTTCATCGCCGGCAATGTCATCGGGAAAGCCGAACGGATCGAGGCGTTCCTGCGGGAGAATCCCGACCACGCCCCGGCCCGGGAATCGCTGGAGGCTCTGCGCGAGGCGACGCCCAAACCCATCGCTTTCGACGACCTGGATTTCAACCTGGGCGAACGGTGGATTCCAAAAGGCGTTTACGAGCGTTTCGCCTCTTCGCTCTTCGATACGGAGGTGAAGATCACCTTCGCCTCCAACCTGGACGAGTACGGCGTGAAGGCGGAAACGACAAACGTGAAGATCACGGAGCAGTATGCCGTCAGCGCGCAGACCCGTAAGTACAACGGCCTGCACCTTTTGAAACACGCCCTGCAAAACACTTCGCCCGACATCACCAAGACCGTCCTCAAATGGGTGGACGGCGAACGGCGGGAGGTCAAAGTGCGTGACGGGGAGGCCATACAGCTCGCCAACAGCAAGATAGACGAGATCCGGGGTGCTTTCCCCGAATGGCTGCGCGAGCAGTCGTCCGACTTCAAAGACCGCCTGACAGACCTCTATAACCGTACTTTCAACTGTTACGTGCGCCCGAAGTACGACGGGACGCACCAGGAATTCCCCGACCTCGACCTCAAGGGGCTGGGAATCGACAAACTGTATGACAGCCAGAAGGACGCGATATGGATGGACAAACTGCTCGGCGGCGGGATAATCGACCACGAGGTGGGCGGCGGAAAGACCCTTATCATGTGCTGCGGGGCCTACGAGAAGAAACGCCTCGGGCTGGCCAACAAACCCATGATTATCGGGCTGAAAGCCAACATCCATGAAATAGCCCGGACGTTCTGCACCGCTTACCCGATGGCCAAAGTCCTCTACCCGGGCAAGGAGGATTTCACGCCCCGGAAGCGTGAGCGCATCTTCCGGGAGATACGCAACAACGACTGGGACGCCGTGATCCTCTCGCACGAACAGTTCGGCATGATACCCCAGTCCCCGGAGATACAGCAGGAGATATTGCAGGCCGAGCTGGACTGTGTGGAGGAGAACCTCGAAGTGCTCAAAGCACAAGGCAGGGACGTTTCCCGCGCCATGATGAAAGGGTGTCAGAAACGCAAGGCCAACCTGGAAGCCAAGTTGCAGAAGGTGGCGCACGCGCTGGAAACACGCAAGGACGACGCCGTGGACTTCCGCCTCATGGGTATCGACCACCTCTACGTGGACGAATCGCACAAATTCAAGAACCTGACTTTCACGACCCGGCATGACCGGGTGGCGGGCCTCGGAAATCCCGAGGGGTCGCAGCGGGCGCTCAACATGCTTTTCGCGCTGCGTACCATACAGCAGCGCACGGGCCGCGACCTGGGGGCGACGTTCCTCTCGGGAACGACCATCTCCAACTCGCTCACGGAACTGTACCTGCTTTTCAAGTACCTGCGCCCGAAGGAGCTGGAGCGTCAAAATATCCGCACCTTCGATGCCTGGGCGGCCATATTTGCCAAGAAAACCATCGACTACGAGTTTTCCGTGACCAACGAGGTCGTGCAAAAAGAACGGTTCCGATATTTCATCAAGGTTCCCGAACTGGCCATGTTCTACTCCGAGATTACAGATTACCGCTCGGCGGAGGATATAGGGATCGACCGACCGCAAAAGAACGAGATATTGCACAATATCCCGCCGACACCCCAGCAGACGGAGTTCATAGAACGGCTGGTGCAGTTCGCCAAATCGGGCGATGCCACGCTCCTGGGCCGCCTGCCGCTCTCGGAGCGGGAGGAAAAGGCGAAAATGCTCATTGCCACAGACTACGCCCGCAAGATGTCGCTCGATATGCGTATGATAGACCCCGAACTATACAGCGACCACGTGGACAACAAGGCGAGCCACTGCGCCCGTATGATTGCCGGTTACTACCGCCGTTTCGAGGCGTACAAAGGTACGCAGTTCGTATTCTCCGACCTGGGAACCTACAAACCCGGAGCGGGGTGGAACGTCTATTCCGAGATACGGCGTAAACTCGCGGAGGATTACGGCATACCCCAAAGCGAGGTGCGGTTCATCCAGGAGGCGACCTCGGAAAAAGCGCGCAAGGAGATGATCGCCGGTATGAACGCCGGGAAAATCCGCGTACTCTTCGGATCGACCGAGATGCTCGGGACGGGAGTGAACGCGCAGAAACGCTGCGTGGCGATACACCACCTGGACTGCCCCTGGCGTCCCAGCGACCTGGAACAGCGCGACGGGCGGGGAATACGCACCGGGAACGAGATCGCCAAACTCCATGCCGACAACAAGGTGGACGTGATATTATACGCCGTCGAGAAGTCGCTCGACGCCTACAAGTTCGGGCTGTTGCACAACAAGCAACTGTTCATCCGCCAGCTCAAGACCAACAACATGGGAAGCCGTACCATCGACGAGGGGGCCATCGACGAGAAGAGCGGCATGAATTTTTCCGAGTATGTCGCCGTCCTCTCGGGAAATACAGACCTGCTGGACAAGGCCCGCCTGGAGAAGAAGATCGCCACGCTCGAAAGCGAACGCCAGGCATTCGTGCGCGGCAAATCATCGAGCCGCTACAAGCTGGAGCAGATCACGGAGAAGATAGAGAAGAACAACGACCTGATACGGCGTATCGGCAAGGATCTGGAACACTTCAAGGCCCGCGTCGAGTTCAACGAGGACGGCTCGTACCGCAATCCCGTGAAACTGAACGGGCTGGAAACCTCCGACCCCAAGCTCATCGGGAAACAGCTCAACCATATCGCCGAAACGGCACGCACGCTCGACAGGCTCGAACCCATCGGGAGCCTCTACGGGTTCGAGCTGCTCGTCCAGAGCGAAACGACCGGGAAAGACGGGCTCGACCTGGTGCAGAACCGTTTTTATGTCCGGGGTGAAGGGGATTATCTATACCAGTATAACTACGGGAATATCGCCTCCGACCCGCGACTGGCGGCGATGAACTTCATCCACGCGCTCGCGACCATCGAGCCGACACTGGAAAAATTCCGGAAAAAGAACAAGGAACTGGAGAAAGATATTCCCGTCCTGCGGGAAGTGGTGGAAAGTTCCTGGCGCAAGGAGCCCGAACTGACGGCCCTGAAAGCTGACCTGACGGAAATAGACCGCAGGATACAGCAAAGCCTCAAACCGATAGAAGAGAGCGAGGGAAAGGAGGCGGAGGAGGATAACGACGTGTGCCGGGAACGGCATGACACGGCGGAAGAGCTCCCGAAGGAAAACAACACGGCGGCCCGTATTCCTTCCCGGCTGCGGCAGATTGCCGACGCCTCCGGGGGGCGCATCGTGATCGCGGGCGTGGGCAGCCCGCCGGAGAACGGCCCTGCGAAGAAAGGGATCAAGATGTAAACGAAAAGCCGACGGAAGTACAGATTTCCGTCGGCTTTTTTCATATGCCCATGAGCGTTGTTGTCACACTTCCTGCAAGAGTGTTTGCAGCTCCTCCTGCGTGGGAAGATAGGTCATGTACTGGGCGGCGAAGACCTGCTTTTCATCTTCGGGCAGCGTATAACGGACGACCGCGTCGTTTTTCTCCGCGCAGAGAACGATACCCACCGGAGGGTTATCCCCGGGATTCATCAACTCACGGGTGTAGTAATTGACATACATCTGCATCTGCCCCAAATCCTGATGGGTCAGCTCCCCGGATTTAAGGTCTATTAAAACGAAACAGCGGGCCAGGTAATTGTAAAAGACCAGGTCGATGTAGAAATGCTTGTCGTCGAAGGAGATACGCTTCTGTCGCGCGACGAAGGCGAAGCCTTTCCCGAGTTCGAGCATCAAGCGCTGCAAGCGGCTGATGAGCAGTTGCTCCAGATCGGTTTCCAGAAAATGCTCTCCCTGGGGGATACCGAGAAACTCCAGGATATACGGGTCGCGGATGATCTCTTTGGGTTCGACACGCCCGGGTTCGGTACGGGAAATCTCCTCTTTCACGGCTTTCTTGTCTCGGCTGGCCAGCAGGCGGTCATAGAAAAGCGTGTTGATTTGGCGGTCGAGCTGCCGGACACTCCAGTTTTCCTTGACGCACTCGTGCAGGTAAAAATCACGGGCGGCATCGCCCGACACCTTGAGAAGCGTGCGGCAATGCGACCAGCTCAATTTATCACACAGCGTGTGATATTTCGGGTAGCACTGGTAAAACTGCCTCATGTACCGCAGGTTGGTGGCCGTGAACCCGTTTCCGAACTCCGCCACGAGCCGCCTGGAAAGGGTGTTGATGACAGCCTTGCCATATCCGGCACGGCCGGTTCCCTGCTGCTCGTACTCCACTATATATTTCCCTACCTGCCAGTAAGCCCTCACGAGGGTCGAATTGACATGATGTATCACCTTCGCGCGCGCTTCCTGCAAGATATGGCGCACGTTATGCAGTAGCTCTTCCTCCCCTTTGTCGGCAGGATATATTTTATCTGTTTCTTTCATTGTTCATTATTATATAGGCTTCCAAGTGCAAACATACTGATTTTACGGCAAATATCGAACGGTTGTACCGCCTTGTCGTGCCTTATTCCATGTATCTCCGCGTTTTTCCATGACGCCGGACTCTCGGGACAGGGCCTAACCGGAACCGGCAGGACGATCCTTTTTCAGCTTGCGGAAATTACTGAAGTTACGCTCGATGAACCGCAGGACGTCCGATTCCCGGTAGAAGGTCTTGTGATAGATCATCTCGTAAGGCAGCTCTCCCGAGGTGCGGTAACGCTGGAGTGTGCGCTTGCTGATATTGAGCATACGGCACAGGTCGTAATTGTCCAGAAGACGCTCCCCGTCAGGCAGGATGGAAAGCGGTTGCTCCACGTCCCCCGCGCACAGCTTCTCAATACGTTCCAGCCGTTCCGAGAGCCGCTGCATCCATCCGTCGAAATATTCCTTATCCAGAAACATGGCCTACTCCTTTGGTCGGTTTTTGCGCCGCACGGAACGCTCCTTCAGCACACGGCGGATTTCCGTGAGGGAATAATACAGCTTCCGGTTGATGGCCGAATAGGTGATCACGTGATCCGAGCGGAGGCGTTGAAGGGTACGCCCGCTGATGCCCAGGTAACGGCAGACCTGCTCGCCGTCCATCCATTCGTCGTTTATATACTCCTTATTCCATGCACGCCCCTTTTCAGGGAGAGAGGCGATTGCAGCCTCTATTTTCTCTATACGCCCGACAAGCTCGTTATAGGCTCGCGAACCGATCACTATGATTTTCATACTCCTTTGTTTTTTAGTCTGTTACAAAGGTCGGGCTTATATGGACAGCTTAAAACGAGGTCGGTACGACTTTTTTTTGATAATTTGCAGTGAACTGATTCTCAACGGTTCATGCGGTGAAGAAGGCAGTGTTTTTTACCGAAATCCGCGGCCCGTACTCGGTATTTTTATTGGCAGAAATGCGATAGCATACTGTGATTCAACGCTTAACGGTGTTCTAATCCGGACGGGGCTACAACGGAACACCCGTATCGGCTCCTTATACGGGTGCAAATACGGGCGTTCGGGAAAGTTCCTTTCGAGAGTTACGGGGGAAAACCGACCTCGGTTCTTTTGTTATATACAACGCTGATTATCAGTGCTTCTATAAGAAATAGAGTGCTTTACCGGTTCATGTTCTACTCGGAATTGCCGTTTTTCTTGTTTCGCTTCCACGTCTGCATACGTTTAAGCAGGGCCTCTTTCGCCTTGTCAAGCCACGGTGTCGGGTTGTTTCGGATTTTCATATCGCAGAATGTCCTCGAAAGGTTCATGTCGAGGTGTACGTTGAAAGCGTTGGAAATGTAGCTGGCAAGTTGCGTGAGTGGCACATTGCCGAAACAGCCTTTACTGTCGAGCAGGTAAATAAGTTCCGTCAGATCCGTCTTCGAGTCCTGCCATGTCGGACGCACGTCAGGCAATGGCAGAACCATGTTCCGGAGGTTCGTGCTCTCCAGTGATTCCAATTCGCCCATAAGATAAACCGACAACATATCGTTGGCCAGGATTTTCGCCACCTTGAAATCCGCGTTTGTCGAAAACTGCGGGTCGAGTTCATAGTAGAAGGTTTCCAGGTATTGCTCCGTGTCGGTCTGCCCGCGCAGGAAATAGAGGCTGTCCAGGTGTGTGGCGCCGCTGCGGAAATAGCGGATAAAGTCGAGGCGTTTCTGCGTGTACGCGTTGATGGCCCGAACATGGGCGTCCAGGTACTCCCGTTGTGCCTCGATACTTCCTACCGGACGGTTCATCTCGATATTGTAGAGCTTGCGGTAATAGATCAGACGGCAAAAAAGACGAGGTTTGATTTCTTTGAAGAACTTTATTTCCTCGTCATCGTTTTGAAAACGGTAGCCGATGATATATTGTTTCAAACGGTCGAACGCTTCTCCCAGGACACGTGACGCTTCAAGCGACTTTTTCAACACGTCGGTATCCCGCGATTCGATACGTTCGATACTCCGCAGGACTTCGCTGTTTAATTTTTCTATAAATGCAATCATAATCCGTCTTGTTACTTTCGCGTATAAAGTTAGCGAATCGAAAAACCGGCGGATTACGATTTTTATCTTTCTCTTCGTTTTTTTATCACGGAGCCGATTTTAATGTCAAATCCGGCTTTCCTGACGGATGGAAGTGGGATTGCTCCCCATATTCCGCTTGCAAAAGTCCGTAAAGTGGGATTGGGCGGAGAAACCGCACATGTAGGCTATTTCCTGCAACGTGTAGTGTGTCGTCCGCAGCAACTCCCCGATACGTTCGATACGGCGCTGACGCAACCACGAGGAGGCCGAGCAGCCGAAAACCCGCTGGAAACGCCGGCGGAAGGTAATCGTGCTGGAATACCCGTAAACCCCAGCGAGTTCCGTGACGTTATCCGAGGCAAGATAATTCGATTTGACACGGGAGATGAACTCGTAATCGTCCCCCAGGTGCAACAGCTCCTCGAACTCCCCGACATCGGCGGGAGTGAGATGTTCATAAGAGGCGTCGAGCATTTTCAGCATGACAGCAGCGTTACATTCAACGGGCATACCCAATGTCTTACGGGCTTCACGCAGGTAATTCTTGAACCGCAGCCGCAGCGTGTCGTGATGCGGGTAGGAACACTGGGACAGAATGGTGCAGACCGTCCGCAGTTCATCGACACAACAGTAGCCGAAATACCACGTTACAAGACGCTCGACGTAATGGACGGCATGAAACTCCTCCGAAAGCATCAGAAGAAGCAGGAACGGGGTGAAATCCTGGTATTCCCCCGTTATGGGACGGGGTGCTTCGTCAAGCAAGGAGGCAATGTCCCGCATCAGAAGAGAATCTCCCGAGTACGCTTTTATTTGTTCGGAACTGCGGGCATAATCCCGGTAACGCGATATGACCGCCGACAAAGCATTGAACTTCACGGCGTGAACGCCTTCTATAAAGGAAGGGCGAAGACTGTTGTAAATGGATAAGTCGGTTTGCATAAGTCATTTCTATAAAACGGAGCCGCATCCCCTTGTTGCCAAAGCTCCGCAAGTCGTTACTTATGAACCGCTTGGAACACGGTACGAATCCTAATTACAAATATATCGTATCCGACAATCCGGAACAAATATCAGCAGGCAAAAATGAAAATAAACCTCGTTATTTTTGATTTTTACCTGCAATAATATTATATTTGCAAACAAATAAGAGTTGTTTGACAGCATGAGAAATATAGTGTATCAAAGCACTTTACCAATTTCTTATCCGTTGCCTATTCTCATGCGAGTTTCTTTTAATCTATTTGTAGTCAATTAAATACCTTCAGACTACATCAAATATAGCAAAAAAAGCGCGCCGCCACGATTTTTTTCGCAGCGGTGCGCCGTTTTTTGTGCCGGGACGTGCGGTTTTTTATGCCCTGCCGTCCTGTTCGGGCCGGAATACACCGTCTCGCCCGCCATTGCGTCCTTGTTCGGGCATTCGGTTTTTGCCTCCCGGCTCTTTCGTCAGAGCTCTTGCCTGCCGCCGCTTGCGCTTCAGCCATTACGTCCCGGCCCTTGCCTTCCGGCCCTTTCGTCCCGGCTCTTACCCCGCCCTTGCGTCGGAGCCCTTGTCTCCCGGCTGTCCTTGCGCCGGGACGCACGGTTCGCCGCGCCTGAAGGACTCGTTGAGCCACAGGTCGTTCCACCACTTCATGGTCACGTAGTCGCCGAACCACA
>OKSH01002124.1_pt1 | contig 15734 bp, 18 predicted proteins | sample 1601231 | NCBI WGS metagenome assembly OKSH01 (sample SAMEA3541596, study PRJEB24748) | human gut metagenome | biome: human gut; feature: human-associated habitat; material: faeces | place: China | collected 2012 | reverse complement strand
TGAATACTGACTATGAGCAGTATTTAATTGCAGATGTGAATAACGATTTAATCACCATGTATCAGCAAATAGCATCAGATAATATTGATGAGATTATAAGAACCGCATACGGTCTTTTTGAATTAGAGGCTGTCGAGTCGGGTTATTATATAGAACGCGATTTTTTTAATAAAAGTAAACATGTATTACAGCCAGAGTATGTAGCCGCGTATTTTATATATTTAAACCGTCACTGTTACAACGGATTGTGCCGCTACAATCAAAAAGGTGGTTTTAATGTACCGTGCGGAAATTATAAAAAAACATATTTTCCGGAAGAAGAGATCCGCGCCTTTGCTACGAAAGCACACAAAGCTGATATTAAATGCCAGGGCTGGGCAGCAACACTGTTACAGACCTGTGCCGGTGACGGTATTTATTGTGATCCCCCTTATATGGGTACCGGTTTTACCCGGTACCACACCGAAGGTTTTAATGATGGTGATCAGGTCGCTCTTGCCGAAGCGTTGCAAGCCCTGCATGCCACCAAAGGCAATTCGGTCACAGTATCAAACTCGCTGGCCGCAAAAGAGCTGTATGCAGATTTGGGCTTCACCATTCACGAAATAGAAGCGCCGCGAAAAATATCGGCGAACGGAAACAGAGAAAAAGCACCTGAAATTATTGCTGTGCTGGGCGGTTGCTGATGGAGCAGCTAACACCCATCGATTACGCCTATGTCAACGGCGACAAGTGGGAATATATCGGCACCGGGGAACCGATGCCGATTTTCACGTATAACAAAAATACCAACGAATATCTGGCTGATATCTATAAAGAACGCCAGTTGTCAGACCCAGCAGAAATGCAGGCGTATGTATCGCAGCATGTCCGGTCAAAGGCGCTGGAAGCTCACATTAGAAATGCGGTTGAGCAGACCAAAAAAGAATGGAAAGAAGAGTGTGACGGATGGGTTAAAAGTCCGGAAACGATAGAGGCCAGATTACAGAAAGAGCCTTACTTTATTCGTGCATGGTATGAACGGCGGCTCTCCTGGCTGAAACGCAGTCGCGCACAAAAATACAGTGATGCTTTCTTAACGAAAACCGTTAAGCAAGCCTTATTGCGTCTTACAGAAACACGAAAACATCATACTGTCCGGCCTTATAAACTCCTGTCAGCTTATTATCAGAATCTGTATCCGCATCTGCCGGGCATGGATAAACCGCGCATTAAAACCCTCGCGAATGAAATCGCCGCCCGTGTCGCTGAGATGCTTGATACTGAGATAGAACGCCTCGGCGGAATGGATAAAGTATCTGAAAAAGATGTCATTGATGTGTACCGGATGCTTGCGGCTGAGGTGTTTTCTCTGCGCGTGAACGTGCCGGGATGGCAGGCGTTGAAGCCGAAAAAAGACCGATGCGGACGTGACAAACTGCCGCCGGTTGATCCTGCATTCAGTGAAATAGCAAGAATGGTCAGTGCGGACTGGTGGGAGCGTCAGTTATGGCGGCTGCGCTGCGACTGGCGGGAAGATTTATTCCGCGCGAGTAATCAGGTTCACAGAAAAGCACATCCGTATATCAGCCAGGACGGGATGAAAGAATTCACTGAACAGCGGCAGCGCAACAGTGAGTTTTTCCGTAATCATGAGCTGGAAGATGAAGACGGGAAACGCGCTTCACTTCAGGCAATGGTACTCGGCAGCGTCAGTAACCCGGCATTACGCCGCAATGAGCTGATGACCAGAATGCAGGGCGTTGAATTTGTGGCACAGGAACGCGGGGACGTTGGCGTATTTTATACGATCACCTGCCCGTCACGGTATCACGCCACCAATCATAAAGGCCGCATGAATGATAAGTGGGATCATACCCGACCGCCGGAAGCCCAGCGGTATTTATCAAAATTGTGGGCGAACATCGGTTCAAAACTCGGCCGCAAAGGGCTGCGAGTGTACGGGTTCCGCGTGGCGGAACCGCATCACGATTCAACTCCACACTGGCATTTACTGCTGTTTATGCGTCCGGAAGAAAGAAAAGAGATCACTCGCATCATTCATACCTATGCGACAAAAATGGATAAAGAGGAATTGGTGCCGGATGCCCGCGCCCGTTTCAACGTTAAGCGCATGGATCCACGCAAAGGCAGTGCAACGGCCTATATCGCTAAATACATTTCAAAAAATATCGACGGGTACGCGCTTGACGGCGAGCTGGACGATGAAACCGGCAAACCTCTGAAAGACACCGCTAAATTTGCGACCGCATGGGCTAGTCGTTACCGCATTCGTCAGTATCAGCCAATCGGGCAACCGCCGGTCACCGTGTGGCGCGAGCTGCGTAAACTGAATAACCAGCTTGTATCAATCCTGATGCAGAACAATCAATACGACCCTAAAAAACCCCTGCTGGCCGATAAGGCAATGGACAACATTCTCGCCGCTGCCGATGTGGGCTGCTGGGCTTCATTTGTTGACCTGATGGGCGGCGTGCTGACGCCGCGTGAAAACTATGTCATCGGCATCAGATATGAAGACAAAGACGAGCCAAACGCCTACGGCGAGATAGTCGAACACATTTACGGCATCTATTCCAGAATTGCTGGTGAAGCGTCAACAGTCTGCACCCGATCCAAAAAATGGAAAATTGTCCCTAAAAAATCAGGCAGCTGAAGAACAGGGCACAGATACCACAGACAAGGGGTCTTTGGTTTTTCTTGGCGGCTTTGCCGCCCCTAGGAGTTCTGTCAATAACTCTCCGTTAGCTGAAATTTTAAACAAAAACGGGAGAGGAATTAACAGAACGGCGCCAACGGCTCAGTGTGTGTTTACGGTTGGGAAAGAAAACGTTTCAGAGGGTGGCGATAACTCGCAACCAACTAAAAAACGTAAGAAAAAACAGCTTAGTAAAAAGGTATTGCGTGTGATTACTGAGGGCATTGCGTCAGTAAATACGGATTTGACTCAGGAGCAGGCCGAAAAGCTGGCCGCAGACGGCAGTATTGAAATCGGGTCAGAGCGCTATTTCATTTCACTGAACGGGAGATGCCTGGACAATGGCCGCAGAAAGCAGCCACTGAGCGAACCAAAACCGCCGGTTTGTGTACCGGGTTCACCGCCGGCGACACCAGAAATAACCGAATTAGCGGATCAGTTGAATAAATTACTTCAAATGGCACGCGTCACTACGCCGCCGGAAGCACTGGCACGTCAGTTACTGGCAGGAAAACCACTGATTTTACGTGATGAACATTATTACCTTGAGAACGGTGCGATCAGGGTGATACGGACTGCTGCCGCCCACAAAAAGCGGCAGCAGGTAGTTGCAGCAGAGTTACAGAAAAAAGAAGCGAAGCGGGAACAGAAAGCAGTGTCAATATTGGCGCGGGTTGAGAAATTAAAGTGAGGTTAGCAATGGTAGAAATAACAGCAGTAATTTAGGTAATCGGTGATGAAAATGTGAGTGTGCATTGAGGGTTACAGTAAAAACCAAGGAACTGTAAAAGTTAACAGTGGTTAGTTGACAAAGTAGAAAATTTGCACCATTATTCAGGTTGACAAAATAAACTTTTTGCACTGAAAAGGATCGTGACACGATGCAAAACTACTCGGTACCCTGGGAATTCCATCCACAGCTAACTGCAGAACGATTGTCTGTTATTGCGGAAATTCTTCTTAAAGTACAGGAAGATACACATGACTTATTATCTTCGATAGATGATGACAATTATTCTAGAGCCACCTGTACATTTGCTCGCCAAAAGAATCGCATTAAAAGATTGTGTTTATCAAAAAAGTATAGCTGGTTAGGTCTGATTAATCCTAATAATGATTACACAATAACAATTGGTGGTATTCCTATTCGTTCTTTTACAGATGACCCTACCAATCCGCAAAGAGCTAATTTCTTTCGTCGAAATTGTGTAGATCAGCTTTTTGCACCAGAAGACACTATTCCGACAATTTGGCGTTTTGTTGCAGAGAAGCCAGAGTTCGAAGGTGAAGGTGGGCGTGTGCATTTTGCTGGTTATAATGTATTGGGAGAGGTTCTTTCTTTATGGACTTATGGTGAAGAGCGGGTTGCTGTACTGCATTCAACAGATGATACTCCACCAAAACCTGTTAAGATTGAACTAGATGACATTAGTGCTTCTGTTCCTGAAAAGGAAAAGAAAAGCGATAACGAATAATATAGTAGGTGAAAAGTGTTTAACGGTTCTAATTTGCGATTGGCTCGTCTGTATCACGAGCTGTCACTGGAGCAAGTAGCTGAGCGAGTCGACAAGACTCGCCAGTATATTCAGCGGCTGGAATCCGGCTCGGCTGTCCCGACTCCTGAGCTTGCGAATAAATTAGCTGCCGTCTTGCGGGTTATACCTGAATTTTTTGAAGTGCAAGAGCAGTCTCCAGTGAATGAAGAAATTGTTCATTTTCGCAAGCGTAGTTCTACGCGTAATGCGACAAAATGGGCAACACTTGCTAAAGCAGAATTATATCGTCGTTTGATAGACGTTTTTGATGAATACTTGAATCTACCACCTGTTAGATTTCCTGAAATTAGAGTTAACACTCAAGAGGATATAGAAAGAGCAGCTGAAAAATGTCGGAGTGATTGGGGGTTAGGTTTCGGGCCGATTGACAATATGACGCGATTGGCTGAAAAATTAGGAGCATTTGTCACTTCTTTTGACTCTGTATCTGATGATGTGGATGCTCTTTCTGTTCCTTTGAGTCGGCCGTTTATTGTGAGAAATACGGCAAAAAAATCTCCATGTCGGCAGCGTTTTGATATCGCTCATGAGGTAGGCCATTTGATTTTACATGAAGGTATTTCAACAGGGGATAGAATAACAGAATCACAAGCGAATCGTTTTGCATCGGCATTGCTTCTACCGCGTTCGGCGATGGCAAAATATTTTCCTCGACCAATAGGCGGTCGCATAGATTGGCAGGGATTGAGTCAGTTTAAATTGACTTGGAAAGTAAGTAAGGCAGCAACGATTTATAGAGCACATCAACTATCGCTTTTGACTGATGCTCAGTATAAAACAGCGTTTTTCGGTCTCAAGCGAAAAGGGGAAGCGATTGATGAAAAAGAGGATTATTTAATTCAACATGAAAAACCAGAATTCTTTCATAAGGCTATGAACTTTCTTTTGACGACCCTATCGGTAGATATTGAGTCTTTAGCTAGGCGTTTGTGTATCACTCCGGCGATGTTAGTAGAACTGGCAAATGACAATTCATTATCTGCTTTAGTTACAGATGTGGACGCCCAAAATGTTGTTTCCTTATTAGCATACAGAATGAAAGCTGGTTAACTTAATCTAAATTAATTCCACCAATGACGGGCTCGTTTTCAATTTTACAAAAATAATTATTGAATCAATCAATATTAATGATAGCAATAAAAGTATCGTACATTCAGTATGTGCTAAAACCTGATAAAAAAGGTGCATAGTTTTGCATAAAAATGCACAATTTCCCGTTCACATAAAATACCGCGCAAGCCCTGACGGGCTGCGCGTTGCCTTGGTGGCAAAACCTGCACAAAAAAGCACACCTTTTGTGTGCGGGCGAGGCGGGGGAGCAATCGCGCGCTGAGGGGGATAGGGTGCCGCTCTTTCTCCGTGTGTCCGGCACATGAAAAAGGCGCATTTCTGCGCCTGTTTTACGGGGTGTGCGAGCGTGGCAGGTGAAAACAAATGGCAGGGTATCAATGATGGTCAGCGCGGCGTGTGATGGGTTACGCTGCGCCTGATACGGGGTGATTATTTACTTTGCGCCGAGAGCTTCAAGCAGGGCGTACTCATTGAAGCGCACGACCTCTTCACCGACCCAGTCATTCACGGATTTCAGGCTCTGCATGATTGGCATCAGCTCATTGATAGAAAAAACTTTCGCGGCCTTTTCCACATCCCCGAAGCTGCCCGCGCCGGTCGGTACGATACCCATCAGCTGCGGCGGCACACGGTGCATGGCAAGCAAATCATCACGGGTGGCATCCTTCACGTTCATAAATTCATCTTTGGCCGCTATCTGGCTGAACGGCAGGATCTGAATGCCGTCCTTTTTCCCGTTGGCTGAATAAACAAACAGGTTCTTGAAAGCCCCGTCACGGCGTGATTTCTGTAATGCGCCTTTCAGATCCTCAACGCCGTTCGGGTCGGCCAGTGCATCATTTAGATAAACAATCACCCCGGCGTGTGAGCCGTTCTCATAGTAGTTGACCCGGAATGTGGTGGCAGATTTATTGAGTTTGGCGGATATCAGCCCGGCCAGATATTCCGGCAGCCCGTAAATCTCCTGGTTAATATCCGGATTGATCAGGTGGAAAACATCACCGCGCTTAAATTCATGTGCATCCTGCCATGTCTGAACGAAATAATAGGTGTCCAGGTCAATCCCGCGCCGTGTGTATTTGGCCGGTGATCGTTTCAGTTGCAGCAGTCCGCCGAACATATTACGGCGGCGCTCTAAATACCCGTTCCCGAATACAAGATAATCAAGAACGTAGGCGTTCATTTCCTGATAGGACAGGGATTTATGCGGGATAAAACAGCTCATGATAACGTTGCGCTTAAACAGCAGCGGTGATTCATGATGTACCGCTGAACGGAATGCGCGGGCGATGCTGTAGAAGTCTAACGGCGTTTCATACCATTTATCGGTTTTCGCGCACTCCATGCAGTCGAGCAGGTCATAAGCTCCGGTGACCGGCACAGGATTATCAAAGGTGAATGCAGCACACTGCTTGTCAGCGGGGAGTTCTGCTTTAGCGGTGACGGGCAGTGTTTTCTTTTTTTTCATGGTTAAAACTCCGATACACAGGATCCGCTGTCTGCGGATTCGCTGCCGATAGGTTCAGCGTATAAAACGTTCATAACAGACCAGGCAATATCCCCGTGATCAACACCGCGTGTGCGGTCTGACGCATAGGTGACAATGCCGCCCTGTGTGATGACTTTTTTGATAGTCATGAAAGACGACGGGATCTGTGATGCCCCGGCATCATATTCAATGCGTCCGTTGCGGATAAGCATCTGCGCTTTAAGCACCATCATCCGTTTAACCTGCGGGGTATAACGGATGCCCTGTACTGCCGGGTAGAATTTTTTCACCAGCTCATACACGGCCTCGCCGGTACCGCCGGTAATATCAATGTTGATCCCCTGCACGTTGTAGCGCAGTGTCAGTTTTCTGATTTCTTCAGCCTGTTTTTCAAAGGCCATGCCACGGAAGCGAAGCGCCTCGACAACCCGCCATTTCCCGCCGGGAACGGTAGGCGGGGCAAGAACAGCAAGGCCGAGGCCGTCACCATTGCCGCCGGTGCCGGTCGGGTCGGCACCAATGCGCACCGGCTTATTACCGAGCGGCCTGTCTGCGTAAGGCTTCCAGTCCGGCCAGACATCACGGTTATAACCGTCAACACCACGGTAAATAAGGGCGTTATAGTCGAATGCCCGTTCACCGGCTTTAACAAACTTACAGTTATAGAGGTTTTCGAGATCGTCCGGGGTGTTCTCGCTTTCGATATCCGCCAGTGATATCAGGTCAAACCCGCTGTTAATCGCATCATGGATAGTGACAATCTGTCGCCAGATATTGTCCCCGCATAGCACACCGTTTTTCAGGGTTTTGTGTGTGGTATCAATGCTGATTTTTTTGGATTCAGGCCGGGATTCATTGAAGAAGTCTCCTGTCCAGAACGGATAAGCCTCATGCTCTTCAGATGATGGGGTAGAGAAATAAGTCCGGCGTAATCCGACCTGCGAGGCCATAGCCGCCGCCACTTTGCGCAGTTCGGCGAAGTTAGCCACCCAAAAGAACTCATCAAAATAGAGATCGCCGGTATAAGACTGTGCGGATGCCGCAGCGGTACCGAGAAAATAGAATGTTGTACCGGTGGACAAAATAATTTTATCCCCGCCTTTCAGCTCCACGCCGACGAGCCGCGCGAGGGCGATAATGAAGCCTTTAAACTGATGCGCCTGTGCCCGGCTGGCTGACAGGAATATCTGGTTATTGCCGGTTTCCAGTGCGTGCAGCAGTGCTTCCCGGGCAAAATACCAGGTCGCGCCGATTTGCCGTGATTTTAAAATCATGCGGTTACGGCGGTTTTTCTGCTTAAACCACTTCTTCTGATGTTCAAACAGCGGTTCCAGAGCCAGCTGCCGGAGTTGTTCGATCTGCTCTTCGGTAAAGTGGTTCTTCGGCTTCTTCGGCTTCTTCTCCTTCTCCTGCTTATCGCTTTCTTTGTTCAGCCGCGCCATCTGACGGCCGAGAAAATCCATCACTTTAAAATCGTGCGCGGTCAGGTCTTTTTTATTGAGGATCCGCAGAATGCGGACATGCATCTCATCACTGACGCGCTGAACAGGGTGGGTTTCATCCCATTTATCCCGTCTGCGCCACGAATAGAGCGTGTTGGCGCTCACACCGAGGTGTGACGCTATCTGTGAAATACTGTACGCCTGCCAGTACAGGCTTTTCGCTTCCGACCGCGGATCGCGCTGAGAGTCAGTTATCATGCGTCAACTTTCCCACATCGCGCGCGTACACTCCACGGGTTTCACTTGTCACACCGATGTCACAAGGCAAAGCTTTTGAACCGGAAACAAGCACTTGCGAAGATACAGACACACAGAATTGTCGTTATCTCCGGAGTGAAAACCCATGCCAGAAGACAATAAAAAACTACAGGTCATCGTCTGCACCGAGGGCGGCACGTTAAACGGCTTTGCTGTCACGCGTGACCAGATTCAGCAGATGGCTGACAACTATAATCCGCAGCTGTACGCCGCGCGTATCAATCTGGAACACATCACTAGTGTGTTACCTGACAGTACATGGCGTCATTTTTCCATGATCGATTCTGCCCGTGCATTTGAGTTACAGGATGGGCCGTTAAAAGGAAAACTGGCGCTGGAAATCTCCGCCACCATTGACCCGGTCAAAGACGCACCATTAATCGCCCTGAACGAAAGCGGCCAGAAGATTTTCTCCAGTATCGAATTTTTACCGGATTGCCCGAATGACGCGGCGAAAGGTGCCTATCTGACCGGTGTTGCGCTGACTGATACCCCGGCGGCATTCGGCACGCAGGTTATCACCCTGAGTAACCGTGAGCGCGGCCTGCCGGAAGATGCGAAAAATACCTATACCGCATCACTGGAAACTGTCGTGAAGATGAGCGCTGCCGAAAAGCAGCAGGCAGAGCAAAAATCACTGGCAGCTGAATTTCTCGACGGCCTGAAAAAAGTGCTCGGTTTTCAGCGTGAAAACAGCAATCACGACATTGCTGCGTTGCAGGAAGGTATCAACCTGACCGCGAAAACCTGTGCAGAGGCATTAACGGCCATGCAGAAACTGACTGCCGAAAAAGAAACGCTGTCAGGTGAAGTCGCGACCCTGAAACAGGAATTATCCGCCCTGAAAACGCAGCTCGGCGGCACTGACGCGGATAACGAACAGCGCCAGCTTTCCACCGGTAACGGCGGTTACGTTCAGTCTGAATTTTAAGGAAAAACTGATATGTCATTAACACCTGAAGCAAATAAAGCGTATCTGTCCTACCTGGACAATCAGGCGCGTTTAAACCATGCCGTCCGTGACGGTAAATCACTGCAATTTTCTGTTGATCCGTCAGTGCAGCAGAAGATTGAAAAGGCCGTGATGGAAAGCAGCCCTTTCCTGAAAGAAATCAACTCATTCGGTGTGACTGAACAAAAAGGGTCAACGATTCTGATTGCGTCAAATCAGCCGATTGCCAGCCGCAATACGTCAACCACTGACCGCCGCGAGCCTGCACAGGCTTTCGGGATGGAAGAAAACACTTACGCCTGTGAACAGACCAATTTTGACTCAATGATCCCGTATACCCAGCTCGACGCCTGGGCGGGTCACCCTCAGTTTCAGAGCCTGATTAATCAGCAGATTATTCAGCGTGAAGGGCTTGATCGCCTGATGATTGGTTTTAACGGGGTTAAGTGTGCGGCGAAATCAGATCGTCAGCAAAACCCGTTACTTCAGGACGTCAATATCGGCTGGTTACAGCTTGTGCGTGAACGGGCACCGCAGCGTGTGATGAAAAACATCACCCTGACTTCGCGTGACGAGGACGGGAAAATCATCAAAAAAGGCCGTTACGCCAATATTGATGCCGTTGTGTATGACGCAGTAAACAACCTGATCGATCCGTGGCACCGCAACGCTGCCGGGTTGGTGGCGATTGTCGGCCGTCAGCTGGTCACACAGAAAAACTTCAAAATCATCAATCAGCACAGCCAGCAAAACCCGAATATGGAACTGATGGCCGGTAAAGAACTGATGAAACTCAGCAGCGTAGGCGGGATTCCGTCTGTTCAGGTGCCGTATTTCCCTGACGGTGCTGTGTTAATCACCACCATGAAAAACCTGTCCATTTACTGGCAGAAAGGCAAGTTAAACCGCTTCATTAAAAATGAGCCGGAATATAACCGTATTGCCACCTATGCACAGAGTAATGACGGTTATGCCGTGGAAGATTACGGCCTCGCCTGCCTGATTGAAGGTATCACTTACGCCGAAGCTGAGAGCGGCGGCGAATAACATTGTCACAGCCGGTGCCGCCGGGCACCGGTGTTTATCGGGGGATATGCAATGCAACAGTTAACACCTGCTCAGGAGCACTGGCAAAGAGTCATGGCAGAGCGCCGGGGCAGCGAACAAACAACCGCAAACATGACGGCATACGAGCAGATCCTGCATCGTCTGCGTCACGATCAGTCACGCCTGAGCGATATTCAGGGCACTGAGTTCAAAATTGAGTACAAGAAAACGGTGCTTGACCAGTACGAACCGTGGATTGACGGCGTTATTGCGGCCAATACCGGCCAGTCAGATGAGGTTTTTACGACCGTTCTGGTCTGGCAGATTGACTGCGGAAACTATGACCGGGCGCTGGATATGGCAGGTTACGTGCTGGCACACAATTTACCGCTGCCGGAACGCTACAACCGCACACCGGCGGTGATGGTGATTGATGAAATCTGTGATAAAGCGCTGACCCTGTTTTCTGCCGGTGTCGGTGCTGACCAGCTGATCCCGCTGCCGGTACTGGAACGCGTCAGAACACTGACTGAGTACCATGATGTACCGAATGAAGTACAGGCAAAACTCTGTAAAGCACTGGCGTACACACTGCGCCTGAGTAAGCAGCCGGAAGATAAATCCCGGGCGCTTGAGCTGTTACAGCGTGCGCTGCTGCTGCACAGCAAATCCGGCGTGAAACGGGATATTGAACTGCTGCAACGGGAGCTGAAAAAAGCGGACGACAGTAAACAGGACGCTGCGCCGGAACCGGAAAAGAAACCGGCGAAAAATACCGGCACAAAACCAAAGCCGGGCAGCGCTAAAAAGACAGCCACGGCGCGGAAAAAAGCCGCGTCATAACCGAATGCACCCCCGTGTGCCACGGCGGCACGATGAGGCGGGGTTAATTACTGTGTCCTCATCGTCCACCGCCGTTTTTTTACCGAGGTGATCCCATGAGCGGATTAGTCGCACCCAAGGCCGTTGCGCCGACCGATGAAACGACAGATATCAGTGACAAGGGCGTTGTGGTGACAACCATCCCGTTTTACCCGGATATCACATTGTCTGATCTGCGCTGGGCTATGCGGGTTAACGGCACCGTTACTACCGCGAGACTGAAGCACGCAGCTACCAGTGCCGCCCTGTATGTCAATGACCTGCTGAAAGAATGGCAGGCAGCGCAGACAGCGGAAACGCTGGGTGATGTGCCGTCAACACCGGTCAACGACGAAACCCGGCATTTGTTTTTATACCGCCAGGCGGTTTACAGCTTCACAAAGTCATATCTGATTGAAAATTATCGTGATATCGACACAACCCGCGAAGGTGAAAAACACGCGGAAGCCCTGAGCACGCAGATTGATGATCTGCGCCGTGACGGACAGAACGCCGTCCGTGACCTGATGGGGCTGCGGCGCATGGTGGCGGAGCTGGCGTAATGAAAGTACAGGCACAGCAGGGCGATACCGTGGATTTACTCTGTTACCGGCACTACCGGCGCACGCAGGGAGTCGTCACGCAGGTGCTTGATGCGAATCCGGGTCTGTGTCTGGCAACCGTTTTACGTCCGGGGCAGTGGGTGGAAATGCCGGATATCACCGAACCGAAACAGAAAGATACCGTTCAATTGTGGGATTAGGGATGGACGAATTACACAGCAGATTAACCTATTTTTTCGCCACCGCCGGTGCATTTTTCTCCGGATTCTCTCTGTTTGAATGGGGATTTTTGATCGGTCTGGTTTTCAGTATCGGCCTTGGTGTCATGAATTATCTGCTTAACCGGCGTTCACAGCAGAAACGCACTGAAATATGGGCGGATTATGTGGAAACCCTGAAACAGCAGGGTATCAGCAGCGGATCCGCAAAAGATTTCATTACCGCACCGAAACAGGAATTGTGATGCAACAGAACAACCTGAATGTATTCAGCAAAGTAATGATCGGTTTGTTGCTGGGGGGTGCCGGAGCGACGGCCATTGTCGATCAGTTTCTGGATGAGAAAGAAGGTAATTCGCTGACCGCGTATCAGGACGGCGGCGGTATCTGGACTATCTGCCGGGGCGTGACCCGGATTGACGGCCTGCCGGTAAAGCGCGGTATGACACTGACCGCAGAAAAGTGCGCCAAAGTGAACCGTATCGAGGCTGAAAAGGCGGTGCAGTGGGTGCTGCGTAATGTGCATGTGCCGCTGAATGATGCACAAATTGCCGGTATTGCCAGTTTTTGCCCGTATAACATCGGCCCGGGGAAATGTTTCACATCCACATTTTATAAAAAACTGAATGCCGGTGATAAACGCGGTGCCTGTCAGGAAATAAAACGCTGGATCTATGACGGCGGGAAAGACTGCCGGAAGACCAAAGGGCAGAAAAACGGCTGTTACGGTCAGGTACTGCGCCGGGAACAGGAAGCCGCGCTTGCGTGCTGGGGTCTGGATGATGAATAAGAGCGGCTTTTCAACCTATGCCATTGTCGGCCTGTTACTGCTGACTGTCGGCGGGAAATGGTACTACGACAGAAAAATCGCCGTACTGACTACCACGCACCAGACCACATTAAACGCGCTGACGCTGGCAGCGAAACAGCAAAGTGATGCGGCAGCGGAACGGATGCGGACAGCTCAGCGTAAAGCTGCCGAACTGGACGCCAGACACACAGGAAAACTGAAAGATGCGCTTGAGGAAAATAATCATCTGCGTGATGCCGTTCGTGATGGTGCTCGCCGGTTGCGGCTCACCGGTGCCGACCTTGCCACCTGTGAATTGTCAGCAGGCAGAAATACCGGCAGCGGCAGCGTGGGCGATGGAACCGAAATCCGACTCACTGAAAAAGCTGAACGAACTGTTTTCGATATCAGAGCCGGAATCATCAGCGACCAGGCAAAATTAGATTATCTGCAATCCCGGGTCAGGGAGTTAGAAAAACAGTGCAGGGTATCACCATGAAAACAATCTGTTATGTCATTGGTACCCTGATTTTTCTGGCCGTGTTTCTGATTTCATCGGTCTGTCTGCTGACAGATAACAGCTGCGGTACTGACCGTAAAAGCCTTGAAAAGCGCTGTGTCAGTGCGATTAACCACTACAGGGGGCAGTGATGTTGAAACCGAAGTTACTGCGGGAATTTCTGACAGCGCGGGAACCGCGTTTTCAGCAAAACCCGGAATCACTGGAGGTCTACGCCTCAGAGGGAAACCTTATTGCCACCGGCAGACCGGGAAATTCCTTCATGTACAGCTACAAGCTGAATCTGCTGGCAATGGATTACCCGAACTCCCTGGATGATTTGATGCTGCCGGTGCTGAAGTGGGTGCGGCAGCAACAACCGGCGCTGATATTTAACCCGGACAAACGCGAGGGCGGGATCCGTTTTGATGCTGACATTCTGGACAACGACACAGCCGACATTTTGATAGTGCTGTCCGTTACCGAACGTGTTGTTGTTGAGGGCGGAGACGGAGAGGAAACCGTAACACATCTGCCTGAACCGGAATTTAAACCGCGTCAGGTGTAAGGGGGTAGCGTGAGTAACGAAACCGCGTTGTTTTCACAGCTGGATGCCGAATTATCACGGCTGCTGTCAACGACAAGCCCGGCATACCGCCGCCGGTTGTCGGCCAAACTGGCAAAAGCTATCCGGACAGACCAGCAGAAACGGATCCGCAGTCAGCAAAATGCGGACGGCTCACCTTACCAGGCAAGAAAAACCCGGGTACTGCGGTCAAAGCAGGGTGTTGAATTTCTGTATAAGGGCGAAGTCCGCCGTCTGCGGGGCTGGCGTAACACCAAAGGGCGCAACGGTCGGATGATCACCGGCTATGACGAAGAGCGCGGCGCGGTACGGTCATTCATGCGGAAAGATATTGATCGCTTTCTGTCAATCGACCTGTCAGAAACCCGCCGCAGCACAAAGCGCGGTGATCCGATGTTTAAGCGGCTGCGTACTGCCCGGTTTTTACGGGCACAGGCTTTTCCGGATGCCGCCGTTGTCGGGTTTCAGGGTAAAGCCGCCGCCATTGCCCGGCAGCATCAGTACGGCCTCACCGGTGCCGTTAACGAGCTGGCGCGGACGCAGTACCCGAAACGAGAATTACTCGGCTTGTCGCAGTACGAACGCGCCGGGCTGCTGGAACTTATTTATCAGGATTTGGTGAACTCACGATGACACTGAATGAACTGGAACGCCTTATTTCCAACCTGTTACGCGTTGGTGTGGTTGAAGAGGTGGACACTGAAAAGATGGTCTGCCGGGTCAGAACCGGGGACATTCTCACCGACTGGATCCGCTGGGGCGCTGACCGTGCCGGGGCAGGGCGGTCATGGTGGGCACCGGTTGCCGGTGAGCAGGTCATAATCGGCGCTGTAAATGGTGAATTAACCACGGCATTTGTTCTGTGCTCGCTGTACAGCGATGCAAACGGGGCACCGAGCCACAGTGCGCAGGCTATGCACAAAACATTCAGTGACGGTGCCGTAATCGAATACGAGCCGGAAACCGGTGAATTAACGGTGACCGGCATTCAGAAAGCCACAGTGAACGCCGCGCAAAAAATTGATGCCACCGCCCCGGAAGTGACAGTGACGGCCAGCACGCAGATTAATTTTAATACCCCGAAAGTGGTGTGTTCAGACAATCTGACGTGCGCAACCCTGAATGTGGAAAAAGGCGGTGAAATGACCGGTAACTTTAATCATACCGGCGGCAGTATTAACTCTAACGGTGTCACGCTGCATACCCATAAACACGGTGGGGTAGAGCGGGGCAGCAGCAATACGGACTCACCGGCATGACATACAGCGGCTTTGATAAAAAAACGGGTATGGCCATCAGTGACGATGCGCATATTACGCAGAGTATGTACGACATTCTGCACACGCCGATTGGTTCCCGCGTGATGCGCCGTGAATACGGTTCGTTACTGTCAGAGCTGATTGATGAACCGGATAACAAGGCAACGCGCCTGAAAGTCATGAGCGCCTGTTATATGGCGTTAATGCGCTGGGAGCCGCGTATCAGCCTGCAACGCATTGAAGTAAAACCGGACGAAAACAACGTACCGACCCTGTATTTTCAGGGCACGAAAACCGATAACCAGCCGTTTACGGCAGAAATTCCCCGGGGGTAATCATGCCAACCATCGATATCAGCCAGTTACCGCCGCCGGACGTGATCGAA
>OKSH01002119.1_pt1 | contig 15763 bp, 10 predicted proteins | sample 1601231 | NCBI WGS metagenome assembly OKSH01 (sample SAMEA3541596, study PRJEB24748) | human gut metagenome | biome: human gut; feature: human-associated habitat; material: faeces | place: China | collected 2012 | reverse complement strand
TTGATATTGATGCATTTGCTCCGCGTCTTTCTTTCTTCTGGGCAATCGGAACCAAGGGCCATTGCGGTGAGCTTCGGCCTCCATCCGGAGACCATGGTATAGCCGCCGCGGCGGACAAAAGAGAAAGGGCACGGCCCGAAGGAGTATCGAGATGAAGATGAATCGCGCGTGGAAGATCCGCCTGGGGGCCCTGTGCCTGACCGGGCTGTGCCTTGGAACGGGGGCGGCTCTGGCCGCGGGGGACGCGGACGATCCCCTGGTCACCCTGAGCTATCTCAATGAGACGGTCCTGCCCAAGCTGCTCAGCCAGACGGATGAGAAGGCGAAGGTCCGTCAGACGGAGCTGGCCAATCAGCTCAGCCAGGTCATGGCCCAGGGGGGCGGGGGCGCTTCGGCCTGCGGCGTCTGGTTGAGCATGTAGTTGACCCCTTCCATCATCGCCACGCCGAATACCATACCCAGGTAACCGAATACGGCGGTTATCATCACCGACTCGGTAAGGATCAGCCTGATGATCGACACGGGCTTGGCGCCCAGCGCCTTGCGTATGCCGAATTCGGAGGTGCGCTCCGTGACCGTCACGAGCATGATGTTGCTTACGCCGACGATGCCGGCCAGCAGCGTCCCCAGGCCGATGATCCAGACGAAGATGTTGATGCCTGCGAAAACCATCATGAAATTCTTGTAGGTTTCCATCGTATTGTCGAGCCAGATGGCGCTTTCGTCGTCGGGGGCGAAGTGGTGTTCGGCGGAAAGGCGCCGGATGACGCGCTTTTCGAACTCCTTCATCGCCTCGGTGGTGTGGACGCCCTTGATGGTGATGATGGCATTGTTCACTTCGGGGCTGTTGGCGTTGTAGAGCAGCTGCCCGGTGGTCAGCGGGATGTAACACGACGAACTGCTGCGCTGGGCGTCGCCCTTGTAGACGCCGACCACGGTGAATACCGTGCTGTCGAGCTTGATCCTTGCCCCCAGCGGATCGGCGCCCTTGAATAGCAGGGACTGCATGGCCTGGTCGATGACCAGCGACTTGCGGTATTCGCGGATGTCGGCGTCGTTGACGAAGCGCCCCTTTACGATCTCCACGCCCTCGATCTGTTCGATCTTGGGCAGCGAGCCGCGCAGCCAGACCTTGGTGTATTCGTTCCCGTAGGTTGCCGTATGGTTGTCGAACCACGAGTTGGCAGCCACTTCGTCTACCTCGGGGAATTCCCGGGCGAGGATTTCGAGGTCGCTGTTCCACAGGCGGATGCGGCGCCCCTTCTGGTAGCCCATGTAGGGCTTCGAAGTACGGCCGCCGTAGAGGTCGATCGAGTTGGTGGCGTAGTTGCCGAAATTGGAGGTTACGCCGTTCTTGAGCCCGTTGCCCGAGCCCAGCAGGATGACGAGCATGAAAATGCCCCACGCGACCGAGAAGCCCGTGAGGAACGTGCGCAGCTTGTTGCGGCGCACCGATGTCCAGATCTCCAGCAGCAGTTCCCTCATCGCTTTCCGAGTCCGGTTTCGGTGATACTGCTGATGACGCCGTCCGTAAGACGGATGATCTTGTCCGTCTGGTCGGCGATCGACTGTTCGTGCGTGACGCAGATGATGGTCATGCCCATATCAACGTTCACGCTGCGCAGCAGGTTCATCACTTCCTGCGAGGTGGCGCTGTCCAGTGCGCCCGTGGGTTCGTCGGCAAGGATGATCTGGGGCTTGTTGATAAGCGCCCGGGCGATGGCCACGCGCTGTTTCTGGCCGCCGGACATTTCGTTGGGCATGTGGTCGGCCCACTCCCTGAGCCCCAGCATGTCGAGGTATTCGAGTGCCAGGGCGTTGCGTTTGCGGCGCGAGACGCCCTGGTAGTAGAGCGGCAGGGCGACGTTTTCGACGGCGTTCTTGTAATTGATCAGGTTGAAGGACTGGAAAATATAGCCGATCATGTTGTTGCGCGCAGCGGCGGCCTGCGTTTCGCTGAGGTTCTTGATCAGCCGTCCGGCCAGGTAGTAACTGCCGCTGTCGTAGTCGTCGAGAATCCCGAGGATGTTCAGCAGGGTGGATTTTCCCGAACCCGAGGCGCCCATGATCGAGACCAGTTCGCCCTTTTCTACATCGAGGTCGATGCCTTTGAGCACGTGCAGGGGTGACCCATTATTATAGGTCTTGTTGATGTTTTCCAGCTTTATCATATTCAGTCTGCCGTTATAAAGCGGTTTGCGATGTTGAGGGTTACAATCTGTAAGCGGTGTGTGAGGCGCTTGGGACAAAGGTAATAATATAATCTTGAAAAACAATTTATTTTTATCGAAAATCAATAAAAAATTACCAAACACCAATAAATGTGGTTATAATATCGGCAAATGTAAGCAAAAAATACATACTATGCAATACAGAGTACTGAAAATCATATATTAATCTTTCCGACCTATATAACATAAAGATGGGAAAACCCCGTTTTATGCGCATATCCCGGTAGGGTGGCCGGTGAAAATCCCCATAAATGGCGATTGCCGCCTGAGGCCCGAATCGCTATTTTTGCAGGCAAAAATTACGTTATATGTTAAAAAAATAACATAAACGGTTTATGGGTAATGCTTTTTCGTTATATTTGTTGCGTTAGGTCAAGCATATGAGGAAACTTTTACTACTGTTTTTATGCACGATTGTCCCGGCTGTCGTGTCGGCGCAGCGTCTCGACGTTACGGGACGGGTGCTTGTAAAGGATACCGGCAAGCCGATCGGACAAGCAGTCGTCGAATTGCCGCAGTCCGGATTGTGGGCCGTGGCCGATGCCGACGGAAACTTCACGGTGAAGGGAGTCCCGGCCGGGGAAACGCGTTTTGTCGTTTCCTGCCTGGGGTTCGTTACCACCGAAGCCGAGGTCGACGTGCGTACGGGGATGGGGCCGGTCAGGCTTTATGCCCCCGAGGATAACCTGAAACTGGAGAGCGTCGTGGTGACGGCCAAGGAGGCGCCCAACGCCATGGCTACGTCGCGTACGATCGGCGGCAATGCCATCGACCACCTGCAAATGGTCAATGCGTCGGACATCTCGGCACTGCTGCCGGGTGGCAAAACGGTTAATCCCGACCTGATGAAGGACAATGTCTTTTCGCTGCGCAGCGGCGGGAGCACGGCCGGCAATGCGGCGTTCGGTACGGCCGTCGAGGTCGACGGCGTACGCCTTTCCACCAATGCTTCGCTGGGCGACCCGACGGGTGCCAGCACACGTAACCTGTCGGCGACCAACATCGAGTCGGTCGAGGTAGTGACCGGCGTACCTTCGGCCGAATACGGCGACATCTTGTCGGGCGTGGTGAAAATCTCGACCCGCAAGGGCAAGACGCCCTATACGGTGACGCTCTCCACCAATCCGCGCACCAAACAGATCGCCGCCTCGAAGGGCTTCGACCTGGGGCGGAACCACGGGGTGCTGAACAGCAACGTCGAGTATACGCGGGCCACGAAGAACCCCACGTCGCCCTACACCTCCTATTCCCGCACGGGGCTGGCGCTCAATTACCAGAATACCTTCGCCAAGGTTCTGCGTTTCAATTTCGGCGTAACGGCCAATATCGGCGGTATGAATACCGAGGACGACCCCGATGCCCAGAAAGGCGAGTGGGAGAAGGTGCGTGACAATGTGCTGCGTGCCAACACCTCGCTCAAATGGCTGCTGAACAGGTCGTGGATCACGAGCCTGGACTTCGACGCGTCGCTCAACTATACCGACAACCTTGCACGCAAGCGCACCTATAACCTCAATTCGACCTCCCTTCCGGCCGTCCATGCCGAACAGGAAGGGTATTACATCGCCGAGATGCTCCCTCCGGTCTATTATTCGACCAAATACGTCGATTCCAAGCAGCTCGACTATGCGGCCAACCTCAAGGCCACGTGGGTGCGCAGCTGGGGCGACGTGCACAGCAATGCCAAGGTCGGCGCTTCGTGGCGGGCCAACGGTAATGTCGGGGACGGGGAGTACTATGCGACTCCCTCCCTCGCGCCTAACGGTTACCGCCCCCGTCCGTATACGGACATCCCCTATATGCATAACCTCGCGGCCTACGTGGAGGAGACGCTGACTGTGCCGCTGGGGGCGACCACGCTGCAACTGATGGCGGGCCTGCGTGCCGAAAAGACCTTTATCAAGAATACGCAATACGAGAATACGTCGAGCCTCTCGCCACGCTTCAATCTGAAATTCCGCATCAACGACCATCTGACTGTCCGCGGAGGCTGGGGCATCACCGAGAAGCTGCCGTCGTTCAACGTGCTTTATCCGCTGCCCGAATACCGCGATACGCCCGTGTTCGCAACCACCTATGGCTCGGGGCAGAGCGCCTATGTTTATCACACGCAGCCTTACCAGATACTCTACAACGACAACCTGAAGTGGCAGCGCAACCGCAATTCAGAGGTCGGCGTCGACCTGCGTATCGGGGGCACCTCGGTCTCGCTGGTCGGCTATTTCAATCGCACGAAATATCCCTACAAGCTGAGCGCCTCCTTCGAGCCGTTCTCCTATAACATGATGGGCGTGCCGTCCACGCTGCCCGACGGGACGGCCTATACGATGCCGGCGAACCCGGCATTCCGCGTCGACAGCCAGACAGGCGAAATCTTCGTCCGCGACAAGGACAACCCTTCGGCCGGCTGGATCGCCATGCAGACCACTTCCACCAAGCGGACGTTCGTCAAGAATACCTACCAGAACAACGGTTCGCCCGTGGATCGCATGGGGCTGGAGTTCGTCGTGGAGTTCCCGCAGATCAACCCCATCCGCACGCAGCTGCGGCTCGATGGGGCTTACGGCTATACCAAATACGTCAACGAGGGTGAGGCATGTTACTATCCCTCGACCTCGACCGGCGGCGAGTTCTACCCCTATGTGGGGGTTTATCTCGATAACGGGGGCAGCTCCAACGTCACCTACAACGGCCGGAAGCTGCATGCGCTGGATATGAATCTCACGGCCACGACGCACGTGCCCTCGATCCGCATGGTCATCTCGCTGCGGCTCGAAGCCTCGCTCGTGAAGCGCTCGCAGAACCTTTCGGAGTACAAGGGACGCGAGTATGCCTTCAACGTCGACGAAGACCGTAACCCCACCGGCGGGAGCATCTACGACGGCGACAGCTATACGGCGATCTGGCCTGTGGCCTACATCGACCTCGATGGCAATCGTCATCCCTTTACCGATGCCGAGAAGAACGACCCGGCCTTCTCCTCCCTGCTGTTGCGTTCGGGCAATGCCTACTCTTTCAACGGCGACGGTTACGACCCCTATTTTTCGGCCAACCTGAGCATCACGAAGGAGATCGGCGACCATGTCTCCGTCTCGTTCTACGCCAATAACTTCACCAATTCGCGGCCTTTCGTCGCTTCGTATGCCACGGGTGTCAAGGCGGTCTTCACACCCGATTTCTATTACGGACTTACGGTACGCCTTAAATTCTGAAAACGATGAGAAAGATATTTTGCATATTGTCCTGTCTGCTGGTGGCCGGTTGCACGTCGTTCGACAGGAACCCTTACGACGGTGCGCTGCGCGAACTCCGTGTGACGGCCGTGTATCCCGAGGGATACGCCGGCTATCTGCGCGAAGGCGTCGCGGTGAAACTCTCCGACCGCAATACGGGCAATGTCTATACCGCCCTGACCGATGCGCAGGGCCACGCCGGGTTCCGCGTCGCTGCCGGGCATTACCGGCTCTCGGTGCTCGACCTGCCCGACGATTCGGCGGTTTTCAACGGTACGATCGAGCAGGTCGACCTTGTCGGCGGGGACAAGGACGTCGACGTGGCGCTGAAATTTTCCAAGCCGGGTACGATCCTCATCAAGGAGATCTACTCGGGCGGCTGCATGCAGGATCCGCCGGCGACGGGGACTTATGCCGACGACAAATATATCGTCCTGCACAACAACAGTTTCGAAACCTATTACCTCGACGGCCTGTGCCTGGCGATGGTCGCCCCCTACAACTCGAACGCCAACAATCCGTGGACGAGCACCGACCCTTCGGGCAACATCGTTTTCCGCGATTACGCCGCCATCCCCGATTGTATCTGGATGTTCCCGGGATCGGGGACGGATTTTCCGCTGGAACCCGGCGAGGATGCCGTGGTGGCCTACTACGGCGTCGACCATACGCAGACCTATTCCCAGTCGGTGAACCTCAACCGCAAGGGTTGTTTCGTGCTCTACGATATGGTGCACTATCCCGGCAACAAGCTCCATCCTACGCCTGTTCCGGGCGACCAGATCGACCAGGCGCATTACATGAAGGTGCTGAAAAAGACCGGAACCAATTCGGCCGTCGTCTACGTGATTTCGCAGAATTCGCCCGCCGTGATCCTCTTCCGGGCGCCTGAGGGGTTCGATCTGGATGCCTACCTGGCCGACGACCTTCAGTCGACGGTTCAGAACGGCAGCATCACCTATTCGAAGATACCGTGGGACAACGACTGGATTGTGGACGGCGTCGAGGTATGCAACATGACCGAGGCGACCAAGAACAAACGCCTGCACACCGATGTGGATGCCGGGTATATCGGTTTCTCGGCCAAGGCGCAAGGGCATACCCTGCATCGGAAGCTGGATGAAGAGGCCACGGCTGCTGCCGGCTTCGAAAGGTACGTGGATACCAATAACTCGTCGAACGATTTTTATGAGCGTGAGACACAATCTTTGCGTGATTAGCCTATGAGACGGATTTTAACGATACTGATGCTGGTTGCCGTCTCTGCTGCCGCGGCACAGGAGCGTTTCGACCATATCTTCCGCCGCAATCCCTGGAACGGCGGCCTGAACGCTGCGGGTATCCGGCAGGACTCCCTGAGCCGTTCTTATGCCGAGATCTATTTCACCAAGGAGAACGGCGGGCTTGCGGGCCACTCCGCGTCGGACGACAGTTGGAATGCCGGGGCGAAAACCGAGTCGGTGCGCCACCTGAAGAAGGTCTCGTTCTCGGGCGGTTTCGGCTACGACTATTTCGACGGCCGCAACATGTGCGGCTCGATGTTCACCGAGCCGGGGTATTATCCGGTAGACATCCTCGAATTTACGCCGGGGCGCAAGGTGCGCGAGGATTATACGTTCGCGGGCGGCGTATCGGCCGTGCTGGACAACCGGTGGACGGGCGGCCTACGCGTGGAGTTCGAAGCCCGCAACTATGCCAAGCGCAAAGACCTGCGCCACAAGAACACGCGGCTGGATTTCGAATTTTCGCCCGGCGTGATGTACCATGCGGGACGCTTTGCCGTAGGGGCGGTCTATATCGTGGGTACGAACAGCGAGAAGGTCGACGCGGAAGGCGTGGGCCCCGGTGCCGACCTGTACGAGGCATTCTTCGACCGGGGATTGCTCTACGGGTCGCTGGAGAAGTGGGGGAGCACCGACATACACCTCTCGACCAACGGCGTTTCGGGATTCCCCGTCCGGGAGAATACGCAGGGGGCGGGTGTCCAACTGCAATACGGGCCGTTCTATGCCGACGTCGCCTACCGCAACAGGCAGGGCGAGACGGGCGAGAGCCGGATTATCTGGCACCTGTTCGAAACGCACCAGGTGACGGCCAATGCCGCCCTGTCGCTGGGGACGGCACTGCGCAGGCATTTCGTGCGCGTGAACCTCGACTGGCAGACGCTCGGCACCGACGAGAACATCATCACTACCGAGACCATCAACGGCGTGCAAATCATCACTATACACGGTTCGACGCCAACTTTCGGGCGCAAGGGACTTGACCTGGGAGGCGAATACGAGTTCGTGGCACCGCATACGGATTTGCGCGCCGGGGTCGGTTATTCGCAGCTCAACCGCGAATCGACGCTGATGTACCCCTATGTCAAGGGGCAGAAGCTCCACTTTACGAAGATATATGCCTCGCTGATCCGCACGTTCGGCCTCTGGGAGCTGACCCTTGCGGCGGATTATCGCCTGGGCGGTTTCACGGAGCGCGAAAAGCGGTTCGAGACCCCCGGCGTGCAGCCGGGCGAGTATCCCGGACAGCTGACCGCTTATTACGATTACGAAAACGAATACCTCACGGCCAAACGGCTGGGGGCGGCGCTCGGGCTGCGGCGCAATATCAAACGCTTCTATATCGACGTATTCGCGCGTTACGAACACGGCTTCGGTCTGGAATACGTCGCGCAGCCCAACCGGGTCGCGGCGACGCTGAGTGTAGGATATAATTTTTAATTTAAAGGATAGGATTATGAAAAGGATTTTGACATTGACGGCAGTCGCGGCGATGGTTTTCACCGCCTGCTCGAAGGAGGAAAGCACCGGGACGGGCGACAAGCAGGTGCGCATCACCCCGACGATCGCCAATCCGGCGCTGACGCCGGCAAGCATGTCGTCCGGTACGCGTGCGACGGACACCGATTTCGAGCTGAACGATAAGGTCGGCCTCACGATCACGATGACGGCGGACGGTTCGGCGTTCGTGGCGAACAAGGAGATGTCGTTCGACGGAACGGATTTCAAGACCGAGGGTTTCCTCTGGTACGAAGATGTCGACGCCACTTCGACGCTTTTTGCCTATTATCCCTACCAGGCCGGTGCCGCGGCGCCCGCGGAATTCTCGGTGAAGGCGGATCAGAGCGGCGCGAATTACACGGCCTCCGACCTGATCGTGGCCGTGAAGACGGGGGTCAAGCCTACGCTGTCGGCCACGCAGATGACCTTCAAGCATAAAATGTCGCGGATCGTTATCGGAGTGACGAACGAATCGGGTTTCGACATTACGGACATCGTCATCAAGGGTGCTGTCGGCACCGGGGTGCTCGATCCCGCCACGGGCGATTTTACGGCTAAGGCGGGTGTCGAAGCATCCGACGTGATTGCCAACACGGCCACTGCCGAGAAGGTTTACTACGCGCTGCTGGTGCCGCAAAACGGTGTGCAGCTCAGGGTTACGGTCACCACGGCCGATGGCAAGAAACGTACGCAGACGCTCGGCACGACCGACCTCAAGTCGGGTGAGAACCGCCGCATGGACTGCAACGTGCAGCCGGCGGACATCCAGGTGAAATTCAGCGGCCCGATCGCGGGCTGGGTCGACGGAGACGACCTGCTGCCGGACGGCGGGGGTGAGGTGGAGACCCCGACCGTCGAGTGGGGCGGCGTGAAGTACAAGATCGTCACGCTCAAGGACGGCCGTACGTGGATGGCCGAGAACCTGCGCTATGTGCCCGAAGGCAAAACCATATCGAACGATCCGAAGGACGGCAACGGGGTGTGGTATCCCTGCAACCTCTCGAAAGCCGCCGACCCGTCGTTGACTGAGACCGCTGGCCTGCTCTATCCGGGCAGTTTCAGGGGGCTGTACATTCTGGACCGCTGGCCTGCTGTACAGTTATCCCGTGATGCTGAGAATGACCGGCGAGATGACGGGCACCAATTTCGACCAGTACGCGGGTGCGCAGGGCATCTGCCCCGACGGGTGGCATATTCCGACGATGGCCGAGTGGCTCAAGCTGGCGGGTACCGGCAGCGGCGGCCTCTCCGACCCGACGTCGCCCTATTTGGACGAAACGCAAAGCGGCGGTTCGATTGCCGCGCTCAACAAGGACGGTTTCAATATTGCGGGCTGCGGCTATATCAATGCGGCGAACGCCACGGCGATCCCGGCCTATATGGCGACGGTGTCACAAGCCGACGCCTCGGCGTTCGGTATGGGATATTTCCCCAGCTCGACCGGCTACAAGGTTACTTACAATACGGCCGACGATCCGGAAAGCGGCATCAAGAACATCCAGTATTATGCCGGTATGATAACTTACAATAAGAATTATAACCGTATGACGATCGCTTACCAGGGCGGTTATTGCGCCGCCCCCGTCCGCTGTATCAAGGACAAGGAGTGACCCTCCCCCCCGGCACACACGAACACACATAACACAAACAATAGATGAAACGTAAACCTAATTATCTGAAACACCTGCTGCAATGGGGCGTACTGGCCGCCATCGTCGGCACGGTGCTTTGGGCCAAATTCAGCGACAAACCTGTCGATGTCGAGGCATATTGTCCTTTCGGCGGGTTGCAGGCCTTCGGTACCTATCTGGTGAACAATTCGCTGGCCTGTTCGATGTCGATGCTCCAGATCATGATGGGCCTCGTGCTCGCCGTGGGAGTGATTCTCTTCAGCAAACTTTTCTGCGGGTACCTCTGTCCGCTGGGCACCGTCGGCGAATGGATGGGCCGCGCCGGAAAGAAACTGCACCTGCAGGTCGATGTCCCTTCGGGCAGCGTCGTCGACAAGCTGCTGCGCGTGGTGAAGTACGTGCTGCTCTTCACGATCCTCTATTTCACGCTCTCGTCGAGCGAGCTGTTCTGCAAGAAACTCGACCCGTTCTATGCCGTGGCTACGGGTTTCAAGGGCGAAATCGTGCTTTGGATGTCGCTCACGAGCCTTACGCTGCTGCTCTTGGGCGGCTTCGTGGTAAAGATGTTCTGGTGCAAGTACATCTGTCCGCTGGGAGCTGTCAGCAACATTTTCAAATTCACGCTGCTGTTCGTGATCGCCGCCCTCGGCGGCTGGGCGCTCGGTGCGCTGGGCGTTGCGAACGCGTGGGTCTGGACGATCGGCGGCGCATGTCTTGCCGCCTATATCGTCGAGATCGCCAAGATGCGCAGCTGCACCTTCCCCCTGATGTACATCAGGCGGGATTTGAACACCTGCAATAATTGCGGACTGTGCGAAAAGAAATGTCCCTACCAGCTTCCGATCCATGACTATGTGAAGGTGAAGCATGTCGACTGTACGTTGTGCGGCAACTGCATCGGTGCGTGTGCCAAGGATGCCTTGCAGGTCAACGGCCGCCGTTCGCTGCGCTGGGTGCCCGGGTTGCTGGCCGTGGTGCTCTTCTTCCTGGCCATATGGCTGGGTTCCACCATGGAACTGCCGACGATCGACGAAAAATGGGGCGACTACGAGAAGGTCGAGAACCTGCAGACGTTCGAGATGGAGGGCTTGCAGACGATCAAGTGCTTCGGTTCGTCGAAGGCTTTTTCGGCCAAGATGCAGGCCGTGCAGGGCGTATACGGCGTCAAGACCTTCGTACGCCGCCATGGCGTCGAGGTGCTTTACGACCCGGCTGCCACCGATACGCTGAAGATACAGGCTGCGATCTTTGCGCCGACGCTGCGCAAATATGCCATGCCGGGCGAGCAGGTGCCGGTGCTCGACGTGGTGAAGCTCGGCGTCGAAGGGCTCCACGACCGGATGGATATGATCTATTTCGGCATGGTGCTCCAGAAGATCGAGGGAGTCTACGGCTTCACGTCGGAGTTCGCCTGTCCGGTGGATGTGACGGTCTACGTCGATCCGGCTGCCGGTATTACCGAAAAGATGTTCGGGGAGGCGATCGACGCCAAGGAACTGGTCATCCCGACCAAGGAGAGCGAGAAGGTGATCCCGATGCATACGGTGCTTAAAAGCTATGCGGTCGCCGGACAGGTTTCGCGTGAAGAGTTTGCGCAGATCATGTTCCGCGATGTGGAGAAGCTCGCGGGCAGGTTCGTTGCCAACCAGGAGAAGTGGGGGGACGACGAGCAGTTCCCCAAGGCGGTCTACGAGATGGTATTCCCCGGTATCGAGAAGATGCCGATCCGCAATGCGTTCCCCTATTTCAAGAGCTTCCTTTCGTGTACGGACGGCATCGTGTCCGTGGATTTCGTCCTGCGGGATATGAAGCCCGTGATGCGCATCCGCTATGTGAAGTCGATGTGGGACGACGCGAAGCTGTGGAAAGAGGTTTTCCAGGCCGAAAAATGGACGCTGCGCATGGCTGACGGCACCTTCAAGGAGGCCGACCCGCGGCTGAAGTTCACCAATCCGGGGAAAACGGTTGGAGAGTAATTGAAAAAACGGCTGCAAAAATGACTGTTTCATGCAGGATATTCGGATTGCTGTCTGTGGTTTCGTTGGCGGTTTTCGTACTTGCAGGATGTGCTCGTGCGAAAAATACGAACTGCCGCGAGCTGTTCGAAAAGTATTACGAAGTCAATGTCGCGGCATTTATGCGGACGATGCCGGCGGCAGATTCCGCCGCGGTGCGAAAAAAGGCCGAATACGCCTTGGATAAAATGTACCGGATCGACTCCACGTTCGTTTTGATGAGGGGAAAGGAATTGGACGATTTTATCAGGGTCAATTTGCCGGCCATTGTCGGAGCCGATGCTGAGGATTGAATTTTTGTTGTCGGTTTTTAAAAACAGACCGAATGTGGGGAGAACCGGGAAAAAGGTTCTTTCCCATTGGTGAAAAATGAAGAATATGAGAAGATGGATAGCCTGTCTGGCCGTTGTGCTGCTCTGTATGCAGCCTGCGATGGCCGACGAGGGCATGTGGCTGATGCACCGGCTGGCGGAGATTTATCCGCAGATGAAGGCCCGGGGACTGAAAATCAAGGATAAGGAGATTTACAACGAGAAATCGGCGGCGCTGGCCGATGCCGTGGTGGCTGTCGACGGCGGCATGGGAACGGGCAGCATGATCTCCGACCAGGGGCTGATGATTACCAACCACCATGTGGCTTACAGCGACATCTGCGCCCTGTCGACGCCCGAGTGCAACCTGCTCGAAACGGGATTCTGGGCACGCACGCGCGATGAGGAGATTCCCGTCCCCGGCAAGACCGTGTGGTTCGTGCGCAAGGTGGTCGACGTGACCGACGAGGCCAATGCGCTCAAGGAGGAGATGAAAGCCGCCGGGAAATGGGGCATGATGGCCCCGCGCCGTCTCTATGCCGAACTGGAAGGGCGCTACGGCCGGGAAACGGAGTGCGAGGTGTCGTGCTACTCGATGTGGGGTGGCAAAATGTACCTGATGTTCTACTACGACATCTACAAGGATGTGCGGCTGGTGGGTACGCCGCCTGCGTCGATCGGTGCCTTCGGCGGCGATTACGACAACTGGGGCTGGCCCCAGCACAAGGGCGATTTCGCGCTTTACCGCGTTTATGCCGACCGGGAGGGGCGCCCTGCGGCCTATTCCGCCGACAATGTGCCGCTCAAACCCCGCCGCGTGTTGCAGGTCGCCACGGGCGGCGTGCATGACGGCGATTTTGCGATGGTGATCGGATTCCCGGGGCGTACGAACCGCTATGCGTCGTCGTTCGCGGTGGCTGAGAAACAGTGTGTCCGCAACCCGATCGTCGTGGCCAACCGCCATGACCGGATGGATATTCTCAAACGCCATATGGAACGCGATCCGCGGGTGCGCATGGAGTATTCGGATGCCTATTTCGGCCTGAGCAACTACGCCGACTACGCCAAGTGGGAGAACAAATGCCTGCGCCGCTTCGATGTCGTGGCGATCCGTGAGGCCGAGGAGGAACGCCTGCAGCGCTGGATCGAGGCCGATTCGGCCCGCAAGGCCGAGGACGGGACGTTGCTCGAAGAGCTCGCGCGCGGTTATAAGGCGCGGCAGGGCGCCGAGCGCAACCTCAATTATTTCCGCGAGGCATGGCTCGGCCCCAGCGAGGCGCTGCTCGTGGCCAACCGCGTGTCGTCGTACCTGGGCAAGCTCGAACGGCTGAAGCAGGACTCGCTGATCGTGGATTCGAAGGATGCCCGGAGCGTCGTGGCCGGGAGCGGCCGCCTGAGCCGTAACTACGATGCCGCGACCGACCGCGACCTGTTGGCGCGGATGGTAGTGAACTTCACGGCCAACGTGCCACGCGAGATGTGGGGTGCGCAGTTGCAGGCGATGTACGACAAGGCGGGAGGCAATGCCGACCGCATGGCGCGTGCGGCGTTCGATGCCTCGTTTTGCAGCGATCCTGCGCGTTACGACGCCTATTTCTCGAAGAACCGGTCGGTTGCCGAAATACGCCGCGACCCCATGGTTGCGCTTACCGAATCGGTCACAGTACAACGTTTTACGGGCGGTGTGGACAAGGCCGAGAAGCGCGGCCGTGCGCGTGTCGGGCGAAGCGAGAGCCGCTATGCCGACGTGCTTTACGATTTCCGTGCTTCGGAAGGGCTGGCGCAGTATCCCAACGCTAACTCGACCATGCGCCTGACCTACGGTAGCGTGCAACCCCTGAACCCTTCGGACGGCGTGCATTACGATTCGCGTTCGACGATCGCGGGCTATATGGAGAAGTACAACCCCGACGAATACGAATACCGCGTCGACGACCGTATGCGGCGGCTGATCGCCAAACGGGACTGGGGACGCTGGGGCGAGAACGATACGCTCTATGTCAATTTCCTGACCGACAACGACATCACGGGAGGCAATTCGGGCAGCCCCGTGCTCGACGGCAAGGGGCATCTTATCGGGCTTGCGTTCGACGGCAACCGCGAGTCGATGGCCGGCGACGTGTGGTTCCATCCCGAACTGGCGCGCACGGTGTGCGTGGATATCCGCTATGTGATGTGGGTGATCGACAAGTATGCCGACGCCGGGTGGTTGCTCGACGAAATGAAGTTCGCAAAATAATCCGGTGTGCCGGTGGTAACCGCGGCATCCCGACGTGTCAAGCAGACCTGCCATATGGCAGGTCTGCTTGTTTGCGGAGGGGTGGAGAGAGTGTGCCCGGGCACACGGATTTGATCTCAGATCCCCGTTGTCCGGCAGCAATGCCTGGTATAGGGGCTGGGTAGATGCCTCCGATAAGCGTCCCGTTTGATCGGGGCGCTTCTATTTGAGCCTCAGGAAGGAGTAGCCGAAGCGTTCGCAGGCGGCTTTTTCCAGTTCTTCGCGCACCGAGGGGTGAGCGACGGCGATCAGTGCCCGCGCCCGCTGGGCGAGGTTGCGGCCGCGCAGATGCGCAACGCCGTATTCGGTCACGATGTGCTGCACCATGTGGCGGGTCGTCACGACGCCTGCGCCGGGCGTCAGCAGCGCCTTGATCTTCGATTCGCCCTTGGGGGTAGTCGACGGGATGGCGATGAAGGTTTTGCCGCCCTCCGACAGGGCCCCTCCGTACATGAAATCGTGCTGCCCGCCTACGCCCGAAATGATGCGCTCGCCAACCGAGTCGGCGCAAACCTGCCCCGTGAGGTCTACCTCGACGGCCGAGTTGATCGCCATCACGCGCGGGTTCTCGCGGATGCGGAACGGGTCGTTCGTCCATGCCACATCCTTCATCACGAGGTCTTTGCGGTAGTCCATGTAATCGTACAGCCGGCGCGAGCCCAGCGCCAGCGAGGCGACCGTTACACCCGGCATGACCCGTTTGAGCGAGTTGTCGATCACGCCGCTTTCGAGCAGCGGCAACACGCCGTCGGTCATCGCCTCGGTATGCAGCCCGAGGTGTTTGTGGCCCGTGAGCGCGGCCAGCACGGCGTTGGGGATCCCGCCCACGCCGATCTGCAACGTCGCCCCGTCGGGGATCAGTTCGGCGATGTGGTTGCCGATCCTGCGTTCGATGTCGGTGGGGGTCGCCGAGGGCACTTCGACCAGCGGGTCGTCGACCTCGACGGCCGCGGCGACGCGCGAGAGGTGGATCACGGCGTCGCCGTAGGAGAACGGCATGGCCGTGTTGATCTGCGCGATGACTGTCCTGGCGCATTCCACGGCCGAAACGGCCAGGTCGGCCGAGACGCCGAACGAGCAGTAGCCCTCCTCGTTGGGGCGCGAGAGGTTGAGGATTGCCACGTCGACGGGCAGCGTCCCGTCGCGGAACAGCCCCGGGATTTCGCCCAGGAAGGCCGGGATCGATTGCCCGTAGCCCTGGGCCAGCCAGCGGCGGATGTTATTGGCCACGAACAGGCTGTTGACCAGGAACGTATCCTTGTATTCGGGGCTGCAATAGGG